>Ga0209013_10004663_pt1 | contig 11966 bp, 8 predicted proteins | sample Cruoilmetagenom2_FD_187291 | JGI IMG/M metagenome (GOLD analysis project Ga0209013, IMG submission 187291) | Oil polluted marine microbial communities from Coal Oil Point, Santa Barbara, California, USA - Sample 2 (SPAdes) (version 2) | ecosystem: Environmental > Aquatic > Marine > Oil seeps ...
CAAAGAACAAGGCTATGATACGCCTACACCCATACAACTACAAGCTATTCCTACTGTTATAGAAGGCAAGGATGTACTTGCTGCAGCGCAAACAGGTACAGGAAAAACAGCAGGATTTACTTTACCACTGCTTGAAAGACTTTCTCAGACTCATCCTAAAATGCAGAAAAAGCAGATACGTGTTTTGGTACTTACACCTACACGAGAACTTGCGGCACAAGTGGCCCAAAGTATTAAGACCTATGGTAAATATGTGCCATACACTTCTACTGTTATTTTCGGTGGTGTTGGTATAAACCCGCAACTTGCGACCATACGGAAAGGGGTTGACATCGTCATCGCTACGCCGGGGAGACTTTTGGACATTGCAGGACAAAAGGGCATAGACTTTTCAGCGCTTGAGTGCCTGGTTCTAGATGAGGCTGATCGTATGCTTGATATGGGGTTCATCCATGATATTAAAAAGCTTATGAAACTTATGCCACAACAAAAGCAAACTTTACTCTTCTCTGCAACCTTCTCCAATGATATCAAAAAATTAGCATCAGGACTACTTAAAAACCCTGTGCTTGTTGAAGTAGCAAGAGAAAATACTACTGCTGATCAAATAAGCCAAGTGGTACACTATGTCGATAAAGGTCGTAAAAGAGAGTTGCTTTCTCAGCTCATCAAGACAAAAGACTGGAGACAGGTTTTAGTCTTTACCCGTACTAAACATGGTGCAAATAAACTTACAAAACAGCTTGAAGAGTATGGCATTTCAGCATCTGCCATACATGGAAACAAAAGCCAAGGAGCCAGAACCAAAGCATTGGCCAGTTTTAAAGCAAATGAAATCCGTGTACTTGTGGCTACAGATATCGCTGCAAGAGGGATAGACATAGATCAGCTTCCACATGTGGTCAACTATGAACTTCCAAATGTACCGGAAGATTACGTGCACCGTATCGGTAGAACAGGGCGTGCAGGGCAGAGTGGTGAAGCAGTTTCTTTGGTCTGTATAGATGAGCATAAATTACTTTTTGATATAGAAAAGTTTATCAAGTCGGATATCAAAAAAGTACATATTGAAGCATTCACGCCAGATCCTAACATCAAGGCAGAACCTATACAAAATGGAAGAGGAGGCGGTAAACGTCAAGGTACGAATTCTAGAAATAGTTCACGTAATAAACCTCGCAGTAACTCTTCTCATGCCAACAATGGTGGTAGTCGTGATGGTGCCAGAAGTAACAGTAGAAACAGAAACAGAAATCGCAATAGAAATAAAGCAGAAGGATAATAAACATGAAAAAAATATTTAAATTAACAGACGAAAAAAAACACGAAGATCGCGTACTCGAAGCAGTAAAAAATGATATTCGTAAGTATGTAAAACGAGAACGCAAGAAAAAGCTTCCTGATGCAGCTACTATGTATTGGGATTTTGACTGTCGTATAGGTGAAAGTGTTGATAAAGCTGAAGTAGTTGTGTTTGAAGAACTTATCAAGGCATTAGATAAGGTAAAAGCTTCAGGGGCAACAGAGTGTTATGTTGAGATATTGGCAAAAACAGTTGATAAACCAGTCAAAGAAGTAGTTGAAGCTGTTCAAGAAGAAATAAACGAAGAGGAGTAGTATATGATGAAAAAGTTTTATGTATTGGTTTCACTTGTTATGATAGGACTATTTATATCTGGATGTGCAACATGGCATGGGGCAAAACGTGACACAAGTCGTGTATGGGATGTTGTAACATCATAGATCTATAGACGCAACATCAGTCTCCTAGTGAGCCAAAAAGGATAGAAGTATAATTTTCTATCCCTTTTGATATAGGGGCACCTCTAAAAACCATTCCTCCTTCAACCACAGAGCATCTTCTTTTTTATTACTTTTAACCTTTTTCTCACATGCTTGATTCATGGTAAACATCCACCTAAGATCAGAAAGACTAAAATATTGTTGTTTAATCTACAATATAAATCTCATTTTGGCACATTTTTGGCACATTCTTTAGATACACTAATAAAACAAGGAAGTTTGAGAGTTTATTATATCTCTACCAGTAATGATTAAGTATTAGATATGGGAGTATATAATGGCTGATATTATTTTTGATCCAACGGGTTCCATAGAAAGTTTTACTAACAACATTAATATACTTAGCGCTAAAAATGAGTCCGTTATGATTTTGGCGTGTGATGCCAATGGGTTTAAAAAAGAGTTGATCGATCCTATTCTTCTGAAACATACTATCTCTATCATAGGTGGTATTTTCCCCTCTATCATTTATAATACCAAGAAATATGATCAAGGTACACTTTTTATTGGTCTTAATGACAAAATGCAGGTCAATATCATTAAAGACATCAGCCAAAAAGATTATGATAAGTTGGATGCTGATATGGAAGAACAGATAGGTGATTTTGATAAATCTCTCAAAACCATGTTTGTTTTTATAGATGGGTTGACAAGACATATCGGTAAATGTGTCAGTGTTCTATTTGACAATTATGGTTTGGAGATCAATTATATCGGTGGAGGTACCGGGTCATTAAGTTTTGAACAAAAACCTTCACTCTTTACTAATCACGGACTCATACCAGATGCTTTGGTTTATGCCTATTCGAAACGTCAAAGTTCCATAGGTGTGAGGCATGGTTGGAAAAGTATAAGTGGACCTTACCAGGTCACTAAGTCGGAAGCTACCATAGTCAAAGAACTCGATTACAGACCGGCATTTGAGCTATATAAAGATGTCGTAGACCAATACGCTTCTGAACCTATCAGTGAAGAGAACTTTTTTGACATTGCTAAATCATTTCCTTTTGGTATCAACAGTGTTTCTGATGCAAAAATAGTACGTGATCCTATCGTTTTAAATGGTATGGAAATGGTTTGTGTCGGAAATGTAGAAGAGGGTATTTATGTCGATATCTTACAGGGAAGCAGGGATGCATTGGTAAAAGCTGCAAAAGATGCTGCAGACATCAGTCAGGAAAATATGAATTTTGAAAATGATTTTACCTTGTTTATAGACTGTATCTCACGTGTACTATTTTTGGAAGAGGACTTTGATAATGAAATTAAAGCAGTTTATAGGGATAATACACCACTTGTAGGGGCATTGACATTTGGTGAAATAGCCAATAACGGTAGAGATTATCTGGAATTTTACAATAAAACATCAGTGGTAGGACATATAGGTCATGGATAAAAATCCGCTGCTATTGGCACTTTATGAAATCTCAATGTCTATTGGGAATACACTTGAGCTTAACGAAATGCTTAACGAAAGTGTAAGAATGATATTGAGCAGACTTAACTGTTCTTCAGCAGCTATATATCAAAAGCGTGACGGCAAGTCTGAGTTGCTCTATGCTAAACCCAAAGTATTGATTAAAAATGAAGCTTATGTTTCTGTTGTGCAGGAACTTGAAGAGAAGTTTTATAATTGTAATGGTCCTGGTCCTGGTCCTGTCTTGATAGAGAAGTTTGATGAGAGATATTACTATCTTTTTGAATTGAAGAACTGTGGTTATCTTGTATTGACCAAATCAGATAATGCGCTTGATGACCTTGTGCTAAATTCCCTGCAACAGATAAACCTAAAACTTATCAATGCTATCCAAGCTTGTATAGATAATGCAAAGCTTCGTGAGAGTGAAGCCCGACTAGCCAATACACAAAGAATTGCTCATCTTGGAAGTTGGACAAGCTTATTTCCCTCTATGCATATGCATTGGGATGATGAAATATTTCGTATTTTTGGTGAAGAACCTCAAAGTTTCAGGCCAACATATAAGCAGCTTGCGCGACGTCTCACAAATAAGTCGCAAAAAAAATTACGTACAGCAATGTATCTAATTGAGTCTAAAAAAAAGAGCCATTATGCTGATGTGTTTGAAATCATAAAAAAAGATGGATCGATCGGTTTTATACAAGTTCAAAGTAAAATTGTTTTTGACCCACAGGAGCAGACTATCACTTTAGTTGGAACCACTTTTGATATTACCAGGCAGAAGCAGCTTGAAGAGCAAATTCGAAAAGAGAGTACCTTACTTAAAAGTATTATTAACACCATACCCATTAGGATATTTTGGAAAGATCTAGAGTCACGATATTTAGGTGGTAACAATCTTTTTGCTCAGGATGCAAACCTGCAAGATGAAAGTCATCTTATCGGAAAAGATGATTATGATATGCCATGGAAAAATGAGGCTGATCTGTATCGTGCATTGGATAATAGTGTTATAGATACGGGCATTGCAAAACTAAATGTTGAAGAACCTCTGACAGACAAGGATGGTATACTGAGATGGATCTCTACATCCAAAGTACCCTTGATAGATGGATATGGAAAGATCTTTGGCACCTTAGGCACCTATCAAGATATAACACGTAAAAAAGAAAATGAAAAGAATTTGAAACTACAGCGTGATGCCTTAGCACATCAAGCCTATCATGATGTATTAACCGGACTTCCCAACCGTTTACTATTTTTAGACAGACTTGATCAATATATCCATAAAGCACATCGAAATAAACAGAAGGTTGCTGTCTTGTTTATTGATATGGATAGGTTTAAAGAGATCAATGACTCACTTGGACATGTATTTGGTGATAAAACCATCAAAGAAGTTGCACGAAGGATAGAGAGTCAGATACGTGAAACAGATACGTTAGCCCGTTTTGGTGGAGATGAGTTTATAATGATTTTTAATGATATGAACAACTCAATTTCCATTGTGAATATTGTACAAAAAGTGATGCAGAGTATGGAGAATCCCATTACTATTGAAGGGCATAGTATCTATGTTACATTAAGTATTGGTATCAGTGTCTATCCTGACGATGCTGATACGCCTGATGATCTTTTAAAAAATGCTGATGCAGCAATGTACAAAGCTAAAAATGATGGACGTAACACGTATAGGTTTTATACTGAAGATATGACAAAAAGAGCTTTTGAACGTATGGCATTAGAATCAAGTCTGCGTCTGTCTATAAAGGATGAAACCTTTATGCTTTATTTTCAGCCACAATTCGATGGAGTAAGTGATGAGATCATAGGAATGGAGGCTTTGATACGTTGGAAAGACGGAAGTAAGGGCTTTATTCCTCCTGATAAGTTCATTCCTGTTGCGGAGGAAACGGGATTGATTATTCCTTTGGGGAAATGGATATTAAGAAAAGGTATGCAACAGATAGTACAATGGCATGCTGAGGGCTTGCATCCGGGAAGCTTAGCCATTAATATTTCTATGGTACAACTTCAAAAACATGATTTTATTTCAATGTTAAAGATGCTGTTGCATGAGACGATGTGTCAACCCCAATGGCTTAAAATGGAGGTGACGGAAAGTCAGGTTATGAAAAATCCTGAACAAACGATTCTGACGCTTCAAGAGCTCAGTAAATTAGGTATAGAGATATCGATCGATGATTTTGGTACCGGTTATTCATCGCTATCTTATCTTAAACGTCTTCCTATTGATACGCTTAAAATTGATCGATCTTTTGTAAAAGATATTCCTGATGATGAGGAAGATGTAGCTATTGTTAAAGCGGTGATTGCTCTTGCAGGGAGTTTAAATCTACGTGTTATTGCCGAAGGGGTTGAAACTGAAGATCAAAAAGTGTTTTTAGTGAAAAATGGGTGTAAAAATATTCAGGGATATTTATATGCCAAACCAATGCCGGCTGATGTAATGGAGAAAATGCTAGGGGAATCTTTGTAAAAAGAGATCGATTTCCTTGTATAATCTTTTAAGAAGTTCATATCGAGATAGGGTAGAGTATCTCTTCATGTACTTTATCGTAAGCTTTTAAGATCTCATCACTGTAAACTAATCGCATTCTCGCGTCAAGAATGAGGATAGAAAATAAATCTCTATTATTCGTTCTTCAACCAAAGATCATTTTCTTTTTTATTAGTATTAACCTTTTTCTCATATTCTTGACTCAAGGTAAACAGTAATTTAAGATCAGAAGGACTAGTTGCGTACTGATAGGCTTGCTCTTCTGTGATCTTGTCTGTTAATGTGAGGTCAAATAGTGCCTGATTAAAGTTGATAGAGTCAAAACTAATACCCTCTTTTTTAATAGCATCCGGGATTTCATTATCCCGCTTAGCTCGAATAAGCTCTTTAATAAGAGGGCTTTTAAACATCATTTCAACAGCTGGTAGCATATCTCCAGATATTCCTTGGATCAAACGCTGAGAAATAACTGCTTCAAGGGTAGCAGCCAGTGTTGCACGTACACGATTCTGCTCATTTGTAGGGAAAATAGCAATGAGTCGGTCAACCGTTTCTCGAGCATCTAATGTATGCAGTGTTGAGAAAACAAGATGCCCTGTGTTTACAGCCTGTAAAATACTCTCAGCTGTGGCAAGATCACGTATTTCACCAACAACAATAATATCCGGATCTTCACGCATTGCTGCACGCAATGCTCCAGAGAAGCTGTTAGTATGCATTCCTACTTGTCGTTGTTCAATGATAGATTTATTATCATAATGCATATACTCTATAGGATCTTCAATAATGATGATATGTCGCTGATGCGTCTTATTTATCTCTGCAATTAGACTTGCAAGTGTCGTAGATTTTCCACTCCCTGTAGTACCGGTGACAAGAACAAGACCTCGTCGAAGATGGACAAGTTTATGTAAGGCTGTTGGAAGGTTCAATTCTTCAATACGCTTAATATCTGAGGGGATCAAACGAAAAGCTATTGCAAAACCACCAAGATGCATATAAATATTGACCCTAAAACGGTATTTATCATTCATGGAATAAGCACCATCAAACTCTTTGGTCTCTTTAAAGCTTTCATACGCATCTGCAGTCAATGCTTTAACCAATGCCTCGATCGTTTCTGCTTTTATCACTTCTTGGGATAAAAGAACAATATCACTTTTAAAACGTGCACGTATAGGACTATCACTTTTAATATGGAGATCAGCCCCCTCTGCTTCAATTAACATAGTTAACCAAACATCCAATCGCTTTAGAACATCCTGCTCGAATAAAGACATCTTCCACCCCTTAAATAATACTTTTATCTTTATTGTACACTTTAATTAGAATGAATACAACCATTGTTTTTAAAATATGTAAATTACAGCAACATGCATCCATTCCCTGATATCCAAGTTTAGCTTTAGATAGATACTTAAATTTATATAACAAAAAAGTTATAATAGTTCTATTAAATATCTATATATCAAACCAGAGAGAACGCAACATGAATTCACTGATCAATCTATTGGCACAAAAAACAAAACTCAAACAGACTTACATCACCAACATTCTTAAACTCATGGATGAAGGTGCAACCATCCCTTTCATCGCACGGTATCGTAAAGAGATGACGGGTGGGGCGAGTGATGAAGTGTTACGTGAGTTTGAAGGTGTGTATCTAAGTGCTAAAAAACTGCTGGAACGTAAAGCAGAGATAGAGAGGCTTATCCAGGAGAGAGGTGTATTGACCGATGCCATCAAGAAGAGCATCACCTCTGCAGATAGTCTAAGAGCGTTGGAAGATATATATCGTCCGTATAAAGAGAAAAAAAGTACACGTGCGGCGACTGCCATTGCAAATGGTTTAAAACCTCTTGCCTATACACTACAGAGTGCAAAACTGAGTCTTGGTGATTTTAAAGCCCAGGCAAAAACGTTTGTAAAAGGTAAGGTCAGTTCTGTTGAGGATGCCATCAAAGGTGCACAGGACATCCTGGCAGAACGTTATGCAGATCAGCCACGTGAGCGTGAAGCCATACGTAACTCTATGTTGCGTTTTGGTACCATTGAAACCAAGAAAGCCAAAGAGTTTAGTGATAGGGGTATGTATGTAAATTTTATCAAACATTCTGAGAAAGTAGCCTACATTCCTTCCCATCGTTACTTAGCCATAATGCGAGGAGTTAAAGAAAAAGAACTCTCGGTTAAAGTCACACTTGACATATCAAGAATAGAAGAGAATATTAAAAAATATAAAATACCTCGTGATGCGTCATCTTCTAAGGAACTGCTGTTCTTGGCGTATAAAGATGGACTTAAACGTCTCTTGTTACCATCCATAGAAAGAGAAGTACAGGCAGAGTTAAAAGAGAAAGCTGATATCGCTGCCATTGGTGTTTTTGGAAAAAATTTGAATCAACTTCTTATGACCCCACCTGTGATAAAAAGAGTTATTTTGGGTGTTGATCCTGCTTTTAGATCGGGCTGTAAACTGGCTGTCATAGATGAAAATGGAAACTATTTGGAGCATGCAGTTATCTATCCTACAGACCCTCGAAACGAGTATGAAAAGTCTAGAGATGTGGTACTGAAACTCTCTAAAAAATACAACATTCAAGCCGTTGCTATAGGTAATGGAACTGCATCAAGAGAAACGCAAGAGTTTTTTGCCCGTTTAAACACAGATGAGGATACAAAACTGAACTACACTGTGGTCTCTGAAGCAGGGGCATCGGTGTATTCTGCTTCTGTCATCGCAGCGCAAGAGTATCCGAAACTTGATGTGACCATACGTGGTGCCATCTCCATCGCACAAAGATTACGTGACCCTATGGCAGCCTTAGTAAAAATAGACCCAAAGTCTTTAGGCATCGGGCAGTACCAACATGATGTAGACCAAAAACTTTTAGAAAAAAAACTCTCAGATGTAACCCAGGACCTAGTCAACAGAGTAGGGGTTGATCTCAATTCCGCCTCTGTATCACTACTCTCTTATGTGGCTGGTGTGGGAACAAAAGTAGCCCAAAATATCATTGCATATAGAGAAGAGAATGGGTATTTTACTTCTAAATCCCAACTCTTAAAAGTCAAAGGATTAGGAGCTAAAGCATACGAACAGGCTGCAGGTTTTGTTCGTATAAAAGAGGGGATATCTGCATTTGACAACAGTGGTATCCACCCTGAGAGTTATGCTGTAGCCAAACACTTAGAGGGGTTAAAGTTAGAGGAGATAGATGTTCGGACTATGGCAGAAGAGTTAAAAGTAGGAGAAGAAACCCTAAGAGATATTATCAAAGAACTTTTGAAACCTGGTTTTGACCCTAGAGAAGAGTTGCCACCTATTCCTTTTAAAGAGGGTGTAACAGATATCAAAATGCTGCGTGAAGGAAGTATTGTCTCTGGTGTAGTACGTAATATAGCAGACTTTGGTGCCTTTGTAGACATAGGTTTGAAAAATGATGGTATGATACATATTTCAAAGATGAGTAACAAACGCATTGCTCATCCTCTTGAAGTGCTTTCACTCAATCAATTTCTACCACAAATAGAAGTGGTATCCATAGATGAAGAGAAGGGTAAAGTGGGGCTTAGTTTATCCTAATTATGTAATAGGATTATGAAAATAGCGTTTATGCTTGTATTTAGGGTGGCAGTTAAATTTGCTGAGGCAGTATCTTTTCGCATGCCAAAAAAATCCATTGTCCACATGCCGTTTATCATTTCAATAGCATATGAGGAAATCCATTAAATCTCCTGTGCGGGAATAATCATGATGGGAATATCCGAATGATGCAGCACCCCCTCGCTGGTACTACCAAGAATCAGATGAGTCAGTGCACCTTTTTTATGTGAGCCCATTATAATGATATCTGCAGTGTGACGTTTGGCTTGATTGAGAATTGTTTTGACTGTTTCACCCTGTATTAAAAGTGCGGTTGTTTTTAGCCCTGATTCCTCAAACTGACTTGCATATAACTGCAACTGGCGATGCTCTTTATGAAACTCTTCTGCATGAACATCGCGCATCACTTCTGTATCTACCTTGCTGCCGACAAACTCCGGTTCAGGCTCAGCGACGTGCAGCAGCCAGACTTCTGCATCTGTAGCTTTAGCAAATTTAATTGCTTCATCAATAACATTAGAGGATATTTCCGATAAATCAACAACAACTTGTATTTTCATTTTTTCTCTTTATCTTTTTAGAATATTTTTGCCCAGAAACTGTAGCATCAAGCCACATTTTTTCAATCATCTCTACTACTAGAATATCATCATACCATAAATAGTGGATTTTCTATGTACTCAACTTTCGCACATAAAGATATTTTTACTTACTGTACTAACTATCTTTTTCTGCTGTTTTATTAAGTAGTTCATCTCTCCACTACAGCGTGGTTAACCCATAGGATAAAGTATCTCTTCGTGAACTTTATCACAAGCTTTTAATATCTCATCACTGAGTGTCAGGTTCATTGCTGCGAGTGAGGCATCAAGTTGCTCTGCGTTGGTTGCACCGATGATGGTAGATGCTATAAAATCAAACTGTTTTGACCATGCAGTAGCCAGTGTGACAGGGTGTAGCTCCGCATCGGTAGCTATTTTGAGATATTTTTGTGTGGATGCCAGTGTTTTAATATTCATAAAACGTTGTGCCATAATACGTTGTCTGTTGTTAGATGATTTGAGATAATCTGCAAACCTCCCTTCCGCTTCTTCTGGTCTCATAGCCTGATTGTATTTTCCTGAAAGTACTCCTCCGGCAAGTGGTGAGTAGGGGAGTAGTGAGACTTGTTCATTTTTACAAAGTGTTGAGAGTTCATCTAAAAATCTACGGTTGAGCATAGAGAAGTTGTTTTGTATGGATTCAAACCGTGCATATCCTTTATACTGAGAAGTCATCAGGGCTTTACTTGTACCGTAAGCTGTGTCATTAGAAGTGCCCATGTAGCGTACTTTTCCTGCTTTTACCAGTCTGTCAAATGCTTCAAGTGACTCTTCTATGGGAACTACAGTATCTGGCCAATGCATCTGATAGAGATCTATGTAGTCTGTTTTAAGTCGTTTCAAGCTTCCCTCTACAGCACGTTCTATGTGAAATCTGTCTATGGCTGTCAATCCATGACGAATAGGGGGAATAAACCAACCACTCGCAGCACCTGCAACTTTAGTCGCAAGGATGATAGAGTCACGTGCTTTGGTTTGCATCCATTCACCAACCCACTCTTCAGTGATGCCTGCGAATTTGGCATCTGGTGGGACAGGGTAGAGTTCTGCGGTATCGTAGAAGTTGACTCCACGATCATAGGCTTTATCCATGATCTTAAAAGCCTCCTTTTTATCACATTGTGTACCAAAAGTCATAGTCCCCATACAGATGGGGGAGACACGAAGACCTGTTTTTCCTATATATCTGTGTTGCATGATGATCTCCTTACTATCTTTATATCATACCTAAAATGATAAGACTTTATACTATGACTTTGTTGCTATGATTAATCTAACGATATCAAACAGTTTATGTTCAACTGATACGACAGTAAAACCGGCTTGTTCTATATTTTTTTGTGTTTCTCTTATCATGGACGTACCAAGAAGTTTTGTTGAGACTATATTCATGAGGTATAAAAAAATGTTTAAAACAAAATATTTACTTGTCATATGTTCGAGAAAAATCACTTTCCCCTTTGGTTTTAAGACACGGTACACTTCTCTCAGGCCTGCTATCGGATCGGGAACCGTACAAAATACGAAAGTACTGATAACGGTATCAAATGTAGTATCTTCAAACTTCAGATCTTGAACGTCCATTTCATATAGTGTAAACGCTTTTAGGTCTACTTCTGTTTTCTTGTTTTTTGCAATTTCAAGCATTCCTGGACTAAAGTCTATGGCAGCCAAATCAACACTTTTATTATAATAAGGTAAGTTCTTACCAGTCCCTACACCCACTTCCAGTACATGACCCGAAGCGTATAGCACTGCTTCTTTTCGGAGTATTTTAAAAAGCAATTTTTCTATAGGCCATTCAAAGAGGTCATAAAGTTTTGCAATTTGGGAATACTTCTGGGATGTATCTTCTTTCATACCTACTATCCTTTAATTATAAAATATTATAACAAAATATTTAAATAAAAAATATGGGGCTAGACTAGTTTAGAGGTTCTTTTCTGAAGATTTTTAACAATAATTTGTATAAATCTTCACCTCTGTTATTGAATCTAAACTCACACTCTTTGA
>Ga0209013_10004664_pt1 | contig 11964 bp, 10 predicted proteins | sample Cruoilmetagenom2_FD_187291 | JGI IMG/M metagenome (GOLD analysis project Ga0209013, IMG submission 187291) | Oil polluted marine microbial communities from Coal Oil Point, Santa Barbara, California, USA - Sample 2 (SPAdes) (version 2) | ecosystem: Environmental > Aquatic > Marine > Oil seeps ...
ATTTCTGATAAGGATAAAGCATTTACTTCTTTTAATAGATCCACCGTCAATGTTAGGCGTTTTTGGTTAAATGGATGAGTATCCGAAAACTTATAGCCTAATTGGTTTTCGGAAAAGACGAATACAGCATTTTTCATAGTCCCAGTCCTGGATGATTCGGCCATAATACCTCATAGCCTTCAGCACGAATAGATTTGATAAGTTCTAGTGGATTGATCGTTTTTACGCGAAGCACTAAGATTTTATAGTCGCTGTGATCCTTATCGGGATAAACTAATACACTTAATACATTGACTTTTTGGTCGTGGAAAACTTTTGAAACGTCGAACAGAACACCAGGCTTATTTGGAACTCGAATTTCAATTTGGGAACCTGGTTGATGTACACCTGTAAGTTCAATAAATTTGTAAAGTAAGTCGGACTCGGTGATCATTCCTACCAGTTTTCCGTGCGATACGATTGGTAAACAACCAATTCGATTATCATAAAATATACTTGCAGTTTCCTCTACGAAATCTAGAGGATGGCCTGTGATTGGATTTTTAGTCATAATTTCTTCTAATGTACGATTATATATTGAAGGGTCTGATACATTTTGTAAGGTGGACGGAGTTGCATCTTTTAAATCTCGATCGGTCACAACTCCTAATACTTGACGCTTGTCATTAATAATTGGTAAATGACGTATTTTCTTCTCTTTCAGTAGTTTTAATGCATCATTTATCGTGTGATCCGGAGTTAGACTCGGTACGGAAGTATTCATGATTTGTTCAACTAGCATTGGCATGAACTCCTTTTGTCAGATAGTATTCAAAGATTAATACATAAATCTATTCATAAATCGTAATTGGTCAAATTGTTGGATAGATTCATTGTCCACCCTGTTACCAATCTTCGCCATTAGACAATTAGCTGGATGGGAACTGATCTCAGGATCATCCGTTGCAAAATATTCAAGTCCACCCGCTTGCATCATTTTCTCCATTACTTTTCTATACTCCCAAACATTTAAACCAGTGCCTTTCAAATCCCAGTGCCAATAATACTCTGTCGTAATCGTAATATAATCTTCCATCGCATCATCCATCATGGAGACACGAAGGAGTGTTTTCCCAACTCCGGTGCCACGGAATTTTGGAATTACCTCGATTGCTCCTAATTCTATCAAATTTTCCATATTACCTTGTGACCACCTTTCTAAGGGGTCTGGATGTAAATATGTGCAATAACCTACAATTGTTTCTTGATCACGCACAATAATTATTCTTCCTTCAGGTAACTTGGCAATTTCAATAATTGCTTGATGCTGTTGTTTAGGTGCACGAAAAGCTACCAAATCCTCATGGAACTGAAGCCTGGCAATTTCCTCAGAAGGAACAGGACCCTCTATAATGACAGTGCCATGTACCGTCTCTTTCTGCATGGAGTTATACGTTTTGGTATGTATCAAGGATTCACCACCCATTAATAGTATTGTAATTGTATTTATTATACATGATTTTAAACAGAGAAAGCGATTACCATAATTATTTGATAAAAGATTCTAAAAAGTAGAAAGATTAGCAAAAGTGGTGAAAAGTGTTGTAGAATGAAATAGTATAGTTATAGAAAGGGTGATTAGGATGAAGATGGAAACATTACAAGTAGTTCAAGGGGACTTTCAGTTAAATAATTATGAGGAAACTGCAAAAAACTTTAAATGGGAAGATGCGGAAAAAGAGTTCTCATGGTATAAAACTGGCAAAGTGAATATGGCGTATGAAGCAATTGATCGTCATGCAGAATCCGATAAAAAGGATAAAGTCGCACTTCATTATCAAGATGTAGATCGTAAGGAATCTTATACATTTGGCGATATGAAAAAATGGACGGATAAAGCTGCAAATGTATACGTAACCCATTCAAATTTGTCAAAAGGGGATCGTCTGTTTATATTCATGCCGAGATCACCAGAATTGTATTTTGCACTTCTTGGTGCTACAAAAATGGGGTTAATTGTTGGTCCACTTTTTGAAGCGTTTATGGAAGGCGCTGTTTATGATCGTTTACAAGATAGTGAAGCAAAAGCAATTGTTACAACACCGGAATTATTAGATAGAATTCCAATGGATAAATTACCTAAATTAGAGACGGTATTTATAGTTGGTGAAAATATAGAGGAATCCGATAAGTTCATCGATTTCAAAAAAGCATTACATAATGCATCAGAAGACTTTGAAATTAGATGGGTCGATAGAGAAGATGGCCTGATTTTACACTATACATCTGGCTCCACAGGAAAACCAAAAGGGATTTTACATGCCCATAATGCGATGGTACAGCAATACCAATCGATGAAATGGGTGATGGATATAAGAGATGACGATATCTATTGGTGTACCGCAGATCCAGGTTGGGTGACGGGAACGGCATATGGCATCTTTGGTCCATGGCTCACGGGAACTACCTCCCTTATTCTTGGTGGCAGATTTTCACCAGATGCTTGGTATAAAGCGATAGATGATTATGGAGTAACGGTATGGTACAGTGCACCTACAGCGTTTCGCATGCTGATGGGAGCAGGAGATGCCATCGTTAAAAAGCATGATTTATCTTCATTACGTCATGTGTTGTCAGTTGGCGAACCGTTAAATCCGGAGGTTATCAAATGGGGTATGCAAGTTTTCAATAAACGAATCCATGATACTTGGTGGATGACAGAGACTGGTGCACTGATGATCTGTAATTATGGTTGCATGCCTATTAAACCAGGTTCAATGGGGAAACCACTTCCTGGGACTGAAGCAGCTATTATAGATAATCAGGGGAATATTGTCCCGCCTTATACAATGGGGAATCTGGCTCTTAAAAAGGGTTGGCCAGCCATGATGCGTCAGGTGTGGAACAATAAAGAAAAGTATGAGTCATACTTCATTAACGATGAGTGGTATTTCTCTGGGGACTCTGCTTATATGGATGATGATGGATACTTTTGGTTCCAAGGTCGAGTAGATGATGTTATTATGACTTCTGGCGAACGCGTTGGGCCGTTCGAAGTAGAAAGTAAATTATTAGAGCACCCAGCTATTTTAGAAGCTGGTGTTATTGGAAAACCCGATCCTGTCCGTGGCGAAATTATTAAAGCGTTTGTTGCGTTAAACGAAGGGTACGAACCATCGGAAGAACTAATAACAGATATTCAACAATTTGTGAAAAAAGGACTTGCTGCACATGCAGCACCTAGAGAGATCGAATTCAAAGATAAGCTACCAAAAACAAGAAGTGGTAAAATTATGCGCCGCGTATTAAAAGCTTGGGAGTTAAAACTGCCAACCGGCGATTTGTCTACTATGGAAGACTAGTAATCTAAGTCAATCTATTACTAGAATATATAAATACAAAATGGCACTGCACATAGCGGTGCTTTTTGTATTTATATTAGCTAACAAAAGGATGCTGAGGAGGTGAAAATTATGTATGGAACTGATTGGCTTGCCTTACTTCTCCTACTAGCAATTGTTATGTTACTATTCCTATTGTTTAATGCTGTTATGAGAAAATGGCTACAAGTCGAGAAGAAGAAACTGTTTTCATATAATCATATTAATGAGAAACACAAAAAAATGGATTGGACTATAAGGGTCGTTTTTCTAGTGGTACTGCTGCTAGGGAATTTCATAAATGTTACGAGGGAGCCAATGGAGTGGTTTTGGTTTTTCGAAACATGGTTTTTATTGATTGTTTTTATAGTTGTGTCTGAAACCGTTAGAGCTGTGATGGAGTGGAAGTATGCAGTAAACAAAAAAGATTATATATTTACAATCAGTCAATTAATATTTGGAGTTCTATTAATACTAACAGTGATTCAGACTAATTTTGGGGGATTGATTTAAACACAATGTCCTAGGGGATTTGTTGGAATAGTACATGGTGTAAAGTTTAAACAGAGATGGGTGAAATTAATTGGAACAATTAGGTCAAATTATTAAAAAGCTAAAAATAAATGTTCTTTCCATAGAAGATGTGCCTAATTCATTTAGCTCGACTGTATATAGAGTGGAACAGATTAATAAAGAAATAGTATATTTGAAAATCCCCTATTCCAAATTGAAACTAATACGTGAATATGAAGCGATAGAAATCTTAAGTGAAGCGCTACCTGTTCCTAGATTATTGGAATTTTGGGAAGGAGACGATAATATTCCAGGTGCTATGTTGCTGTCAGAGATGAAAGGGCAGCCAATCACTGGAAATGTTAGTGAAGTATTAGCCTATGATATTGGCGTCCATCATGCAAAAATGCATAATGTGACTCCACAAGAAGGTAATTCATTTAAAGGGATTTCAAATGTGTATGAAAAATGGTCGACTTTTATGAAATCGCATTTTTATGGATTTGCGGAAGATGTAAAAGAGGTGATACCAGAGGACTTGTTAAAAAAATCTATAGAGCTGTTTGAAGAGCAACGTAAATGTCTGCCTCATTCAGATGGACCGAGCTTTATACATATGGATTTCCGTCCGGCAAATATTATTATTCAGGACAACCAAGTTTCTGGAATTATAGATTTTGAAAGTGCTCGCTTTGGTTCCACGGAAATGGATTTCACCAAAATCAATCGTGATATTTTTACTAAAAACTCCGGAACATTAGAAGCGTACAAAAAGGGGTATCAATCTATTCGTCCATTAATAGATTTAGAGGTTATCTTGCCGTTTTATCGTTTTACAGATGCATTTAATTCACTTGGATGGTGTAAACGCCGTGGAATCGAAAAGCATCAACAGTTTTTTGATGAAAATTTAGTAATTTTAAAATCGATATTACAGAGTGAACGATAAATGATGAGAATTTTTTTCATAGGGCTGTGAATGAATCAGTAAAATTACTAATAAGTCCATAAAGGTGTATGCTTATTTCTAAGTTGAAAGAATTTATTCAATTCCAATCAATGCAGGAACAGTAATTTCTGACAAAGGAGCTTATGGTATATGAGAGAAAAACTTATGGAAATGCTAGATGCACGTAAAGATGAAATGATTCAGATTCGTCGCTATTTACATGAACATCCTGAATTATCATTTAAAGAAGAAAAGACCTCTCGATATATTGCAGAATTTTACAAAGGAAAAGGCGTGGAAATACAAACAAACATTGGAAATGGTTATGGAATTATTGTAACAATAGTGGGGGCAAAACGAGGAAAGACAATAGGGTTACGCGCAGATTTTGATGCGCTTCCGATTGTGGAAGAAACACCTGTACCTTTCAAATCGAAAAATGAGGGTGTCATGCACGCATGTGGGCATGATGGTCATACAGCTTATTTGCTAGTTCTGGCAGATTGTTTAATACAACTGAAGTCAGAGCTAGCTGGAACGATAAAAATAATTCATCAGCATGCGGAAGAAGTACCACCAGGTGGTGCGAGAAGTATTGTAGAATCTGGTCTGTTGGATGATTTAGATGAAGTATATGGGATTCACTTACTTCCAATTGCTCCTGTTGGAATGGTTGGGTACAATAAGGGCTATGCTTTCAATGGTAGGGCATACATGAAATTGAAAATACAAGGGCGAGGCGGGCATGGTTCATCGCCTCACTTAGCAAATGATGCAATTGTGGCAGGGGCACATTTTGTAACTGCTGTTCAAACTATTATAAGCCGAAGATTAAGTCCATTTGATATTGGTGTGATCACCATTGGGTCGTTTGATGGGGCTGGTACCTTTAATGTTATTAAAGATAGCGTAGTACTAGAGGGTGATATTCGATACATGACAGATGCAACGAAAGAAACGATAGAACGGGAAGTAAAACGTCTTGTCAGAGGACTTCAGGAGGAGTTTGATGTAAGTTGTGAACTTACATATACACCAGACTATCCACCTTTATACAATAATCCTGAACTTACAGAGAAAGTAGCGGTAACATTATTAAATGCGAATGTGAAGGAAATTACAGAAGTAATGGAGGTCCCACCAATGGCTCCTTCTGAAGATTTTGCGTATTATGCGGAAAGGTTTCCAGCTTGTTTCTTTTATATCGGGTGTACTCCAAAGGGCGTTGAAGAACCATATTTCAACCATAACCCTAAATTTGACATCGACGAAGATGCACTGTTAGTGGCAGCAAAAGCTGTCGGACAAGTTGTTTGTAGCATGCAAGAATAAAACAAAAAGAGTCATTCAAAATTTACTTTTGAATGACTCTTTTATGATATAAACGCATGTGTAAATTACAAGTTTTTTCTATTCCTTATTGAACCAAAGTTCATCTTTGTTATCTATTTCACCATTATAATTAATCAAAATTTCATCTCCAGCTTTAATATCGACGTAAGCAAAGAAATCAAATGTGTGATTATCAAAATTAATCTCATAGTCTGCATTAGGTTCATATGAATGATTAAATAACATACCATATCCAAGCAGGATGGCAGTGTGATTTATCCCGTACTCAAAAGCGTAATCAGCTAGTAAGGTTTTTTCAATATGTTCATGCTGGTCGTTTGGGTATGAAATGACAGGTGCTTCATGAAAAAGCTGTCCTTTTTTGATATCACATTTAGCAAATACCCCTCTATTAAACTCTCCATCACTTAGTGGAGATACTTTTACCTCAATCATGTTTGTTCTCCTTCTCACTATTAAATATTCTATCTAACTGTAACATTAATTTGCACATTATGCTCTGTTTTATGTGTATTTCGAAATTATATGAGCGAAAGATGGTCAATTTAACAAACAAAAAAGAGCCCAATTATGAAATTTGGGCTCTTTCGATACGGTATTTGTTCTATTATTCTTCGCCACCACTAGTCGGCGGTGGTTCTTCCTCTACAGGAGGAGTTACAGGTTCTACAACAGGTGGGGGAGTAACGGGTTCTACAACAATAGGAGGCGTTGTAGGCTCTTCATTCTCTTCCGGTGCTGTTGGAGGCACTATTGGTTCTGTAGGTACTACAGCTTCTATGGATACTATATTAGATGCGGCAGATTCTAATCCTGTGATATCGACTGCAACAGCGATAAATTGGCCAGCTCTATTAATAGATAGACTGTTTCCGGCAGCTTCTTTGGTGGATGAGAGTAGAGTTCTTTGCCCGTTTATAACTTCATAAACTCGATAACCTACAACATCTCCAGAAGTCGACTTAGACCAAGTAATCGTCCCATTAGACATTGCAGCAGACACTGCGGCTGGTGCACTGCCGTCAGCATTAAATACTTCCTCAGACACTACATTTCCTCCAAAGGCTGATTTGGCAGGGAATAACTTAGAAGCATTGCCTCCAAATTTACCAAGCATCCGATTGATAAAATCTTGGTTTACTCCATACCCACCACTTACTACAAATTCCCCAGGAGTGGAATCGAGTGCGCGATATCTGTTTCCGTTTATTTGTACATAGGAAGAAGAGATTAAACTATCATCCTTTGCAGTTGGTAATAAAACAGCTGCATTAAATAAATCTGACTTCACTAAACCAGCTTGTGAACATGCATCTGACACTGCTAATCCTGAAATTCCACAGAAGGATCTAGTAACGACACCTTCAGGAGCAGTAAAGTTATTTGGTGCATCTACTAATTCAGAATTTACATCATACATTGCGTTCATCATATTAGACCAGAGCATATTGATACGCACGCTTGGATGATTGTAACGATTATTCATATAATATAAGGTTTGGGTATCATCACCATAACCCAACCAAACTCCTAAAGAAATATTAGGGTTATAGCCAACTAGCCATGAATCATTATGATTCTGTGTTGTACCTGTTTTTGCACCAAAATCTGATTGGAATTTCAACCTAGCTTTTGCTAGTTTTGCAGTCCCATCAGACATAACATCTCTTAACATATCGGTAATAATATAGGAAGTAGCAGCACTGAATACTGGCACAGGTTCCACTTCGTGTTGATAAATAACATTACCGTCAACATCTTCAATTTTTTCGATCATATAAGCATCAATAAACTGCCCATTATTTGCAAATGTTCCAAAGGCATTTGTATTTTCCTCGAGTGTTGCACCATTTGTCATTCCACCAATAGAGAGAGCATGATTAGCATACTCTGCTTCATCTATATGCTCAAATCCCATTTTTGTTAGGAATTGAGTTGGCTTGCGATCCATGATTAAATCGTATAATCGTATCGTTGACAAGTTTTGTGAGGTTGTCAAAGCATCTCGAGCAGAGATAATACCTAGCTCTTGTTCAGTTGTATAGTTTGATGGTGATTTTGACCACGTAGTACTACCTAATTTTTCTAGCTTCAAATCGACTACGGGACTACCAGCTCCAATTACACCATATTCAATCGCAGGAGCATAGACGAGCAGTGGTTTGATGGTAGATCCAATTGGCCGGATACCTTGTGTAGCACTATTTTGAGCTTCAATTGTATGATCTCGTCCACCTAAAAAGGAAAGTATTTTACCCGTACCATTTTCAATCATCATCCCACCAACTTGAACAGGGAAGTCTTTTACCACTATCTCGCCTGAATCTTCATCCTTTACTTCCTTCTGGAAGGTATGTCCGTAAAATTCGAATTCATCTCTTACTTTTAACATAGCTTCATACATGTCTTTGTTAATAGTGGTATGAATACGATAACCATCGGTACTAATGGATCGTTGTGCTAAAATATCATACTTTTGATAAAGCTTTTTTTCATTATCTAATCGAGCAGGATCAATTGAGTCTGCCTTTGCAAACTGATCTCTTAAAATTTCTTTCACTCTATTTTCCACTTCAGCTGTTAACCAAGGATACTTGTCTTCAGGAAGTGTTTCTGGCTCTCTAAAATCTTTCGTAATATCGTAGCTAACAGCATTCTTATATTCCTCATCCGTAATATAACCAGTTTCATTCATTCGGAATAAAACAATTTTCATCCGTTCAATCCCAAGTTGGAGAGCTTCTCCTTCTTTTATCTCTCCACCTTGTCTAAAAGGAGTATAAGCAAATGGAGCTTGGGGAATACCAGCTATGTAGGCTGCTTGTGGTAAAGTCAGATCTTTTGCTTTTACATTGAATATTCCATTCGCCGCTGTTTCAATTCCAGCGATGTTTCGTCCATTTGAATTTCGGCCGTAGGGGATTATATTCAAATATGCTTCTAATATTTCTTCTTTGTTCATGAAGTGTTCTAAGCGCATAGCTAATAGTATTTCTTTTGCTTTACGTTCATAAGAAACCTCATTGGTTAAAATTTGGTTTTTGATTAATTGTTGAGTTAATGTAGAACCACCAGTTTGTGTATCAGAGTTAGATACATCTTGAAGCAATCCGCGGAAAATTGCTTTAGGAACAATTCCCTTATGTACTTCAAAGTATTCATCTTCCGTCGCTAAAACTGCATCTATTACATAAGGAGAAACCTCTGATAGATTTGTTTCCGTTCTTTCTAAATCAGTGCGTAGTTTACCTAAATACACGTCTCCGGCAAAGTAAACTTCCGATGTCTCTTCATAGTTAAAGACAGCACTGCGCATTTCATCTTTACCACGAAGTGGTTCTTCTTTTACCAATGAAGCAAAATATCCTGCGCCTACAGATAAACCGAATACTCCGAGTGTCAGAATACCCACCATAAGAAGTAAACTTAAATTCCAGATGACACTAGAAGAAACTCTTAATCCCTTAGCCCATTTAGTAGACTCCCACATATCAATTTTTTCTTTGTATCTCTGTATATTTTCTTGCCATTTCTTCATTCAGTTCTCGCCCCCTAAATCTTGAATTATTATACCATAAGCCTAATTGTTAGACGATAGTTATTGACATACAATGTAGATTAGGTAAAATAGATATATATTTTAACGAAGAAAAGTCCGAAGTAGTAATTATACATACTGTGAAGAGAGCTAGCGGTTGGTGAGAGCTAGTCAGTGTATTATGCGAATTACAGGCTTGGAGTTAAACGTACTCACAACGATACGGTGATTGAAGCGGAGGGAATAATTCCTTCAAGCTGGGTGGTACCGCGCTAATTGATTAAGCGTCCCTGCATGATTTTTTATCATGTGGGGACTTTTTTATTTTAAGGAGGCAATATTAATGACGAATTTATTGGATGATTTAGCTTGGAGAGGTCTTCTATACCAACAAACCGATGCTGAGGGCATGGAACAGCTTCTTAGTAAGGAAAAAGTATCATTATACTGTGGAGTAGATCCTACAGCAGATAGCATGCATATAGGACATATTGTGCCGCTTCTTACTTTAAGACGTTTCCAAATGCATGGACATAGACCAATTCTTTTAGTTGGTGGTGCAACTGGAATGATAGGGGATCCCTCTGGTCGTTCAGAAGAACGCCAATTACAAACAACAGAGCAGATTGATTTGAATGTTCAAGGTATTAAAAAACAAATGGAGCAAATTTTTGATTTCAATACCGATAATGGTGCACAAATGGTGAATAACAGAGATTGGATCGGCTCTATGGATGTTATTGAATTCCTGAGAGATTTTGGAAAACTAATTAACATTAACTATATGCTGGGAAAAGACTCTATCTCTTCACGTTTAGACACAGGACTTTCTTTTACTGAGTTTGCCTATACGCTAATTCAGGGAATTGATTTTAATCATCTATACGATCATTTTGGGTGCCGAGTTCAAGTAGGGGGTTCTGACCAATGGGGAAATATTACTACTGGTTTAGAGGTAATTCGTAAAACACATGATGACAATACAAAGGCTTTCGGTATTACTATACCATTAGTAACGAAAGCTGATGGGACCAAATTTGGTAAGTCTGCATCAGGTTCTGTTTGGTTGGATGCGAAGAAAACATCCCCATACGAGTTTTATCAGTTCTGGATTAATACAGCAGATTCAGATGTTATTAAATACTTGAAAATCTTCACCTTCTTGGAACGTGAAGAAATTGAAGCTTTAGAAGTTACCGTTGAAAACGAAGCCCATTTAAGAAAAGCACAAGCAACTTTAGCAGAGGAAATGACTCGTCTGATCCACGGACAAGAAGCATTGGATCAAGCAATTCGAATTTCACAAGCATTATTTAGTGGCAATTTGAAAGCCTTAACTGCATCAGAAATGAAAGATGCATTTAAAGATGTACCTTCTGTCGAGATGACAAAAGATGAAAAATCTATTGTTGACTTCATAGTAGAGGCTACGGTGTCACCATCTAAGCGCCAGGGACGAGAAGATGTAACAAATGGTGCTATTTCTATTAATGGAGAAAAAGTTACGGATGTTGCATATGTAGTAAGTGGGGCAGACCGGTTAGAAGATGAGTTTATGATTATTCGTCGTGGTAAGAAGAACTATAAAATGATTAAGTTTGTATAAGATAAAAGCTACTTCCCAATACTATAAGGGAAGTAGCTTTTTATAGAGCTAGATGATTAGTTAAAAACCACCACGTTCATCTACGTGATGATTATTTTGTCCATCTTTAACTTGTAACTGTTTCTTTTCGTGCTCGTTTAACTTTTGGTATTCCAAATAACTTTCGCCTGTAACATTGTCTTTTTTCTTCTTATTAGATGTATTAACCGATTTACCTGTTTTCATAGAAAATCCTCCTGTTTCTTAAAAGTTCTTCGTTAGTATTGACCAGTTTTGTGTAATTAGTCACAAATTTAACAAGAAGATTCAAAAAGAAAGCATTACTAGTTAAAAAAGTACATGAAATAGTATAAAATGATAAATAGGATAAAGGTTTGGAAATATAAACACATTTTTTTATTATTAGATTGAGGGGACGTTATTAGTGAGTGCAAAGAGATACCTGTTACATCATTTCGATGACTTTTTTGTTGTTCTATTCGAAAAGGATAACAAAGCAAATAAATTAGTTATCTTAAAAGACAAATTTACAGTGAATGCAAAAGAGGGAGATTTATTAGAGGTAGAGATAAATCAAGATAAATCAGGTTATAATTTTAAAATGCTAGAAGAAGAAACAGATAATACGAAAAAAAGATTATTAGAC
>Ga0209013_10004665_pt1 | contig 11963 bp, 10 predicted proteins | sample Cruoilmetagenom2_FD_187291 | JGI IMG/M metagenome (GOLD analysis project Ga0209013, IMG submission 187291) | Oil polluted marine microbial communities from Coal Oil Point, Santa Barbara, California, USA - Sample 2 (SPAdes) (version 2) | ecosystem: Environmental > Aquatic > Marine > Oil seeps ...
TCTCGTATTTCAACAAGCTTTACATCCCTGCCCCTGTCGAAGATGTAACCACAACCATATTCCAGTATGAAACTGGTGTTCTGGGCTATCTGGGATCAAACTATGCGTCACCGAAGGCGGTCTGGTTTTATGTTTACGGCACCGAAGCAAATCTTCTGTGTACCATTACACCGCCGGAACTGCCATTTGAAGAATATCTCCTGTGGTGGCAGCAGGTGGATCAGGACACCAATGTTCAGATATTCGAAAAAGGAAAAACCGGATCAACAAATGTGCCCCTGACGTTGGGAAACCCCATTCTGGAAGAAATTGACGAATTTGCTGATTGTATCCTTACAGGCACCCCACCGGAAACCGACGGTGAAGGGGCTTTATCCGCCCTGTCATTCATTCGAGCCGCCATTGAATCGTCGCAAACCGGCAGGCAGGCAATGCTGGCAGTCTAAGCAACTGAAGTGAGAATAGAGACGTATGAAAAAAAGATTACTCATTGTGGGAGGTGTTGCCGGAGGCGCATCATGCGCCGCTAGATCCCGGCGTCTTTCCGAAGATACGGAAATTATCATTTTCGAACGCGGCCCGTTCGTCTCTTTCGCAAACTGCGGCCTACCCTATTTTGTCGGCAATGTGATTACAAAAGAAGAAGATCTCATTGTAGCCTCACCGGAACGCTTCAGAGATTACTTTAATATTGAGGTGCGGACCGAGCACAATGTCTGTCTGATCGACCGTGAAAAAAGAGAAATCGAAGTCGAAAATACGGCCACCGGCAACATCAGCCGAGAAAGATACGATAATCTCGTAATTTCCCCCGGTTCGGTTCCAATCTTCCCCCCGCTTGAGGGAATCGATCTGCCGGGAATATTTACCGTGAAAACCATACCGGACATGCGGGATATTATGGACTGGATTGAGCGCCAAAATGCCAAAAAAGCAGCCGTAATAGGGGGCGGATTTATCGGGCTGGAGATGGCCGAAAATCTGAAGAAAAGAAACCTTAGTGTCAGCATTGTCGAAATGCAGAAGCATGTGATGCCGGCAATCGACGAGGAAATGGCCGCTCCCATTCATGCACATCTGAAATCCAGCGGGATATCTCTATGCCTGGGCAGTCCGGTCACGAGCTTCAAACAACTCGATGCCGGTAAAATCCTCATAACGCTTGGATCCGGAGAAACCCAGCGGGTGGACATGGTGATTCTGTCCATCGGTGTTCGTCCCGAGATCGAATTGGCCCATACCGCCGGCCTGGAAATCGGGAGTCTTGGTGGAATCCAGGTCGATGAATTCATGCGAACCAGCGACCCGCATATCTGGGCTGTGGGGGATGCCGTAGAAGTAAAAGACTGCATCACCGGATCAAACAACATGATTCCCCTGGCAGGCCCTGCCAACCGGCAAGGCCGTATTGCGGCCCACGCAATTATGGGCCGTCGGGACATGGCCGGATTCAGGGGTGGGCAGGCCACAGCGGTGTGCGGGATGATGGGCCTGACCATCGCTTCCACCGGCGCCACCGAAAAAACCCTGAAAAAGGCGCTGATCAACGGCAAACCCATGATATACGAAAAGATTTACGCCCATCCCGACCATATTGCAGGGTTTTACCCCGGGGCGCAGAAAATGATGATTAAATTGCTGTTTTCCCCTGAAGATGGTCGTATTTTTGGGGCTCAGGCAGTCGGCACCGAAGGGGTTGAAAAGCGCATCGATGTTATCGCCATGGCGATTCAGAAAGAGGGAACCGTATTTGATCTGGAAGAAGCGGAACTGTGCTATGCACCCCAGTACGGCGCCGCCAAAGACCCGGTGAACATCGTTGGAATGATTGCAGCCAATATTGTCCGTAATGAACATTCCATTGCACACTGGATGGACCTGGATAATTGCGATGCATACCTGCTCGATACCCGTAGGCCGGAAGAGTATGAACGCGGTCACATCGATGCCGCGGTAAATATTCCATTGGAGAACCTGAGACAACGACTTTCCGAACTGCCCCGTAACCGGGAGATCTGGACTTATTGCCTGGTTGGCCAACGGTCATACAACGCAGCAAGACTGCTGGCCAATGCGGGATTTAAGGTGCGGAATATCTGCGGTGGGTATATGATTCACCTTTGTATTGAAAAGATCCGACATCAGACCAAACCAAAACCGAATCCTTTCAAAATATAATGAACTGCGGCAAGACGCTGACCTATCTGACGGAGTCTGTTCGGCACTCATCGTCATCAACGGTCGTTTTTGCTCGTCGCCTGATAAGAGGTGACACAAAAGAGCCCACCGCGATGATGATAAATACCAAGCTGATGGGATGCGTAAAAAATATCATCGGGTCTCCCTGAGAAATGATGAGGGACATTCTCAGGTGTTCTTCCAGTTGAGGGCCGAGAATAATGGCCAGAAGCATGGGGACAACAGGAAAACCGTATTTTTTCATAAAGTATGCCAGCAGGCCGAAGCAGAGCATCACACCGGTATCGAAAAAAGTGTTTCTCAATGCAAATGTCCCCACAACACACAGGGTTAAAATAATGGGTAGCAACACCCGCTGGGGAACCTTGAGCACCCCGACCCACAATCTGATGGTTGCCAAGGTGAGACACAGGTTCATAAGGTTGGCCAGTAAAAAAGCCCAGAACACACTGTATACGAATTGAGAATTTTGAATAAACAGCATTGGTCCCGGTATCAAACCCTGAATGATCAGTGCGCCGAGGAGGATGGCGGTTATGGGATCACCGGGGATTCCCAACGTCAGCATCGGTATTAAAGCGCCCCCGGCCACGGCATTGTTGGCCGCTTCCGGAGCGGCAACGCCCTCGAGCGTACCCTTGCCGAATTCTCTGGAATTCTTTGACGTCTTTCTGGCATAATCATAACTGAGAAAAACGGCAATCGGTCCGCCGGCCCCCGGAATAGAGCCAATCCCGGTACCAATACCCGCCCCGATCAGCATTGTCTTTATCAGCTTGACCAGATCCTTCATTCTTGGCAGGACACGATGTATTTTCGATCCATATTTTGGAATTACTTTAATCTTGTTAGAAATACCCAGTATGATCTGCGGGATGGCAAACAGACCAATCATGGCCGGTAAAAATGAGATGCCGGCCTGCAGATCAACCATGCCGAAGGTAAATCGCGGCGTTCCCATCATAGGGTCAAGCCCGGCCGTCATAACGATAAGCCCCAGAATTCCGGAAATAAGTGCTTTGACAATAGACACCTGGCCAAAACTGCAGATAAGGGTCAAGCCCAGAAGAACCAGTGCAAACAGTTCCGGTGCACCAAACCGCAGGGCAACCTTGGCAATCAGGGGTGACGCCAGGGTCAGGCACGTCAATCCAAAAATCCCTCCGAAAAAAGATGAAATCACCGCAATCCCCAGGGCGGGCCCCGCCTTGCCCTTTTGTGTCAGGGCATAGCCGTCAATGGCGGTGGCTGAAGCCGAAGGTGTCCCTGGTATATTCAGAAGAATGGCGGATATGGAACCGCCGGTCATACCGGAAGCATAAAGACCCAGCAACAGGCAGACAGCCGTCACCGCATGCAATTTAAACGTCAGGGGCAGAAGCAGAACCATACCCAGTGATATAGTTAGTCCCGGCGTCGAGCCGATAAACAGCCCGAAGATGACGCCGAACATCACTGCAAAAATATTCTGGAATTGTAAAACGTCAAATAATGACGCAATAATAGGTCCGGTCATATACTGTTTTCCCTGTTCAAAAGAAGTCTCCGGCCGGAAGGATTATCTGGAATACTTTCTGAAAGAAAAGATAGATACCAAATGTAACCAGAGTTGATGTCAAAACGACTTCCTTCCATTTCCTGGCGCCTGTGATGAGCATTAAAACTGCCAAAAAAATCGGTGTAGTCAATAAAAATCCAAAAAAACTCATTGCCTTAATGTAGGTAATAACGATAACGACCAGAAATAAAATCCCGGCCCCTTCTTTTTTTGATATGGCATAATCACATGTTTCCGCTGATCCTTTAAAGATGGTTTGCACCAACAACAGAATCGACAACACGTACAGACAGGTAACCAGTACCCATGGCATAAAAGAACTGCCAAGCGTGTTGGGTAGATTTCTATCCGGCAGGGCGGCAGTGAAATAGGAATAGAAACCACCAAAGAGTATTAAAATGATGGCGATAGTAATATTTGCAGTCCTCATGGGTACCATCCTTAATTTACGGGAGGGCGATCATCAAGCGTATCGCCCCCTCGTAATTCCCGCTTACCTTACTTTACCAGATTGCCGAGTTTTAAAGCTTTGGCAACAATATCGTTTTGTTCTTTCAGATACGCTTCAAACGCCTGGCTTCCCTGGAAGCTGATGTTGAATCCCTTTTTATTGGCAATATTAATAAAATCTTTGTCCTGCGCCCCCTTCTCAAAAGATTGTTCAAGCTTCTGAACAACCGCCTCGGGTGTACCTTTGGGAACGCTGATGCCGCGAAACAGCTCCAAAACAACCGGGCAACCCGCTTCCTTCATGGTCGGTATCTCCGGGAATTTCGGATCCCTCTTTTCCGTGGGCACTGCCAGCAGGCGGATCAGTCCGGCCTGCACCTGGGGTGCCGCCTCAGGCAGCGGAACACAGATTGCTTCAACCTCGCCACCCAGTAAACTAGGAATCCGGCGTTTGCCACCCAGAGGCACATGGACAACCTGGATATCCATTTCCTTTTCAACAAGCACGGCCACCAAATGGGTACCACTGCCGGTACCGGCGTTACCGATTTTAATCTTGCCGGGGTTGCTCTTGGCATAACTTATGAATTCTTTAAACGTTTTCCATGGGGAATCAGCCTTTACAGCGATGGGCATGGATGTGAATCCGATCCGACACACATGCTCAAAGGCATCGTATTTAAACGGCACGTTACCGATGTTGGTCGAGGTCAGAATGGAAGTGGAATTCCAGCCCACGGTATACCCGTCCGCTTTTGATGCTTTCAGTGCTGTATACATAATCCCACCGCCGGCACCCGGTCGGTTGATGGGCACGATGGGTTGGCCAAAAGACGGCTTTGCTCCGGTTGCCAGAACGCGTCCCATAAGATCTGCCGAGCCACCGACCCCAAAAGGAATCAGGAAGCTTACCGGTTTGGTAGGATATTCCGCCTTACTTACTTCCGGCATAAAAGTTAGGCTGAAAACGACCATCAGCGTTACCATCAGGACATAAGTCAAATTTCTTTTTTTCATAATTACCCTCCTGTTAAAGCAGTTGTTAATAATAAATGAATTCCTATCAAGGATGTACGACAACTTTCAAGGCATCGTCATGCCTGCCGACAAACGTCTCCAGTGCTTCATTAATGTTATCCAGAGGAAACGTATGCGTAATGAGTGCTTCTCCATTAATCTTGCCCTCTTCCATCAAGGACAAGGCCCGGTGACAACTCATGCGCCCCTCGCCTCTGACAGTGTAGAGATTGATGCCGTTTTTTACCGCCAGCCCGATGTCGGTCATCACCGGTTTTTCAAAGTGGGCCAGCACCGTAATGTCACCGCCTTTGCGGGTCATCTCCAGTGCCTGCTGGAGACTGGCCTCCTGCCCGGAAGCTACCAGGACAAAATCGGCTCCCACACCTCCTGTCAGTGCTTTTACTTTTTCCACCGGATCCGTTTTTTTGACGTTTACGACATGGTCTGCACCGAGTTTGCCGCCCAACGCCAGCCGGTTGTCTCGGGTACCGGTCAATATCACCTTCCCGGCCCCAAGCGCTTTACTGCACTGGATAGCCATCAGTCCGATGGACCCGGGCCCGAGCACGGCAACTGTGTCTCCGGGGATATAGCCTCCAGCTATGTCGATGCCATATAGCGACGTTCCCGCAGTCGTAATCGTGGTGGCTTCGTCTATAGAAATCGCGTCCGGTAGTTTGAGCAGTGTGTTGACGTGATTGACCGCATATTGGGCAAACCCGCCGTTGGTGGTAAATCCGTTGGCACGATGTCCCTTGGCTGAGTTTCCGTAATTCAGACAAACGGTGTATTTGCCCATAATACAATTTCTGCAGCGCCCGCAACCTTTGTGTACCTCCACCGCGACCCGGTCCCCTACCTTATATTCATCCACAGTCTCCCCCAGAGAAACGATTGTACCGGCATATTCATGGCCGATGATAAATTCTCCCATGGGCGGCTGCTTGGGCATTCCCCTGGTTATGATCTTAATGTCTCCGGCACAAACGCCGCAGGCCTCTATTTTCACAAGCACTTCGCCGGGACCCGGTGTGGGAACCTCGCGTTCCACCATGCGCACATCATTAAAATCGAACAGTACGGCTGCTTTCATTTTTTTCGGAATACTCATTTTTGGGTTCCTGTATGGTTATTTGAAACGCTCATCTTAGGTTGTTGTAATTTCCTGCCCGGATAGAGAGCCCGTCCCTTCCGATTTTCTGCGATTTATCAGGGTAACAAGAACTAACACAAGTACGCCCGCTAAGTCCGAATATACATTGGGTACAAACAGACACACCGCGGCAACTCCCAGCAGCAACCTCTCCAGCAGGTTTACGCGTCTGCTCCAGTACCCCTGCATCATTCCTGCATAGGCCGTCATCCCGAGCAGACAGCTTACCATTGTTTCGATCACGTTTGGCAAGGGGCCATCCAGCAAAATGGGTGTGTATATGAACAGCATGGGAATAATAAACAGAGGTGAGGCCAGCCGAACGGCTTCAACACCGGCTTTATACGGATTGCACTTGGCAATGGAGGAGGCTGCAAAAGCCACCAGCGCCACAGGCGGCGTCACCCCGCCGGTTTCGCAAAACCAGAATGCCACCAGATGGGCTGTGATCAAGGGAATCCCCAGTTCCATGAGAGCAGGCACAGCAAGCACGGACAACAGAATGTAGGTTGCCGTAATGGTTACCCCCATTCCCAGAAGGTAGCCGGCAACCGCAACCAGCAAGACCGTGATTGGGAGAAACCCGCCGGACATGGAGATAACAACGGAAGAAAACTTAATGCCCAAACCGGTCATGGTAACAATGGCCATAATGATCCCGATGACGCCGGCGGTAGCGCCCACAGCCAGCGAATTTCTGGCTCCCTGGATAAGGGCGGCGACAATTTTCTTGGGTCCCATACGGGTGTCTTTGCGTATATAACTCAATCCTATGGTAAAAGCGATGGCTACCACCGCTGCCAGCTGGGCAGAGTATCCGGAAACCAGCACCGTTAGAATCATGATAATCGGCAGCAGCATGTATCCGCGACGGATGAAGGTCTGTTTTATTCTGGGTAACTGTTCTTTAGGCAATCCCTTCAGACCTTCCCTGGCGGCAACAAAATGGACCATCATTCCAACGCCTACAAAGTATAGAAGCGCCGGGTAAGCGGATATTTTAATGACCTCAAGGTAGGGTGTTTCAGTGAAAGAGGCAATGAGAAAGGCGGCGGCACCCATGATCGGCGGCATGAATTGACCGCCGGTGGACGCAGCCGCTTCGATTGCAGCGGCGGTTTGCGGTTTATAGCCGGTTTTGATCATCAACGGAATGGTATAGGATCCGGTCACCACGGCATTCGCCGCAGATGAACCCGTGACGGACCCGATAAAGCCGCTCGAAACAACGGCGACTTTAGCAGGCCCACCGCGGGTGCTGCCTGCCAATGCGCTGGAGATCTCTTCGATCGCCGCTCCCCCTCCGGCCGCCTGGAGAAACGAGGCAAAGACAATAAACGGGAAAATAAACGTGGCATAGGTATTGGTCACAATGCCGTAAATACCTCCCATGCCGACTGCCGTAAACTCGACGATTCGTTGCACACCAAAGCCATAATGTCCCAAAATACCCGGCACATAAGGTCCAAGATAGGCATAGAGCAGGGCAATGACGGCCAACAAGGGCAACACCCACCCCACCGCCCTCCGGGCAACTTCCAGGGACAAAAGAATGACAATGGCACCCATGACGATGTCCATGGACTGGGGATCGCCTATGCGGTAGGCATAGGAAGGGTATTCATACAGCCAGTAACCGACGGATCCAACGGTGATCACCAGTAAACCCCAGTCCAGCAGCGGTACACGGGTTCCACCTGTGTCTCTGCGGACAGGGTAAAGCAACAAACAGAGCGGGAACGTAAACAACAGATACGCACCACGATGAAGTTGGGAAGAAATCAGACCGAAGGCACACGTATATATGTAAAACAGGGAAAAGCCGATGGCGATGAGGTTGGTTGCAAAGAATATCTTCCCATCCAATGCCCGTACTTTACCTTTCCCTGCTTTTTTTGCATTTCCGATATCGGACATGATCCTACATTTCCGGTGGAATCAGCTTGGCCGGGATCTCCAGTCCCTGTTCTTTCCAGAACCGCACGGCTCCCGGATGCAATGGAATGCCCAGAGACTGCATTCCTTCAAAACCGGCTCGCAGCGACTTCAAATGTTTATGAATCTGACCTATTTTCTTGGCATTTGCGGGATCAAATGCGACTTTCAACATTCTATAAACAGAGTCCGGATCAGCATTTTCATGACCGGCCCAATAGACTTCAAAAGCAATGCAAGGGGAGTCTTTTTTCAATGATTTATACGTTCCGGCCGGTATTGTACTCCGGATGTAGGACGGAAACTTCTTCAGGACCATATCGAATTGAGCATCCGTCAGTTCCAGCAGACGGATTTTGTGCAATGCTTCGGCAGTCACGACAACCGGTGTCGGTGCGCTACTGGCGCCCATGGCGTCCACCTGGCCATCCGTCAGCGCCCTGCCGCCCTCACTCCAGGTGAGATACTGCGGGGAGATAGAATCCCATATTCCGATAGAGCGTAAAATATTTTCCGAATTTACCGCGCCGCCACTGCCGGCAGAACCCAGGACCACCTTTTTGCCCTTCAGATCCAACATGGTCTTGATACCGCTTTTCTCCAGCGCTACGAAATGATGGTGGTTTTGATAGATACCGCTTAGTAACCGAATCGATTTAAATGGTTTCTGGTCTTTAAAAATACCAACACCATTCCAGTTGTCGTAGGCTGTCAATGAATGGGTCAGCCATACATCCAAATTCCCTTTCCTGGCCTGTCGGTTGTTGTCCACAGATCCGCCGGTAGCGATTGCCGTCACGTTGAGATCCGGTAGTTGACTACTCAGGAAAGCCGACAACCCTCCGGCAATCACAAACCAGGACCCGCCGGGGTTGCTTCCTCCGAATCGGACAAATTTACGTGCTGCATCGGCTTCTCCGGTAATGCCCCCTATCATCAGGGTAAAAGCGATCGTGCCGATAAGTATCCACTTGAACCTGAAACGATTACTTTTGCCAGTCATAACTTCCTCCTTTGTGGGTTTGGGCCTGTTCGGCCTTATCTAAATAGAGCGGTTATTTTCACTTAAAAGCATAAACCAAGCCTTTGTCCGACACCGTCCATCCTGCTACATCAATCCGGCAGCCTGAACGGCTTCCCGTACTGATGCTTTGCCTTCCTCCGTTATGGGAAGCAGGGGCAAACGTGGATCACCGCCATGAAATCCGCCCAGTTCCATGGCGTACTTGACACCGGCAACACCAAAGCTTCCTGAAACTGCCCGGTTGAGACGAAAGAGTCGATAGTGAAGTTCGCGAGCACCTTCCATGTCACCGGATACAAATTTTTCGAATAACCGGCAGCACGGGTCCGGAAAAGCGTTAGCCAGAGAAACCACGCCACCGATGGCACCAAGAGCCATGGATTCAAACAGGGTACTGACCGTCCCGGAAAGCACACCAAAGTCTTCACCGGCGGCCTCAAGGTAACTGCTCATGTTCCCCTTGGAGGTGTCCTTCATCCCGGCGATATTTGGATGCTGCGAGATTTTTCCAATCACACCGGCAGAAACGGTCATACCCGTAAAACCGGGGGCATTATACACCACAACCGGGATCGGAAGCGCATCGGCAACATCTGTAAAGTATCGAACCATGGTTTCATCGGTCAGTCGTTTTTTAAAATAGGACGGTGTCACAATAGTGACGAAATCCGCGCCCAACCCCGCCACCTTTTTACTAAATTCAATGGTCTGCCGGGTCGATTCAAATCCTGCGCCAGCGAGAACTACCTGGTTTTCGGCCTTTTCACTGAGCACCGTTTCAAGTATTTCCAACTTTTCTTTTTCAGATAGGCTCTTGTTTTCACCATTACTTCCCAGTACAAAATAGCCTGCAAGGGCCGTAGTCCGATATTGGTGCATGTTCTCCCGCACCTTCTCGATGGACACCTCCTGATTGACAAACGGTGTACAAATCGGTGCCAGAATTCCAGATAATTTTTTAGCCATTATTATTTCCTCCCTAAGTGTTACTTTAATGCATTCGGCTTTTTATGAATAACTTATTACTCAGCTTTCAGGTTTCATATTTTAAGAGCGAAATGGGTGATCCGATGGCGATTTTCGCTGTTTGAGTCAATTAGGGATCTTTACATCAGCGCCAACAATGAAGATCTAATATTAAAAAAGGTCATCTAATGGCCAAATCCATTTGACTATATGGCCAGCGCTGATGTTAAGAACCCTTACGGCGAGTTCGAACAGCGCCAGCGGATTATTCATTTCGCGGCAGCTGAATCCAAAAAGTTGAGTTATTATCTATTGCCGCGAATCCTCTGCCGCAACCAAGCGTTTCCACTTATCAGTAGTCAATACCTGTGGATTGGCTATATTCGGTGGTATCCGTCCGTTGAAGACTTCCAGGGTACAGTTGACAGCCTCCACAGCCATGCGGATCACACACTCCTTGGTCAGTGCAGCCGAATGGGGCGTCATAAGGATGTTGTCCAAACCCAGTAAGGGATTGTCATCAGAAACCGGTTCCTCTTCAAAAACATCCAGCCCTGCACCGGCTATCTTCTGGTTTTGCAGTGCTCGAAACAGAGCCGACTGGTCAATAATCGGCCCTCTCGCTGTATTGATGATAATTGCGGACGGTTTCATCTGGGCCAATACCTGTTCCCCCACGGCATGCCGGGTCGTTTCCGTCAGAGGAACGTGAATTGACAGAACATCTGATCGATTGAACAGTTCTTCACGCTCCACAAACGCAACCTGACCCTTGCAGCTTGCCCTGACAGCTTCAGATACATAGGGATCATGACTGATCACCTGCATATTAAAAAGCTCGCGACAACTACGCCCGAGTTCTGAGCCGATGCGGCCAAATCCCAGAAGACCGAGGGTTTTGCCCCTTAGATCCCGTGGCAAACCTTTATAGCGGATTTTAAAGTCCCCGTTTCGTATTGCTTGATCCATCACGGGTAACTGTTTGGTCAGGGCCAGCATCAAGGCCAAGGCATGCTCCACCACACTGCTGGTGTTTACTCCCAGATTTGAGGTAACGATAATATTTTTATCTGTAGCGGCATCAACATCGACGTTATCCAATCCGCCACCGGTCCTGGAGATTACCTGTAGTTCATCAGCCTTGTCCATGAGATCCCGGGTAATTTTAATACCGGTTCGCAGTATCAAACCCTGCACGTCACTTAACAGTGGACGTACCGTTTCAGGGCTCGGATCTTCAGCCAGCACCATACCGACACCGGCCTGATCCAGGGCCTCCACAGCCTCAGCTTCAATGGGCTGCGGCAACAAAACACGTTTTGAAGATTTCAAATTCAACTCCTTGCAGTTATGAGAAATTCTAAATACGAATATCTAAATACAAAACGGTTCGACAGGCTCACCACTCTGAGCAAGGTCGAAGGGCAAATCCAAATATCGAATGCTCAAATGTCCAAAACACAACCCCCGGGATCAGCGCAGGTACCTGCCGCCGGAGACATCAATGGTGATACCGGTAACATAGCTTGATTCATCACAAGCCAGGAAGACAACCACAGAGGCGACTTCTTCTGGGGTGGACATCCGACCCAACGGTATGGCCGACAGCACTTTTTTCTTTTCCTCTTCGCTCTTGTTTTCCCACAGGGATTCAACCC
>Ga0209013_10004666_pt1 | contig 11963 bp, 8 predicted proteins | sample Cruoilmetagenom2_FD_187291 | JGI IMG/M metagenome (GOLD analysis project Ga0209013, IMG submission 187291) | Oil polluted marine microbial communities from Coal Oil Point, Santa Barbara, California, USA - Sample 2 (SPAdes) (version 2) | ecosystem: Environmental > Aquatic > Marine > Oil seeps ...
TAATTGCGAAGCAAATGAAACAGAATAATAATGGAGCATTTCTTTCATGGGAAAAAGATGGTGGTGCATACAATAGCTTTAGCTATCCACAGATTCATAAGCTTGCAAGCGAAACTGTAAAAAACAAAATCAATAAGGAGATAAGAATGAGTTTTGCTCCCGAAATCGGCAATCCAGAAGCATCTGACACTACCTATCTTGTATTAGAAAATGCAAATAATAGATTAGTAATAGAACAAGATGTTACATATACGGCATATGAATCTGGAGATTCAAGTAGACAATATTATAGAATGACATTTGACTTAACAACTGATGATGTTACCGAGGAAGCTTGGTAGTATTATCTAGAATTTAATTAACTTTTTAAAATGGGATGCTTGACACCCCTTTTTTATAGGCTTTCTGAGCAATTAGTAAAGCCTTGGTCATAATTGAAGAATCATCATCTCCATTAACTGCAATGTATCCACTATCTATACGGATTGCCTGTAGCAAGTTCATGTCAATATAGCATTGATAAGAGTTGTAGGTGGTTGCTCTTTGTAGCTGCTCTTTTTAGTTATGATAAGATAGAGATAATGCCCCCCCCCATGCAGAGCGTTCGGAGAGGGCGGGACTTGGGTCGCTAGGAGAAAGGGTGAATATTAATGAACAAGGAAATAATTATCAAAAGTTATATCAACCAAAAGATGACATCATATAAAAAGTTCATGCTCTTTGAAAAAATGCCTGCGTATGAAATAGTGATAGAAGAAAACAGAATTACTCCATCGCATTATTACAATGTAAACACTGATAAACATGTGCTAAGAGTTGGAACTAACATTATAAATAAAAATATGGAATATATATTATTTCATGAGTTTACTCATATGTATGATGTAATTACTTTCTCAGCTAAAGAACCTAAAGTTTACTTTGCTAATCGGGGATTTACAGAATATCATGCATCGCAAATTGAATTATTAAAATTGTTAGGTGCAAAGACTGTAAATGATAAGATATCTTTTTCTTTAGCACAACCTATTGAAACGATTTTTGGAAAAACTACAGTATTAGATTACATGTTAAAACTTCGTGATTCAGCTAGAGAAGGAATTACTAAAAAACATTACTCAGATAGCCTAGAATCATTATCAAGATTACTTGGCATGATATTTAACCATTTAGGGAGAGTCTCTATATGTCGATTATATGCTAATGATTATGAAGCTTATAAAGAAAAATTAGAGGACTTTGAACTTGAAATATCATTTTTAGAAGAAAAATTCTCAAAAATCATATCAATAGCGAGAGGTATTCTAAATTATAAAGAAATAGTGGACTTTGCTATGGAATTCCGTCCAATGGCTGAAGAACTAGTAAGAAAACATGTAAAGAATTAATAAGTGTTCCAGAAGAACAAATAGAAAACTGTCAAGGGACAAGATATCCTTTTCTAAATACAACAAAAGAGTATTTAGAAATGTCTTAGAGGAAAAGTAATGGCTACCATGGATGGCTATTATTGATTTCTTGATACAATATTGCTACATTTAACTAAGTCATTTCCACAAGGCGTGGTGACCAATCGAATAGCAGGTATTAAAAAAGTAACTCAACCCTAACACACATGCGACTGGTGAGGGCGAGTTACTTTTTTAGAGTTCACGTTATTTCAATTACCTCATTACCATCTTCCAGAGTGATAATAGTCTTTCCTATAACACTATTTCAAACAAATGGAGAGAGGAGAAGTTATTCCATAATACATTTCTTCCGTGTTATGAATAAGCGGAGTAGCACCTCAAGCCACACCAACACAGTGTCCAAATTTTTCGATACGAAACGAATATTTGCTACTTTTCAGCCATTAAAAGCATCTAAACAATAAGTATTTCTAAAGTAAACCTCGAAACGTGTATACACCTTTTTGACTCCACATTCACAGGTTTCTGGAAATGATTACTAGGAAGATAATGACCGAAATCTAATGCAATATAATATTAATAGTGTTATGATGGAATAACTAAATGTTGAAAATAACATCTCATACAAATAAACTATTTAAGGAGTGAATTTACATGTACCCGCCTCATTAGGAGGCACACTAATAATTCTGTACAACTATGGGAGTTTCCATAGAGTTTAGGCTGATTTTATGCCTAAATATAACGGGAGAAGTGTGTCTACTAACAGGTGTGTTGCATGTAGATTCACTTCTTTTTTGCGTTTTTTTAAAGTGTATCTAAAGCTTGTAATCAAAAAAGCGAAATTAAATTTAATTACAGAAAGCGGGGTGAGAAGTTGCTGAAAATCGTAGTGTCGGACAATGATATATTGTCGAGAGTGAGGGTGTACACTAACTTTAAGTGTCAATGTTCAAAAAATGCAGTAAATGTAAAGAAAATAAGAGTGTAGAAAAGTTCAGTAAAGATAAAAGTAAATCAGATGGACTAACTAGTGCATGCAAGGGGTGTAATAATCACAGAGAAAAATTGCGTAGGGAAAATGGTGGCGATTTCACCAAAGGGCAGAAGCTAGCCATCTTTAAGAAGTACGGTAGATCCTGCCAAATCTGCAACAGTACTCGTAATTTACAAGTGGATCATAAGCTCCCACAGATTATATGTGAGCCTTTTAGAGCAAGTATCGAGGATAATGCGTGGGTATTGTGTAAAGGTTGCAATATTGCCAAAGCTGATAGAATATTAATCGAAGTCATTGCAGAAGTTCCCGCAAAAGAATTAAAGCCGATGTTATTACAGGAATTTGCTAATGCGATATCACAAGGTCACTTCGAAAAAACACCAGTATCAATCGGGGATAAAACGTTTACTGGGGTAAAATTCAATTGGTAATTGTATACAATACTAAGGTAGTGCATATTTTGCATTACCCTAGTGAAAAATTTGCATTAGGGTAGTGCAAAAAGTGTAAAAGGGTAGTGCGAAATTTGCCCAATATAAGAGGAACTATTAGAGGAATAAATAAGAGAAATAAATAAACAGGGTCGCTTACGCTCGTAGTCGCTCCGCTCCTTCTATTCTATTTCTCTTTTGCAAACAGGGGATTATGACTAAAGCAAGACATTCGTTATGACTAACTAATAAATAACATTGAAAGTTGGTCATAATGTATGAAAATCAGCAAAATAGGATTTATCAAGTTTAACACAATTCTTATGAATGATTTTGAATTAAAGATAGGGGAAACGCTTGTATACGGTGCATTAGTTTCGTTTAGGAATATGAGTATTCAAAACAATAAAAAAGATGGACAAGGTGAAGTATACGCTTATCCGCCTATTTCAAGTATCGCAAACATTACAGGACAATCAGAAAGAAGTGTTAAGAGTCATATTCAAGTTTTAGAACAAAAAGGATTAATGACGGTTAAAAGATCGTACAAAGAAGGCAGTAAAGAGAAAAATGTAAACCATTACTATCTTAACAATGAAGTGTTGAAAGTCTATTTCACTGCTGATACGAATATGAATACGTCGATTAAGGCTGCTAAACCAAAAAATATGAATGCAAAAGAAGCAACTAAAGAGTCAAGGCAAAAGGTGTCCATCGCTGATGCTGAAATCGAGAAATGGTTCACTCATTATCAAGGTGAACATAATAGTAACTCAGCTAAGAAACTAAACCAATTAGCTGAGAAGTATGGAGCAAATACGGTTGTAAAAGCTATTCATAATGCCATGAAGGGTGTAAATATAGACACTCTAACTCAAGGCTCAACAGGTCTTTTACTAAGCAGATTGAATGATAAAAACATAGAGGATGCAAAGCTACAATTAAAGAATGAGAAAGAAAGACAAGAGAGGTTTATGAATGAACCTGTTTTACCTCATTTTGACTATAAAGCAGCATTGAATAAAGAAAAACAGGATAAAAGAACAGTCGTAAATGATATTGAGAAACTATTGGGAAGGGTTTTATAATAACTATGTTCACATTGGGATAGCTCAGATTTGGGTTATCTCTTTTTTTAGTTTGGGTGGATGAATGAACATATGATCGGAATGCAAGAATAGCGTAAATAAACCAATAAAACTCATCTTTTATTGGTTGTTCAATCAGATAAATTGATTGCGAGTGATGGTTACTTAAACTAAAAGTGCAGATTAAGCAACCATGCATTCAGATTTATTTATTGCTTTGAAATTAGTTGAGACACCTTGTCCGCAATTAATTGCATTATTTGGGGGTTGTTTGTAATTGTATTGGTAATATTTTGTTGGTGGGTTTGTTGTGAATTTGTAGTTGGAAGCTCCACTCCAAAGTATTTATCAACAAGTCCCTGCTTAACTTTCTTTTGTTCTGTTTCTTCTAAATCTTTTAGATATGGGTCAAGTGAAGCAAGTTCCAACTCTATTCTTCTGTTTCGTCTTTCTTCATTTCTGTGGTTAGTAGCTTGTTTTGCGGAATAAGTAAACAGTGTAACTCCCACTCCAGTTAAAACTATTCTACTAATTAAAACAGTCCACGACATTGCTCCTTCATGCCTAATGATAAATTCATAGCCAAACCACAGGATACCTAGTAACGAGAAAATTGAAATAGCGTTCCAGCCAAATGCTTTCCAACCTTCTTTATTTGCTATTTTTTGATATCCTTGAGCAAGACCTTTCATACTCATTATACCAAGAATTTTTTCAGCCTTCTCGTTCATTTCTTTCATTTGGTCAAGTTCGATTTGTACTTTATCCTTAAGATCTTCAATTAAGGTATCAAAGGCACTCTGTTGGGTTTCTACTTGATGTTGAAAATCATTAGTTAAAGAATCAAAGGACTCTTGCTGGGTTGTTGATTGCTGTACAAATGCCGTCTTGAAAGAATCTATAGTTCCTATAAAATCTTGTTCGCCTTTGTTAACTAAGTTACTAAATTCTTGACTCCTTTGAGTTTGCCCTTGCAAAAATTGACTTTGTAATTCATTAACAATTGAGTCAACTCTAGTTTTTTGGTCGACTATTGCAGAAGTAAGTTCATTGAGTTTTTCTGTATTTTTTGACAAGGATGTTGAAGCTTCTGTTGCATCTTTCTCTATGTTAGATAAGTGCTGACCAATTGACTTTCTAAAGCTAATAACAGCGCTTCTTACGCCTTCTATTTCCGCTGGCGACTTTATAACGGATACTTGAGACAAATATTGTAATAAGGTTTCAAGGTGAGTTAAAACATTAACTAAATGCCCTTCGTTTTTATTATTCTTGTAATTGGTTATCTCACTTAAAACTTGTGATATGGGATTACTCATATTATTCATGGTATTTATTGAAATTAACCATGGATCTACAAAGTCTAACGTTTCTTTTAGAAAAATAAACGTATCATTTATACGTTCCAACATTTCCATTTCTCTGGTTGAAATAGTTGAACCATTAGATGTGTGAATTTCATTCATAATTTGAATGACTTTTTCCATATTTGTATAGGAAGTATGACCAGTCGTACGTTCTTCTAACGCTATTTGCATAATTATTAATCCTCCCTTGTAGATTATTAAATAACTATATATTTGATTATTATACAGCAGTATTCATAGTTAAAGTACAAATATTGACAATGTTCGTTTGGAGTAGTGACGAAAAGTTATCTTCTGATATCTATTGCTTATATCCATTTTCTACGTATATAAGTCAATATCGTACTCCTGACATAGAAGTAAAAATACTTTCCTATGTTTCGTCCAATCATAGAACTGCTGTAGGCGTTAGAAGGAAATAACATATGAAATAAAGAAGTGGTCTATTAAAATGTCATTTATTAGACTATCTGAAGTCGAAGTATAAATTAATGTTTAAGCTCTCTTTTTTATAGTGGTTGAAATTATAATTGATAATGAATGTATGCTTTTAATAGAAAGGATACATATAAAACACTTATTTAATAGGGTTATGTAATTGCTATGTTATTAAATGTATGGTAAATTTAATTTAATTATAAAAGGATACATTCGGAAACGAGGATTTTCATGGCTAATTACAGTGAGAAAAAAGGAATGCTAATAGATGTTCAACCACTTAAAACTAAAAAAGAGGTCAATGATTTGATTGAAGCTCTGGGGATGGCTAAGGAGTTTGGTCTACGCAATCAGCTATTATTCAAGTTAGGGATTTCTACTGGTTTACGATGTGGAGATTTGGTTGCATTGAAGGTAGATCAACTTAAAGGTAAAAGCTCCTTTAAGATTCGTGAGGGAAAAACAAAGAAAGAGCGAACAGTATACTTGAACAACCTTATGGCTGACTTGGCAGATTACATGGAAACATTGCCACCACATACAATGTACCTGTTCCCAAGTCGAAAAGGAGATGGGCATATCACTACGACTCAGGCTTATCGTATCATTGCTAAGGGGGGTGATATGATTGGCAATCATTCAATCGGTACTCATACTATGCGCAAGACCTTTGGCTACACCTACTATCAAGCAACTAAAGATGTGGCTACCTTGATGGAGATATTCAATCATTCATCTCAAAAGACAACACTACGCTATATTGGCATTACAGAAGAGGCGATTGAGAATAGCATAAAGAGTGTGTCGTTCTTCTAAGCAATTCGCAGAGAGCATATCTAAGTAGGTATGTTCTTTTTTTATGAATTAAAAGGTCAGGGTACACTATAGTGTACAGATAAGCTGTAGTGCTAAATCCGCTATAACAATGCTACGGATAAAATGGTAGTAACATCATTAATAATAGAAGTGAGAGCAGTAAGGCTTAGCAGGCTGATTCTAGCGTTATGTTGTTAGCTAATATGTAGAGAGTTAATATGTGCATTCACTGGAAAGTTAAACAAATAGTAGTTTCGCAGGAGTTGCTATTCTACAATCGTGAATAGGTACATATAGATGCGATAACTTCATAGCATTTTGAGGAATGAGAAAGGTGATAGTACCTATAAAACGGATTACATAAATAAATACTTAGCCACGGAATGAGCCTATATATAGATAGTCACAGCTAATAACGACAATATAAGGAATACAAGACAAAGGGAAGATTGATTGCAAAGGGTAGTGATACTTCTCTGGATGAATTTGTGGTGTCTAGAGAACAAAAATGATTGTACTTATATGCAATAGCTTATTAGGTCTTAAGAGGGGACTAATCGAAACATAAATAAAAATGATAAGTAAGTAGAGTATGGGCATCTCTAATGTATATGTATACCGACAGTTATATTGAATGAAGTTGAATTATCGACATAGTTACTAATCCGAGATTGAAAAATATATACAATTTAGCAGATAATGGGGGTTAATTTCCACATTTTAAAGGTAAGTGTGGGTAGAAATATGTGTATGTAGACGCATTCACACGTAAATAAGCTAAATCGATACGATACGAATCAAATTAAAAAATAAGTGTTTTCTTCTGTGTTTAAGTATCTTTTTAATCTCTGAATTGGTATTATTATCTATAATATTGGTTATTACTGTAAGGAGGTAGGAAGAATGCAAATTGATCCAGAATATATTGATATTCAAAAAAATACACTAGATATTATTTATCCAGCATACATTAGAAGGAGACTCCTAACAAAATTAGTGGATAAAAGTTTAATTGTAAATAATAAAAGAATGTCAAATGGTGGTAATAATTTATTTTTACCTGATGTTTCTTATATTGATGACATTTCAGGTAAGATTGATTTCTTATTCAGAAATATGAATACAAAAACACTGATTGATAATATTGAGGATTTAGAGTTTAAAAAAGAATATCGTCATATTGTCTGGTTTGAAATAAAGAATATTAAAATTGATGATATATTGGAGAAAATTTCTAGAAATGAGAAAAATTCATTTTTAGTATATAATAGTGATTTTAATAGCGATAAAGTTAGTGAAAATGCTGATACTATAACTGTAAAACAAGTTTCATCGGTACTTTTCTTAAAGTTTAACTATCTTTTAAAACCTAGAACTGGAACTAATAACGGACGAAATATAAAGTATGTAGTACTAGTTCGTTTAGATATGGAAAAACAAATCTTGGAAATTTGTTTTGATAAAGTGAAATTTGACTATAAACTAATGGAAAACTATTATAGTGAACTTATTAAAAGCGTATTAACGAGATTACAAGAGCTATTAGGACTTGAAATTGTCAACATCGATTTTAAGGCGTTAACGTATTACATAAAAGAGAATAAAGATGATGTAAGTTTAATTTCAATGAAAATGAGAAGAAATGGAACAATAGCCCATTTAGATTCATTTGAAAATGAGGATTTTATAATTCCTATATTAGGTGAATTGAAAACTTTTATAGACTTAAATGAGGAAATGTTTACAAAGAATCAAGAGTGTAAAGAGATAAAAGAAAAGCTAGTGAACTTTATTGGGGATATAGAAATAACATCGGATTTACCAAATGTAAAGTTACGGTGGACGGATCAGCTAATTAGTTTAGGTGCTGATCATAATTATCGAACTAATGAATACACTTTATTTATGTTGTACGATGAATTGTCTACTGAGAGGGGGAGGATTGATTATGTCAGAAAATACTTTATCCAATGTATTGATGAGCTTAATAAGCAAATTCAATCTGAATCCTTATCAGAGGAATCAAATTCAGCTAATAACTAGTAGATGGTCTAGAGGTTCAACTATTTATCCAGGAGATATCAAATCCAGAACAGGAATAACGATTGAAACAACTTATAAGATATTGAAGGAACTTGAAGATAAAGGGTTTTTAGAAAAAAGGTATGAGCTATATTGTAGTAAATGCCATAAATTTAAAGGTAAGATTCTGAAAACTTTAACTGATGAATTGGGAGAATCTAGTTGTGATTTTTGTGATCATGAATTTACGATTTTTAACGATACTCTTTTAATTTTTGAAGTTGTAAGTTTGGAGAAAATCTATGGGGAATGAAAAAGGATGGACTACTCAAGAGGCATTTCAAAGTATATATTCCACGATAGAGACTTTCAATGAATTAACTAAATGGAATAAAAAAGACTATGAAGAATATGAAATCTTGTTGAATAGACTTAAGTTATCTAGAGGGGATTTAAAAGCAATAAATAAAATACCTTTTGATACAACTAAAAGTGTAGGAGATGCACTGGAAGATTTAGTGAACTTTATTATCAGAAAAACTTTCTTTTTTACAGTTTCAAAAAATGTTAGAACTGGTACAAATGAAGTAGATCAAGTTATAAGGTTAAGTTCACCAGGCAAAGTTGCAATGGAGAGATTTGAAATTACAAAAAGTTTGTTACATATAGAGGATGAAATATTTCTCGGAGAGTGCAAAAATTATGCGGAATCATTAAGCGTTACATATGTAGGGAAGTTTTACTCTCTATTAAAACAGTGTGATTGTAATTTAGGTCTTTTATTTACATATAAGGGTGTAAGTGGAGATGAGAGTAAGTGGTCTGATGGTCACGGACTAATGAAGGTGTTAAGAATAGTAGAAAAATATACTAATAATAAAGATTTTCATATAATAGAGTTCAGTCTTAAAGATTATGAAGCGATATTAAATGGAAAATCATTTTTTGAACTATTGGATGCAAAAAAAGTTGCACTACAAGTTGCAGCTAAACATGAACATTTTTTAGAAGAGACAATTTCTGAACAACTTCATTCAATAATTGACCACTGTAAGGGAAAATAAGTTTGTTTTATCTTTAAAGATGTTTGGAGTAAAGACATTATTAGAAGGCAAATTAGTTTGAAATTTGTTAGTACCTCGATGAATATACTCATAAGTGGAGTAGGTTTTTAACAATATATTTGAATTAAATGAAATTTAAAATTACAACAAGAATATTATCTTAACAACGTATCTTCCATTTTTGGTTGGTACGTTTTATATTATTATGGATTTATTGAAAGTCTTTTTAATAATAACTTGCAAAGTGGTTCAATTTAAAATATATATAGAACCAGCAAAGTATTAAGTACAGAGGAGGTTGAGAATAGGTGAAAAGATTGTTTTCTAAAGTTAATAAGGGTGTAAATGACAAGCAAATGGATAACTTAGTTAATGAAAAAGTAAAAGATGGTGAATTCACACCATCATCAAGTAAAACTGAAATGAATACAGATGATAAATTTAAAGGTAATGGAATAGAATTAATGGATTATCAAAAAAAAATGATGGAAAATATAGTTAGGAATAAAAATAAAAATAATGATGATCATCAAGGTAATGATTTATTTAAGGAAATCCAGGTTAAAGATATTAATACGAATCATAGAAGAATTTTAGAGAGTCTTTATAACGATTTCATTGAAGATTTCACAATGAAAAAAATACTAAGTGAAAATATTCTAAACCCAGTGGAAGGATTTATCTTTTATTATCTACATTATAATCATAAAGTTAGGTTTGAGAATGATAGTTTATTTCAAGTGTTCATTGAATTTTTAAAAGAAGAATTAAATTATTCAACAACATTTGGTGAGATAAATCTATTGTTGGATGAAAAATTCCTATTCTTAAAAAACATTATTTTAAAAAATAACTATTTTAGTATTTTTGAAAACACTAATAAGGGAAATGCTTCTTTTATAGGGAATATTATAGTTTTTTCTACTAGTGAAACTTTGAATGCTGAAACGATTGACTACTTAGCTGGTAATTTAGAATACAAAATTGTTCCTGATAAGAATAAATATAAAATTCAATTTAAAGATGATTTCTCTTTAATAATGAGTATTGAAAATAAAAAAAGAGTAGAAACCTTTATGAACAGAGAAGGCGAAAGGATAACAAAGGCATTACAAGGATTTAGTGAAGCTTCTAAAAGTCTAGAACTGAACAATAAACAAATGATTTATAACTTTATTAAAGAGATTCCCAAAGAGTTTCTTTTGAATAGAGAATTTTTCCCCTGTTTGGAGTATTATCTATCTGTAAACTCCTATTCGGCTAGTCTAGTCTTAGAAACGAATTCATCACATAGAGAAGCTTCTCGCATTTATTTTAGGGATACAATTATCATTAAGACAGCACAAGATATTATAGAGGATAACTTTAATAAACTTGTAAGAGTAATGAAAAGTAGAGTAGGTTTAGAGGAAAACTTAACTGTTGCTTTTATATGGTTTGAACTCAAAGAACAAATAAAAATCTATTTTTCTGATCTGTTTGTGGAAAACTACGGGAGTTATTTTAAAAGAGATGAATTAACTAAGGATAATATCATTATTGAATACTGTAAAATAGAAGAAATAGACACTTTAAATTACATTAATATTGGTTACTTAACATATTATTTAATGGATATTGGAGTTTTAAAAAATGGTAACTTCATGTCAAATTCATATATGGTAGGTAAAGATGTCGAGGTAATAAAGGAGAGTTTAAACTTAATATCATTTGAAAAGCGGCTCATGAGATCAAACGAAAATCATTTAAAAGATTTTAATGATATAGACGTTATGACGGGAACTGAATTTGAGCAATTTGTTGCTGATTTATTTAGTAAAATGGGATACTTATCTGTTGTAACTAAGACTTCTGGCGATCAAGGAATTGATGTAATTGCAGAGAAGAATGGCAAGAGGTTCGGTATTCAAAGCAAATGTTATGGTTCTAAAGTAAACAATTCGGCGGTTCAAGAGGTTGTTGCAGGGTTATCATATTATAACTGTGATAAGGGAATCGTAGTAACCAATAGTTATTTTACAAGGTCTGCAATTGAATTAGCAGAAAAAAATAATGTCATCCTTTGGGATAGGGATATGCTAAAGGAAAAGTTTGCTGATTTTTTTTATTAGCATATGGTTTGAGATAAAATTGGGTACGCTTTAAAACATTTGAAGGATGATATATAATACTCTATAGAAGGTCTTTGAACCAAGTTCGTAAAAATGTAATACTCCCTCGCAAGTAAAACGTTGATATATCAACGTTTAGTAGCGTAGAAGCTTAAGTGTTAGAGTTTCTGGACGCGGGTTCAAATCCCGCCGTCTCCATTTTTAGAAAAAATTG
>Ga0209013_10004667_pt1 | contig 11962 bp, 8 predicted proteins | sample Cruoilmetagenom2_FD_187291 | JGI IMG/M metagenome (GOLD analysis project Ga0209013, IMG submission 187291) | Oil polluted marine microbial communities from Coal Oil Point, Santa Barbara, California, USA - Sample 2 (SPAdes) (version 2) | ecosystem: Environmental > Aquatic > Marine > Oil seeps ...
CGAGATCATCAACCTGGCCTTCGGCATCACGCTGGCAGCTATCGCCCTGGCAATCGCCTTATCATTTGGTCTTGGAACGCAGAAAATCGCAGAGCGCGAGCTGGACAGCTTCCTGACCAAGATGCGCGGACCTAAAGACGAGTAATCGATTTTCCCGAAAATTCTCGTCAGATCGAAACTGCTCTGGGCGATAGGTGCTCAGAGCAGTTTCTGTTATCGGAAATTTGGGAAATGCCGCAGTAGAATGAGACTATTATAATCCTATGAGTGGTGTGATTTACTTTATCGTCATAGGTATAAATTGTTGATATTTTGTTTCTTGGCCTGTGAAAATTACACTAACTCTTAATTCATCGCTAATAGGATCGGGAGCTGATAAATCAATTGCATCAACATATTGTGTTTTTTCTAAATTGTTGGTAATTGTCGTTGGGGATATTGTTGCGAATAGGGCGACTGAACTCCCCGTGAATTTCTCAAATTCATAATATACCCATTTACCAACATGACTTGCTGGACCAGTTGAATTTTGATAATAACTATTTAAACTCCCTTGCCATTCGCCATAGGGATCATAGGCAATTATATAGTGCTTCCCATAAGATTCTTTATATCCAACCGCAGTCACATAATGCCCATCGGAAGTAGCTGCCGCAGGTCGTGAATCAACGATGACAGCATGACCTGCATCAATTAGTTCTTTGAGAATACCCCAGGCTTCGGATTGTCCAATTAAATCAGAGCAGTAAGCCGAGGGTACTGGATCTCTCAAAGCGGCGCATTCCTTATCAATCCCTGGGTTTGGCAATAAATAATGAGCTAGTTCATTGGCCGTTTTACTCATTGACAGATAATCAGAATCGATATATCCATCCATAGCCAAAATCATCGCAATGCTGCTAACATTACATTTCGAATCACCATCTGGACTCAGTGACCGTTGATTTAGGTAAGATCGTGAGGGCAACCATACTTCCGTGATATTTGGGTCCCCCAAAGATTCGATGTAACTTATATGACGGATACCACCTGCATGACTGGCTCTATGTAATTTGTTCGAATTATCAGTACCAACAACATCAATTCTTAACAATGCCTGCTGTGAGGAAAGATTTATCGGAGTTTCCCATCCACTTGCGTAAGGATTGCTAATATCTTTACCAAGAGAATGCCAAATCCCGCTGTGGTAAACGAAAAATTCAACCTGATTGACTTTTTTCCCCCCTTTGAATTCGGCTGTTGCATTTATTTGCAGAGAAGCAGGACCAGTTGAGTAGTTGTCTTCGGGAGAAGTGATATTTCCGGTGAGAGCTGGGCCAGAAGTTGATAAACCCCAAAAATTAGCAGAAGTTGTTGCAATTTGCGTGCTTTTTCCCGTTAGCGTATTTATTTCCAGTAAGTGCCCACTGGATGTGACACCATACAAGCTCCAATCTTTAAAATCAAGACCATAAACATTATTTTCACCAATATCACCAATTGGTCGAGCTTTGCCTGTATCTATATCAATCTCAGCTAACCAATCAGTATAGTATCCACTCCGATCAATAGTGCCAAACAATTTATTGTCAAAACGAACTGCCAAATCACCGCTTGAACCAAACCCTGGGCCGTAATATCCAATAAGAGTCCCAGCCCCAGTAGATTTGTTAATCTTGAGAAAAGCTCCGCTTGTAGTTCCAGCATACATAATTCCATCTGGAGCAATTGTTAGCGCATTCACACCACTAAATCCGATTGGACCAATAACTGTCCCGGTGCCAGTTGTAGGATCAATTGATAGGAGTTGTGTAAAGTTTATCCCATAAAGGTCTTTTCCATCGAAAGCAATATCGGTTCCCTGATAACCGATCGGACCGATTTTTGTAAATTCTCCATTGTAAGGATTAATATGCCAGAGATCGGTATATGCTGATGCGTATAAGTAATTAAATTCAATGGGTATTGAACTAAATTGTGAGTTAGACGGTTCAGTGTAATTTGGTGGTGAAGGATTTTGGGCTGTAACAGAATTAATTCCGAAGATAAATATGAGTAGTACTATTACAACTATCCGAAAGCGTTTCATGTCGTCCTCCCTATAGTTTAGCTAACCCGAAGTGTTTGTGTCATTAACCACAAAGATACTATCCGTTATAGCATCATTTCTATGTGAATGCAAGCATGGATGCTCGTCTACTATGCCCTGGTTCCTAGTTTTACTCATTGGTTTTCCGGGTCTGCTAAAACAAGAATACCTTAGTCAACATTATGATATTTAGATCTCAAACGGAACAGACCAATTGAACCAGCGAAAACAAAAATAATACCGAAAGCAATAAACACAAAACCAGGCCACCTGGTGAGGGTTCCCTGAGATCGATCTGGGCTTTGCAACTCAACCAATTCATCAGCAGGTATTGTTGTTATCGGAATCCAAATCGTATCTGTCCTGCCATTACCTGATAGTTCTATCTCCAGGACCTTGCGATCCGATTTGGGAGGGGTGAAAGATAACAGCTGTTGCACGGAGTCTCCAGCAGGTATCGATTGGAGGTCCACTACTGTTATTTCTTCACCTGCGATGCTCACAGTCAAACGGGCTGATTGCAGGTCTAAACTTCCGAAATTGGAGATTGTTACGGTGATTTCTTTGGGCAAATTTTCTTCCATCTGGATATCTGCTGGAGCCTCCAGGATGACAGGTATCGCAGATTGTCCGCCACCGGGGAGAGAAGCCAGAGTATCAAGTTTTTCCGGAATTGAAATCAGCCTCTCTTGCAAGGCACCACTGCTGAATTCCAGCGCTTCTTGCGCTTCTTGATCCCCGGGGTCTTCCTCAAAAGCCGCGAGCGCGATTTCATATGCCAGCAGCTCAATATCCAGGCTGAGCAATTCCAGTGCGACAGGCTCAGTAATCTGGGATAGATCACTGTCATCTGGGGAGAATAACAGCGTTTGAGTCAGGTGGTTTGTTGCAAAAAAATTCGAGCTAAGCGTTTCAAAATCGGTAACCAAAGAATCACTCATGACATTATCTGAACCTGTCAAGGTCGTTTGATTTTCTTCAAGATATGCGAGCAATTCAATTGATTGGTTGGTCCATGTTGGCTTAGTTTCATCCAAAGCATCACGATCAAACCAATCTGGCAATTTTGGAGCCTCTGGAAGCTGTGCAAGACTGTCCAGCTGTGGACACTCCTCAAATTCCCCGGTGGGGTTAAAGATCAGCTCCCCCGCGCCTGATGACATGTAGGTTACACAAGCCAGTGCATTGGATAGTACCGCATCCTGGTACATTTCAACGAGTATTGATGGGATGCGGGTAAGCACAGCCCACACATTCAGCCAGGTCAGCGATCGCCCAGAGGCATTAACCAGGAGATCGCTGATGTCGGTTATGATTTCGCTTAATTGGGAACGATTTTGAACATCTGAATAAATTTCGTGAGCAGTGCCGCTGGCTATTTGACTGACACTCTTGGCACGCTGAGCTTCCAGCTCAGCCGCTGAATGTGTACCGGTAATTTCCCAGGGCTTCTCACCCTGTAATCCCGCACTGCGGACACCCTTTTCTATTTCTGATTGTACAGGATCTGTATAACGTGATAAATAACGGGGAGTTGAGTCTGTGACGATTAAATCCGATAAGAGGATTTCCGCTAATAGATTCGCAATACTGACATCGTCATTTGCAGCAATTTTTTCCATCATAAAGTCAAATGAATCCTGAGCTGCCAGGCGTAATTTAGGATCATCGAACTGGTCCATGAAGGCCAGCTGGACACGGAAAGATGCACTCATCAAAGCGGATTGAAGGTTTCCAGATGTCCCTGCTGCAAGTTCGCCTAATCCCCAGAAGATTTTAAATGTATCTGCAGTAGTTTCTCCAAGATCGCCAGCAAGCTGAACTGCATCATCAAGATTATGGGCAATAGCTTCTTCCTGTAATACCAGACGCTGAAAGGCTGCTAATTGCTCATCCGGAACAATTTCCTGCGACTCTAGTTGAATGATGAGATCTCTGGCTGATTGCTCATTGAAGGGGATAATTTCAACAGTATTCTGTCCGTAGAAGGTAGTGAAGGAAGATTTTTCCAATTGAGAAATGAGCTCATTTTTTTCCGAAACCAGCTCATCCAATTGTGATTTATTGTTAAGGCCAGGCTGCCATGCAGCCAGCTCACCCTCAGCCAGAAACTTCTTATGCTTTGATTCTATGTCTGTAATATAAATATGATTCTCAATTGTGACTGAATTTCCATCTTCAGTCCATTGATCTTCGAAAATTAGCAGACGTCTGCCATCTGGAGACCAATCCTGAACTGAGCCTGGAAATAGCGTTCGCTGCTCGTTATCTTGAAATGAATAGAAATCATTCTGATTTGAAGACGGTGAACCGCCAGGCTTACTGCCGCCAAAACATGGTCCATCTGCAAAACTTCGAAATTCAGACGAAGAGAAAACCAGCTCGTTGTTTAATGGGGACCAAACAGGCTGGAAGTTGAAGCCTGGTTCTGCAGCAGGTATCCGGGAAATTTCACTCCCTTCCGGATTAAACAAAACGAGTGGACAGCTATCCCCCTCAGCACATGCCCCATCCCATTTCCCGCAGGCGATTTTTTGGCTGTCGTTTGACCAATCACAATCATCCAGGGTTCCAGGCAATGGGTGAAATTGACCAGGTTGCCTGATAGAGGTCACATACTGCGGATGATCATTGTAATATGCAGTTGGGCTGTCCCATTCGTGCTGTTGAAAAAGGACGTGGGTACCATCAGGAGAAAATTCAGGGTTGTGCAAAGGGTAATTTGCATGCGCAGGGACAACCAATACATCCTGATCATTGTTTAGGTCTCTTCTGAATAATCCATCAAATCGAAAGGGTCCACTTGCCAGATAATCCACATCGCAGGTGACGAGTGCCGTCACCCTTTCTTCGCGTTCTGCGTATTTATCATACAGAATGGCAGAACCATCTGGATACCAATCGAAGCCGCCGTGCGAGTTCTCGATCAGTCTTACAGGGACTTCACTTCCGAGGTGATAGACCCAGATACTGGCACGCCGCGTCTCCCAATCTATCACGGCGTACGCCAGAGATTGACCATCAGGTGACCAGTTCAAATTGAAGATATAAGTATTGTTGTCAGCATCCGCATCAGCTATCTGGAGCAAGCCCGTGCCATCTGGGTGAAGGATAAATAATCCATTTGAGCGACCTGATACAGCGATCCAGGACTCATCATCACCGGTTTCCTGTGCGCTGACATTATTTGGGTGAATGCCCAACTGTGTAAATATGACTACAAGAAGAATCAGGAAACTCATACAGAACCGGATAGCGTTATGGTGTCTTTGCATAGCTCAATTGCCTTCAATTATTGCAGATTGACAAATACATTACTCAATAATTTACCCGTGTTCAAGGATTATTCACCACACATCTGAAGCCCAGCGTATCCAACACCTTACCAGGTGTTAAGCTCGTACGCGCAGCTGCACGGACGCCACTGGTCGGGTTGGACCAGCTGCCACCGCGGATCGTCCTGGACGATCCGGAGGCCGGTCCTAAAGGATTCTCGTCGGGGGATGTGCTGTAATATGTGGGCTGGAAGTAATCGAAGGTCCATTCCCAAACGTTGCCAGCCATATCCAGCACCCCATACGGGCTGGCACCATCCGGGAAGCTGCCAACCGGGCTTGTTCCAGGATAACCATCAGAAAAGTGGTTTTCGCGCTCGCTACCCCGGGCACAGGAGCTGTCACATAGATTGACACGCTCTGCATCGGGTGGTTCATCTCCCCACGGGAACATGTGACCATCGATCCCCCGGGCTGCTTTCTCCCACTGGGCCTCCGACGGCAGTTTTCCACCTGCCCAATTGCAGTAAGCCTGGGCACTCGTGAAAGTGACATGCACCACAGGATAATCATCGTAATCAGGATTGCCATAATAATCTTCAACGTTCACTGAGTTCAGATATTGCGGCCTGGGGCACTTTTGCTCCGCAACACAGCGCAGGAACATGCCGTTGGTGACTTCGGTGCGGTAGATCCAGAACTCATCCAGGTAGACCGTGTGCTGCGGACCTTCTGCGCCCCAGAAATATGGGTCCATTCCTGGTTCGCTGCCCATCAGGAAGTCTCCTGCGGGCACCAGGACATACTCGACCTCATCGATCGGATTTAACGCCATTGAGATCGGCTGGTTCTCTGGTTCTGCGGTATTGGTGGGTGTCGGCATTAATGTTTCTGTAGGAGTTGGCGCTGGCGTTTCTGTTGGCAGCGGCTCTTCCGTTGGGGTTGGGATGAGAGGTGTTTCAGTTACGGACTCAGCGACGACGATGTTTGCTTCACCAGTTGCTGTGGCATTCTCTACCGCAAGCGGAGTACTCGTAGCAGAATCTGAGATTTGAGCTGCTGCCCGCGGCTGTTGAGCGTCCTCTGATGATGGGCGGTAGATATAATAAATCCCGGCAGCGATCAATACCACGCCAATGACCAGCAATCCGATGAAGAGGAACAGCAGGTTGTTTCTGCCCCCTTTGTCCGGTTCAGTATCACCGGGTACAACCGGCGGTTGAGCAATAATAAGTGTCTCCGCCTCTGCTCTTGACTGGGATAGTTTTTCTCCACAGGATGTGCAGAATTTTTGACTTGAGTCCACCTCCTGCCCGCAATTCGGACAGGGAATCAATGCTGGTTCGAGTGTTTTTCCCGATACCGGACAGAATTTTGCATTGTCTGGATGTTCATTGCCACAATGTGGACATAGCATGGTTGGCTTATTCCCTTCTAATTGTTTTCTTGAAAATTATTTGATGATAATCACTATGTGTGTTTCACCCCATCAGGGAGGTGAACTGGGTCAATGTACTCTGTGAATGCTGTCACATTCCTGATAGAGATAGTATATAGTTATCCACAGACAAAATCAACTCCAATATTTTATATACCTCAAAACACCCGCAATAGAACGGAAAGATATTGCCACAACCTGGAAACCGGTTGTGACTTCAGTTGCACAATACGGACCGAAATTATTAAAAACCTACCAGAAAATAATCAATATCTCCACCCATTGCCATACATAATTAGTGATGGTTTACACTTGATTTCAAACCAGATCTTCTGTAGAATGGGTAAATCATAGAATAATCTCACTCGAGATGTGCATATCATCAGCGCTTTCCATAAATGGAGGGATTCAATGTCACTAGTCGATCGTTTCAAACATGGGGTGGATCTGACCAAGTTCAAAGCTGACCAGGCTCTGCGCATACGTGATGTTGAAGGCGAGATCGGTGCCCTGCGCCGCGAAATATCCACAGTCAGGGAGCAGATTGCCAGCACAGCTTTAAAGCTGCATAAAGAGACTCCAATTTCCAATCCAGAATTGGAAGAGTTATGCCTGCAGGTCGACCAGTTATTCGAACAAATTGCTTCCAAAGAGAATGTTATCAGTGCGATCCGCATCGAAGAACCGCCCCAAATAGCGGAACAAGCACCTCAGGACTATCCAGGATCCCCCTGCCCTAACTGCAGTTTCAAAGTTCCGTTAGGGACAAAATTTTGCACTAACTGCGGTCAATCAATGCCTGAATTGAAACCTGTGAGCGAGCCTGCTCCCCAATCAAATACTCAGGCCTGTGCAAATTGTGGGGTTGAACTGGATACTGCTGGCGCGTTCTGCACCCAGTGTGGACATAACAACGCGTAAATCTCATTTTTTGCGCAATTTACTATAAAATTCTCGCTAACTTACTGAAATTGGTGGTATTTATTACATTCAGCACTTGACTTTTTGCATTAGATACATATAAATTAATCTTGTAGTATTACTCAAGGGGTGTCTGGGGAAATAATCGCTCAATCAGCCACCTGAAAAATAAACATACCAGTCCAATAAATTGCATATTCATCATCACACCGAGGAGGGCTTTGCAGATGAAAACAAAATTGCTTATTGGTCTTTTTCTGTTGTTATTCACCGCTTGTGTTCCATTAGAATCAATTGAAACCAAATTAAAATTAAGCAGTGGGGAGCGATGGCAAGCGCATATTGAATTTCTATTAGCACCTGAAACAGCTATACTTACATCAGAGATTGACGAGATGCTCAATTCTGATATTGAGAGTATCAAACAGCAGGGAATTGATTATTCCTGGCATCAGGAAAAACCAGACCAGGATGGCAAGATCAACTATGTGGTCGATTTCAGCGGTCAGGGTTACGAGCTGCTCAATTCAACTTTATTAGAGCAAAATGCAATATTTATCGATGATGAAACAGGGAATATCATCTTTAATGCTCATTCAGATTATGGACAAATGACAGGAGCTGGAGAAAGCAGGTTCGTTTTGCAAGGCGGGCGAATTATTTCCAGCAATGGAAACCAGTTGAACAGCAATACAGTCGAGTGGATTAATCCAACTGGACGCATGGAGGCCGAGTTAGCAGAGGGATCCGGTTTCAATTGGTTGTGGCTGTTGTTCATTCTGATCGTAGTCGGCGGCGGCTTTGCAGCATACTGGTATATTTTCCGTAAATCGTCAAGCACACCATCACCCGTTTTTGCCTCACCCGGACAGGCTGCTCAGCCTGGCAGCATGAGATATTGTGCTGAATGCGGCACCCAAATGCAGGCAGGTGCTAAATTCTGTCCAAACTGCGGTGCAACGCAACAAACTTGAAGAATTTCAAAATGGACCCAAGATAGTTAATGATAAGGAGCGAACATGAACTGCCCGAACTGCAACAAACCCAATGAACCTGGAAACACATTTTGTGAGAATTGCGGTCATTCCCTTGCGGCCCCATCACAAATTTCCACAGCAATAACTGGGGGGCAATATTTAGGAATTGTCACCGTTAGACTGGTAGTTGCTGTTCTCGGTGTGTGGATAATCCGTTCATTGTTGAGCGGCCTATCCTTCATAGAAGGCTTGCATATCCCGGATACCAGCATGACCGGCGTTAGCATCGTAAATGCCCTGGCTTATCTGGTGATCATCATCCTCTTGGTGGGTTATGCCCGTGATTTAGGTCAGCTCTGGCCAAAGGCATTTCCTGCATACCCTGAGTTAGGTTCCCTGCTGGTCGCCCTGGTCTATACCGGAATCCTCGCTGCCATTTACGCTGGTCTGCGTCCGTTCCTGGTTGAATTCCTCCCCGATCGAGAAGTATTGCTCATCATCCAGGTGCTCCTGGCGTTCTTTGTATTAATCATCGTCTTCAGGGCGGCGTTCATTGCCTATCAAGGATTATCCCCCTGGCTCACTCGTTTGGTCTCTGGTTTTAAATCTCCAATACCAGGAACTGAACCAATTGACCAGGGGACAACGGAATAACTAATCAACAGATTGACATTGTATTGTTGTTGAAAAAATCGTAGGAGGAAAGTAATGGAAAAAAGATATTCTGCACTGCGAACGGTGGCATCCGTCATGAAGGGGCTTGGTATTCTGGTGGGAATAATTACCGGCATCCTAGTAATAATTATATGTCTAGCTTCTGTTGCAGGTGGTGCTGCATTCGATAGCTTAAGCAGGGAATTTGGCCAGAGTTCTGGAGTACTGGGTTCGCTTTCCGGAGCACTCATGGGTGTGGTAGGTTCCCTAATACCGATTATCCTGGGCGGTAGCCTGGCTTTGATGCTCTATGCTATTGGTGAAGCCGTCAATGTCCAGATCGATATTGAAGAAAATACCCGCTCGATGACCTTCTTGCTCAGAGGATCGACATCCTTTCCAGCAACTGCGGCTGACGGTGTCCCAATTCCCCCTTCGGACGCTCCGGGAGAACTGACTTCATTCGCTGAGTCAAAGCCAATCCGGCAATTCTGTCCGAACTGTGGCACAAAGATTTCCGAGACGGATGAAGTCTGTCCAAACTGCGAATTTGATTTAATTGCTTGAGCACAATATACTATGTGGCATCTCAAACACTTTATCTAAAGTAGAGTAAACCAAATTGAAAAATTCTCGCCTCCTGAAGTATTTTTTTGCTGAATTACACCAGGAGGAAGCATTGTTAGGATTCCAACTTCCTTGCTTTGAGAAATTTCAGTTAGATAAATGAGAACATATCCGAAGTAAATGATCTCTAAGAATATCGAAAAAAACAAGTTTAATTAATAATTTTCTGAATTTGCAGAAAAGAAAAGGAATTCATAAGGATTGACTCAAGAGAGGATTCATATATGATCTGTCCTCATTGTGGCCAGGAACACCCGGATAATGCTCAATTTTGTCCGAAGACTGGAAATGAACTCATTAACAAATGCCCAAATTGTGATAAACAAAATCGCGTAGGATCGAAATTCTGCACCTATTGTGGATACACTCTTAATTCTCAACCCCAAAGAGGGATTCCTGCAGCCGTCCTACCGAAAAAGCCTCACCGGTCCCCGTGGCTCATCCCAATTATTGGTGTAGGGGGAGTTTTAATTTTCGTAATTGTCATTCTGCTGCTCAATCCATCCTGGTTAAGCGGACTGTCATCTTCTTCCCTTTCTCAACCTACTCCTACTGCGACTGCTTTGTCTGCAGCATTATTACCAGCGCATACCCTTGAAGTTCTTGCCTCACCAACTCAGATACAGAGAACTGCGGAAACTGATATACAACCGACATTGCCACCGACGAGCACTCCTTTACCATCAATAACTTCTACAACGATAACGCCAACCAATACACCTTCGCCGACTGAACCGCCCGCACCCGATTTGGATGATTTACTAATTGCTTTCAACTCCAATCGCACCGGGAATAATGAAATTCATGTGATGAATGCCAGAGGGAAAAAGGGTGAACAGCTAACTAACAATCCATACGATGACCGGGTTCCATCATGGTCACCAAATGGTGATGAGATCGCTTTTCAATCAAATCGTGATGGAGATTACGAGATCTTCATTATCGATAAGGCAACAAAGAACGTCAGACAAGTCACATCCAATGGATGCAATGACTATGCACCAGCCTGGTCACCAGATGGCGAGAAATTCTCATTTTACTCGGACTGTGATGGAAATCGGGAAATCAACGTTATCAATGTCGATGGATCACACCGCCAGCAGCTGACGAGAACGAGCAGTGGATATAACTGGTTCCCTGCCTGGTCGCCGGACGGTTCATCCCTTACCTTTGCCTCAAATAGAGATGGAAATTACCACATCTATGTCATGAATGTTGACGGATCGAATCAACGCAAATTGATTCGAGGCTGTGTGCCATCATTCTCTCCAGACGGACAAACTATCCTGTTCAGTTCCTACTGCACTGATGATGGCGATCTCTTAATAATGGCCGCAGATGGATCTAATGTAGAAACGATCCTCGCTGATTATGAGGCTCGTAACCCAAGCTGGTCACCTTTTGGGGATTCGATTCTCTTCCAGTCTTACCTAACAGGGGTTTATGATATTTGGTCGCTCGACCTGGGTGAAATGAGCCTCACACAGCTTTCAGATAATAATTATGATGACAGTGCCCCTGTTTGGCAACCAGCCACAAATAAATTTTATAATCCTTAACGCTCAATCGCCTGGCAACCAAAGCAAGGAAGGCGATCGAAAGGATAATTTGACCGATTAAATATTTAATATCCGCCGTCACTTGAGACCTGGAAGCGTCTCTTTCACTGATATCCAGGATCGGGCATACAGGAGCAATCCCATCCGGTAAGAATTAATTTCATCGGGAAGACTCGAATTTCAATCTAAACTCAACCTGTGCCCATTCTCCTGCAGCCAATTTAAACGGCTCTTATAATCCGGCATGATCCCCTGTACAGCTCTCCAATAGCTTTTAGAATGGTCCCGGGTGCGCAGGTGCACCAATTCATGGACGATGACGTAATCGATCACATCCTCAGGCGCCATGACCAGGCGATAGGGAAAGTTGAGTGAGCCTTTCGGTCCGTATGATCCCCAGCGAGTTTTTGCAGCGTTGATGCGTATTACAGAATAAGTAAATC
>Ga0209013_10004668_pt1 | contig 11960 bp, 7 predicted proteins | sample Cruoilmetagenom2_FD_187291 | JGI IMG/M metagenome (GOLD analysis project Ga0209013, IMG submission 187291) | Oil polluted marine microbial communities from Coal Oil Point, Santa Barbara, California, USA - Sample 2 (SPAdes) (version 2) | ecosystem: Environmental > Aquatic > Marine > Oil seeps ...
TTTTTTGCGTTCAAAGATCTGGACAGCATTCTTGAGCTGACCAACAGCCGGGATGTTCTTTTGGATCTTGTCAAATTGCGTCCAAAAGGTGTGGGTGTCCTCGAACATAATATCGGCCAGTTTTTCCGCTTGTTCTATAATGTGGATCAGCAATTAAAATCAGCAGAATATCAGGCAAACCTTCAAAAAATGTTTTCCGATTTTCTGATTCAACAAAGTAACGAAGCGATCGTTGTATTAAACACCGACTTCACTATCATTGAAGTGAATGAATCCTATCTGAACATCGTCAACAAGAAAAGAGAGAACGTGCTGGGTGCGTACTGTTACGAGGCCTATTATGGTTTGAACGCCCCCTGCGCCAGTTCATACCCCCTGATGCAGTGCCCCATGCTTGAAACCTTGAGAACCGGCGAATCTGCCCATGTCGTCCATGAATACACCGGGAAAAAGAACGGCACCGTTTACGGCAATGTTGTTACCTATCCTTTAAGAAACCAGGATGGAGACATATTTCAGGTTATCGAAATCATTAGAGATATTACGGATGCCATTTCCACTGGCTGGGAAAGGCGCGTAAAAGAATTGAAGGCGGATTTGAATAAAATGGTGCAGGAAGATCGAATGATTTCCCTGGGAAAGCTTGCAGCCAGCTGTGTTCACGAAATCAACAACCCCATTCATGGGTTGCTTACATTCACTGACCTTATGCAGGAAATTCTGGCAGAAGGAGACCCGGCACCGGAAAGACTTGAGAAGTTTAAGGAATTCCTCACAATCATGTCGAGTGAACTGGAGCGCTGCGGCAATATCGTTACCGGCCTGCTTTCATTTTCCCGCGACTGTCCACTCGCGTACAAAAATATCATTTTTAACGAGATTATAGATGCGGTCACCCGCCTGACACGGCACAAAATGGAGCTGCAGAATATCCGGCTGGTAACCGATTTCCAAGCCGGCATAGCCATGGTCAAGGGCGATGCCAACCGACTTCAGCAGGTTCTCTTGAATTTGATATTCAATGCCATTGAAGCAATGCCCGATGGCGGAGAGCTCTGCATCACTTCCCGTCTCGTCAAAAATAAACAAGAGATTCAAATCGAGATTCGTGATACCGGGTACGGTATCCCTGAAAAACAGATCAATCACATTTTTGATCCTTTCTTTACAACCAAAAAAGAAGGAGAAGGCACCGGGTTGGGCTTGTCTATCGTATACGGTGTCGTGAACAATCACGGCGGAAAAATTCGCGCTGAAAGTCAAGAAAATGAAGGCACGGTATTCATTTTAAACTTTCCGGTGTTGTAGATGGAGGGTTACCATGGATGAAAAAATGAGTGTCATGGTTGTCGACGATGAAAAAATCGTCAGGGAGTCCCTGTTTTTCTGGTTTGAAAAGGCCGGTTACACCGTGGACACAGCCTCTTCCGGATTCGAGGCCTTGAAAAAGATAGAAGCATATCCCTTTGATATCATGTTTGTGGACATCAAAATGCCCGGCATGGACGGTATTCAGTTACTTGAAAAAATTAAGACGGAATGCCCGGACACCGCTGTCGTTATTATCACAGCCTACGGATCGATTGAATCCGCCATCAATGCCATGAAGGCAGGCGCAAGTGATTATCTTCTGAAACCGTTCAAGCCAAAGTACTTGTCCCTGGTAATGGAAAAGATACTGCAGCAAAAGAAACTGACGTCTGAATACAATTACCTGAAGGGGCGACTGGAAAAAATATCACGCTTTGACAACATCATCGGCCAATCCTCCCCCATGATGGAGATTTTTGAACTCATCCCGGAAATTGCAGCAAGCGATGCCTCTGTTCTGCTGACCGGAGAAACAGGAACCGGGAAAGAACTGGTTGCCAAAGCCATACACGCCAAAAGTACACGGTCACAATATCCTTTTATCGCCATCAACTGTGGATCCATTCCCGACACATTACTTGAAAGCGAACTTTTCGGCCACAGGAAAGGTGCTTTTACAGGCGCCATACACACCAGGAAAGGGTTTCTGGAAGTCGTGGCCGGGGGAACACTGTTCCTGGATGAAATCGGGGAAATCAGCCCTAAAATGCAAATAGATCTTTTGCGCGTGTTGGAAGAAAAAACAATTACCAGAATCGGAAGCAGCGAACCTATCAGTATTAATTTCAGGCTCGTCTCGGCCACCCGGAAAAATCTGGAAGAAGCCATTTCCAGCAACACATTCAGGGAAGACTTCTATTACCGTGTCAACGTCATTCATCTTCACATCCCGCCTCTCCGGGACAGAAAAACGGACATCCCCTTACTTGTAGAGCATTTTCTCAAAAAATACAGCCAGGAAACAGCCAAACATGTAGACCATGTTTCGAAGAACACACTAACACAGTTAAAGCGGTACCCATGGCCCGGAAATGTCAGAGAACTCGAAAATGCCATCGAAAGAGCCGTTGTCCTTTCCAAGTCGCGGACACTAAGGTCTGGAGACTTCTCTTTCCTTTCCACAAGCATCCCCAGAAAAAAAACACCCTCCTTGAGGGAAGTGGGGCAGGCTTATATCTTAGAGGTACTGGAGATGTGCGATTGGAACATCACGCACGCCGCAAAGATCCTGGGCATCAATCGGGTGACATTGCACAAAAAAATTGACCGTTCCGGGTTAAGAACACTAAAAAAATGAGAAAGGACCGCCAACGCATCGGCGTAATCCCTATTGGGGACATTCCCGATATTGCGCCGAAAGTTATTGCCGCCCATATATCCGGCTATCTCGATCTTCAAACAACCCTCCTTGAATCGATGAAAAACCCTTCCTATGCACTGGATAGACAGCGACTTCAGTATAATGTCGGCCCCATCTTCCAACACCTGGAATCCAGGTTGTTTACGTCTGTAGATAAAGTAATCGGCATTCTGGATGTCGATCTCTTCGTACCGGTCTTCACACATGTGTTTGGCGAGGCAAGGCAAGGGGGACGTGTTGCGCTCATATCGATATTTCGACTCAGAGAAAACCCCATGGACACCATCAACGATTCGGCCTTCGCATTGGAACGGGCTGCCAAAGTCGCCCTTCATGAATTGTGTCATCTGTACGACCTGACCCATTGTGAAAACCGCCAGTGCCTCATGTATTTTTCCGGAAGCCTGTCGGATCTGGACCAGATTCCACTCAGTTTCTGCCGGTACTGTTCGCAGTATATACGGGAAGCAACCAAATAAACCCCATAGTTACATAAACAACATGGCAAAGTATAGATAATGAGTTGTTATTATATGCAATATCGTAGCGATAGCGCCATTGCCTGGATATTCCCCCAGGTGAATTATACTGCTGACCGGGCCACGGCAAACCGGAAAAACAACATTATCCAAAATGTTAAAAGCCGATTATGATTATTTCAACTTTAATAATTCGGACGACAGATTGAGTTTGCAAGAAAAATCCTGGAATCGATCAAAAGAACTCATCATTTTTGATGAGCTCCATAAATTAAAAAACTGGAAATCATGGTTAAAAGGCGTTTATGATATAGAAGGAATACCTCCTCCGATCCTTGTTACAGGGAGCGCCAAGCTTGATGCCTATAGAAAGGTTGGTGATTCGGGTATTAAATTAGAAAACACGGTTGCCTGTGCGCTACAAAAAGAAATTCATTTTCGGGAAGACTGTTTTGGAGAAACAAAAAAACTCTATTATTTAAAAAATAAGGAGAAGAAAGAGATCGATTTTTGCACCACAACGGATGACACCCCGTCACTACTGGTTGAAGTAAAATGGAAAGACGGAAACCTGAGTCCGAATTTTGAAGTGTTTAAACATATTTTCCCACAGGTAAAAATGATCCAGGTAACAAAGGAGCTAAAGAGGGAAAAAACATTTCCTAATGGTGCTGAAATCCGAATCGCCCATAACTGGCTCTCAGGATTCAGTCTGCCCTGAATTGAAGGGTTTACCCTTTGGACCCTATTTTTGCCCGGTCCTGAGAAACGTTTTCACCAGAACATCCCATCCGATCTCCGGAAAAGATCCATACACATCGCTGATCGACTCAGCACCTGTCGCAGCCAGATCCTTGTACTCCGGTCCCATCAATGATAACAGCCTCTGGCTTTCCTTCTCCATCCACTGGACGCTCTCCCGGCCGAAATAGAGCCCCTTCAGATTTCGTTTCGGCATCACGGGTTCCATGATGAAAAGCCACCCCGTGTTATACGGGTCTTCGTGTACCATCTCCGGATGTTCTCTGACTTTATGGTTCACAGCCAGTATCGTGCCTGTTATGGGAGACAGGACCGCTGCCTCATGACCATTCCTTGCAAAGGCCCACCCCACCTTATTTTGCTGCATTTTCTCACCCAAGGGCGGCAGATTCAAAGACCTTGCCGATCCGAAGACTTTCACCAGAAAATCATCCACACCGACACGTATTCGACCACCATGCTCGAACCGTGACCAGCTATGTCCCATGTGGTAGTAGTATCCATCGGCCATTTGATACCCTGATGCAGAGATATATTGTGGAGATTCGAGATCCCTCGCGATATCCATTTCATCCAACATCTGGTCAAAGGAGCAATGATAGCACTCATAGTTCATGGCGCATAACTTCGGGGCATCGATACGACCGGTGAGAGCATGACGGCAAGGCCTTGAAGCACCATAGTAGTTTTTCTGTAGAAATTCGACCCATCTGGGCGCTGCCTGCTCTGTTTTCAGGCTCTCGTCGATACCCATTGCTTTACGCATACCTTTGTCAAATGGACAGCTGCTGCAGTCGAAACTGTTGTCACATCGTCGAAAATTGACCACACCTGCTTTCATCCAGATGCATTCATCCTCCAGCACATTGAATCCCTTTACGTATTTTTTCTCACGATCCCTTTCTCTATTAAACAATCTTTTCATTGGTTGGCCCTCCCCTGTTTCTTTTTTGACAATCATCGGTTCAAACCGCGTTTCATCACCATCAGGAAAGAGCAAAAACAATACCAATCAACATTGCACAACCTGTAATATTTTTTTACCTATTGATTTAATTAAGTTTTATCTTTCAGAAACCTCGGATTGAATCACCGGCTACCTGATCCGGCAGATGCAATTCGTGATGCTTTTTTTTACACCTGTTCGAGAAATTATCCTTGAAAAGAGTATTTATACTTATAAAACAAGCGGTTGTTTGGCTGTTGCTTCTTGCTACACTCGGTGTAGTCCTTTTTTGAAAAAATATGGAATCCCCTCGACTGAGGGACTTATTCGGAACATATTTATGCCAACCCCTATAGGTGCAGCTCTGATAGCAGTGAAAAGTTGCAGCTATGTTGCACATACGTTGCAACTTGTTTCAAGCACCCTTTAACCTATCCTATCAGCTTGTTACATAATGTATGTTGCAGTTCTTGCAACATTTCCGCATGGCCCGTTAGGAAGCCTGTATAAAGAAATCCATTGTTTAATTGTTATTTCAATATGTTATAGAGATCTAAACGCTTGGCACGCTCTGTGCTATTTCATATAAAAATTTTTAGCAACAGCGGCCTTATGTTGAGTAACCTGCACTTCTCTCTGACAGATCGGAACTGCATAGCCCGAACATACCAGGATTGGGAGGCTTTTCGAATGTCTGCCGAAACAGTGAAAAAAATACTTGTGGTGGACGATGAACTGGATACGAGGATTTTCCTTTTAAACCTCCTGAACGCCAGCGGGTTTAATCCGGTTACGGCGAACAATAAAGCGGATGGGCTTAAAAAGGCTGTTGCAGAGTGTCCATCCGTTATCATCCTCAACATGATGATGCCGGGAGAAAGCGGTATCCGTCTGTATCAACACCTGAAGCAGGACGAAACTCTCAGGCAAATACCGGTCATCATGCTCTCTACGCTGGATAAAGACACATTTCTGAAATGCCATAACCTATACGGTTACAGACAATGTAAAGCATATGAATTGATCGATAAATTTATGGAAAAACCGGTCGAAACCGAGGATCTCCTGGCGGCTGTCCAGGATCTTTTCGCTCTGCGGTTCTAATACGGGATTCCAGGATTCGAGTGACTTAAGCAAGGGTGGTAAAGAAAGGTCAAGGGGTTGAGTGACACGAAGTGAAGCATCAGCGCTCAATGCTTAAAAACTGAGGTTAGAGAGGATAGACTATGTACAACGACGTCGACCCGGAACTCTATCAGGAAGTAGCGAAGTTCGGGGCCAGGGATATGGAAATCTGCATGCAGTGCGGTACCTGCAGCGCATCGTGCCCGCTCTCCACCGGCACAGATACCTTCCCTCGAAAGATATACCGCTATCTTCAACTGGGCTTAAGAGACAAGCTGCTCAAATCACCGGTCCCGTGGCTCTGTTACTATTGCGGGGATTGCAATTTGGATTGTCCAAGGGGGGCCGAACCCGCAGAAACCATGATGGCAACCCGCCGGTGGTTAACCATCCAGTACGACTGGACCGGCCTCGCTAAAAAATTCTATCTTTCCGAGGTATGGGAACTGGGTGCCTTGGGTGCGGTGGCACTCGGCATCATAGCACTCTTCTGGTTTTTTCACGGCCCCATCATTACCGACCGCGTTGCCGTCAATACCTTTGTGCCGGTCCTGTGGATCGAAATCGGGGATCTGAGCATGGCAGCCGTGTTGACACTCTTTCTCTTATCAAATGCATTCAGGATGTTCCGATTCATCATGGACGACACGACCGTGCCCTTCCGGCTTTATATAACCGAAGCAAAAGCCTTTGTGCTTCACTTTGCAACCCAGAAGCGCTGGCGGGAATGCGGTGAGGACAAGAGTCGCTGGCTGAAACACTTTCTGCTGGTATCCGGCTACATGACCATGATGACGCTGATTGTCGTATTCATCCGCTGGTTTCAGGTGGATGACAGCAGCTGGCATTTCTCGAGTCTCTTCGGATACTATGCCACCGGCACCATCATGATCATTACCATCGAAATGTTCCAGAGTCGGCGCAGGAAACAAGAGGCCCTCCACCGTTTTTCAGAACTTTCCGACTGGCTTTTTCTGATCCTCCTTTTTTTAACGACCTTGACCGGTATTATCATGCACATCGTTCGCCTGGCCGGATGGCCCATGGGCACCTATATCATGTACGTCATCCACCTGGCCATTGCCGTACCAATGCTGGTCATCGAGGTCCCTTTTGGAAAGTGGTCGCACCTCTTCTACCGTCCGCTGGCCCTTTTTTTGACAACAGTTCGGGAAAAAGCCGCAAAACACTCTTCCGTCGACATGGAAAACGTCAAGGCGCGTATTGGAGAGATGTTCATGATCTGTGTGCAGTGCGGCTCCTGCACCGCTGCCTGTCCCTGGAACCGGGTATCGGTTTACAGCCCCAGACAGATTCTTCGCCACATCGGCCTGGGTACCGGTACCGTAAAGAGTGTTGATGACGCCGCATGGAACTGCGTCACCTGTAATGCCTGTGGGGACGCCTGCCCCCGGGGAATCCATATTATCGACGTGATAAGATCAATCCGGGAAAGCCAGAACAAACAGGGAAAAATCCCCGCGCACCTCGAAATGCCGCTGGAATACCTGGCAGAGAAAGGAAATCCATGGGGAGGGGACCCCGAGAAACGATTGGACTGGGCAAAGGGTATCGACACGCCCGATTTCAATCCGGAACACACCTACTGCCTGTTCACATGCTGTACCACGGCATATGATGACACGCCATCCCAGGGATGCAGTCATGCAGGCCGCGCCCTGCTCAGGCTGCTGATCCAGGCAGGTGTTTCCTACGGCACCCTCGGTACGGAAGAGCGTTGTTGTGGAGACCCCGCTTTCAGAACAGGGGCTGTGGACAGCTTTTCGACACTGTCAAAGCAGAACATGTCGATTTTTGAGCGTCGGGGCGTTGAAAGGGTCCTCACCACCTCACCCCATTGTCTCGACACCTTTCGGAAAGTCTATGCGGACGCACAAATGAACATGGAAATCGAACACTACACCATGCTCCTGGATCGACTCGTCTCGGAAGGAAACCTGATCCCCAGGCACGAAATAAAAAATAGGGTCACCTTCCACGATCCCTGTTACCTGGGGCGCCACAACGGCATCTACGATGCGCCGCGCCGTATCCTGAAGAGCATCCCGGGCCTCAGCCTCGTGGAAATGCCTGACAATCGCAGCAACAGCCTCTGCTGCGGGGGCGGGGGTGGGGGCACATTCGGTGAGTCTTCTTCCAACAGCCGACTGGCCGAACTGCGAATTCAACAGGCCCTGGGCACCGGTGCCGACGTAATCGCCACGGCCTGTCCCTATTGCACACGGATGCTTCAGAAAGCCATCATGACGCTTGGTTTCCAAGACCGAATCGTCGTCCAGGATGTCGCGGAATTGCTTATCCAATCCATCGAAACAAGATACGAACACCCTATGCCTGTCCATATCAATTTAGAACTTGACCAGGAGGTCCTGCATGCCTGAACGCATCGGATTCTACATCTGCCACTGCGGCATCAATATCGCTTACCGCGTCCGGGTGGAAGAGGTTGCCGCCTATGTAGCGACCCTGCCGAACGTAACTGTATCGCGGGATTATCTGTTTATGTGTTCCGATCCGGGCCAGGAATTGATTGAAAATGATATTCGGGCCCACCATCTCACTCGTGTGGTCGTGGCATCCTGCTCTCCACGGATGCATGAAAAAACCTTCAGGGCTGCTTGCCAACGCGCCGGTCTCAACCCCTACAAGGCCTTCCACATGGTAAGTGTTCGGGAGCAGGTTTCCTGGGTCACCCTGGAGGAGGAAGAGGCAACACAAAAGGCCAAAACCCTGGTCGGTGCAGGTATTATGCGTGTTGTTCACCAGGAGGATTTAACACCAGCAAAATTCTCAGTCTGCACAAACACACTCGTGGTAGGCGGCGGCATCGCCGGCATGCAGGCATCTCTCGATATCGCCAGCGCCGGTTTCAAGGTATACCTGGTTGAAAGGGAACCGACCATCGGCGGTCACATGCTCCAGTATGACAAAACTTTTCCCACCCTGGACTGTGCGGCCTGCATCGGAACACCAAAAATGGTCTCTGTAGGGCAGGAGCCCAACATCGATCTCCTGTCTTACAGTGAGGTAATGGATGTCAGCGGCTTTATCGGCAACTTCAAAGTAAAGGTCCACCGAAAAGCACGTTATATCGAACCGAACTGCACCGGGTGCGGCGAGTGCGAAAAGGTCTGTCCCGTCGCGTTCCCCAATGAATGGGATGTGGGCACCAAGCTGAGAAAAGCCATTTACCGCCCATTCCCCCAGGCTGTTCCCATTACCTACTGCATCGATAAATATGATCGGGCCCCCTGTGTTCAGACATGTCCTGCAGGAACAAACGTCCAGGGCTATGTCGGCCTCATTAAAACAGGTCAATACCGGGAGGCCGTGAAACTTATCATGGAGAAGATACCCCTCCCCGGAACCCTTGGCCGTGTCTGCCCGGCACCGTGTGAAAAAGCCTGCCGCCGGGTCGATGTGGACACTCCGGTAGCTATCCGTGATTTAAAACGCTTTGCCGCCGACCAGGTGGATTTCTCCGACCTGCCCCTTCCGGAAATCGAAGATCGGCCGGAAAAAATCGCCGTCATCGGTTCCGGACCCGCCGGCCTCACCGTGGCCTATTACCTGAGACTAAAAGGGTACCACATCACCCTGTTCGAGGCCCTCGACCAGCTGGGAGGGATGCTCCGTGTGGGGATCCCGGACTATCGATTACCGGCGGAGCTGTTGGACAATGAAATCCAATATCTCCTCCACCATGGGATCGACGTTGAAACAAATATACGATTCGGCCAAAACCTGTCGCTATCGGATATAGAGTCAAAAGGGTTTTCAGCCGTTTTTCTGGGAATCGGGGCACACGGCTCCATCCAGATGCAGATCCAGGGAGAAGACCAGGCCGCAGAAGTCATCGATGCCGTCAGGTTCCTGAGGGAAATCAACCTGGGGAGCCGAACCCCCCCGGGCAGACAGATCCTCGTCATCGGCGGCGGGAATGTAGCCATAGATGCAGCCCGTGTAGCCAAACGTCTCGGCGCCGAACATGTCACGGTGATCTACAGACGTTCAGAAAGGGAAATGCCAGCCTACAAGGAAGAGATTGCGGGAGCCAGGGAAGAAGGCATCGAACTCTCCTTTCTCACTGCGCCTGTGGGCATACAGAACACGGATGGGCACGTGACAGGGTGTACCTGCATCCAGACGGAACTCGGCCCCCCGGATGCCAGTGGACGCCGACGACCTGTGCCGGTAAAAGGTTCCGAATATGTCGTGCCATGCGATGCCGTTATCCCCGCCATCGGGCAAAAAATCGATGTGTCCTGGGCGACAAAAGAACCCGGTCTGGAATTGACCACGCAAAATACCATCAAGGTCAATCCCACCACAATGCAGACCAGTCTCCCGCATGTTTTCGGCGCCGGCGATGCCATCACCGGACCGGCAACGGTCATCGAAGCTGTTGCTGCCGGCCATAAGGCAACGGCAGCCATCCATCGTTATGTCAGCGCCGGTAACCGCAAGGGTGTTCTGGAACAACCGGATGTTGAATCACCCCCGGGAAATAACTGGAAACCTATCCCTGAAGATGTCGAAACGGCCCCCCGAATCGTATCCACGCACCTGGATCCGCAGCAGCGAGTGAAAAGCTTTGATGAGGTCGATCATAATTTTTCAGAGGAAACGGCAAGAGCGGAAGCCTCCAGATGCTTGGATTGCGGGGGGTGCTGTGAATGCAAACTTTGTGTGGATGCCTGTGAAGCAAAAGCCATCAACCATGACATGACGGGAACAATGCAGGAAATCGAAGTGGGTTCCATCATTGTTGCCACGGGTTTCGATCCCCTCGATCCAACCCCCATGACACAATACGGCTACGGCCGATATGCAAACGTCTTCACCAACCTGGAATTCGAACGCCTCTCGAATGCCACCGGACCCACGAGCGGCCGACTTCTGAAACGCGATCCTGACGATCGTCTTAAATTCACCGAACCACCCAAAAGCGTGGCTATCCTGCACTGTATCGGCAGCCGTGATATCAACTATCATGAGTACTGTTCCCGCACATGCTGCATGTATGCCTTGAAGTACGCCCATCTTCTCAAGGACAAGTGCGGCCACGAAACTCAGATCTACAATTTCTATATCGACATGCGTTGTTTTGGAAAAGGGTATGAAGAATTTTACAAGCGTGTCCAGAGTGAAGGTGTCCGTATGATCCGGGGCAAAGCTTCCCGTGTAGAGGAAATTGACGACATGCTGTGGGTGACCGCAGAAGACACGCTCTCCGATAGTTTGATGAAAATTCCCGTGGAGATGGTAATCCTGTGTACGGCCATGGAACCACGTCCCGATGTCAACGATGTGGCCAGAGTCTTCGGCATCTCCACAGGAAGCGACGGATTCTACCAGGAAGAACACCCCAAGCTTGAACCCGTCTCCACCGCCACGAGCGGCGTCTTCCTGGCCGGTACCTGCCAGGGACCCAAAGATATCCCGGATACCGTTGCACAGGCCAAAGGGGCCGCCGCCGAAGCACTTTCACTCAGCGCATCCGGTCAGGTGGCGGTATCACCGATGATCTCCACCATTGACCCGGATATCTGTATCGGATGCCAGGTGTGTATCGGCCTCTGCCCCTACACGGCCATCGAATTCAACGAACGCAAAGGCATCAGCGAAGTCAACGAAGCCATCTGTAAAGGGTGCGGCAGTTGTGCCGGATACTGTCCCAGCGGCGCAGCCAAAGTGCGACATTTTACGGACAAACAGATTTTTTCTGAAATTGAAGGACTATTGGCGGGGTAGACAATGCTCCTAGTAATGGTTAGCCATAATTATAAGATCGTCAACATTATTTTACTTAATGGTCATTACGCTTCGCTGTCATTTATTGTAATTTGCTTCGCGTCATTTATTGTAGCTACACGCTATCGGCTGTGCGCAACGA
>Ga0209013_10004669_pt1 | contig 11958 bp, 12 predicted proteins | sample Cruoilmetagenom2_FD_187291 | JGI IMG/M metagenome (GOLD analysis project Ga0209013, IMG submission 187291) | Oil polluted marine microbial communities from Coal Oil Point, Santa Barbara, California, USA - Sample 2 (SPAdes) (version 2) | ecosystem: Environmental > Aquatic > Marine > Oil seeps ...
GGAATGATGTGGATATGCCAAGAAACTTGGCGAAGTCTGTTACTGTTGAGTAGTTAACTATTATGTAGTTTCTTGCGTTTGAAACCATTGTTTACACAAGGCTATGTATATAGTCTTGTAAGCTTCCAATTTAGATTTATTCCAAGATATTACTTCAAAATATTGCGCTAAAAAATACTCCTCCATCTCATCATCCAATGAAAATTCTACACTGACAGAGGCCAGATCAAAATAGAGATCATTCATACCCGCAAACTCCCAATCAATACACTTTAAACTATTGTTTGAAAAGATCAGATTTTTAGGATTAAGATCATTATGACACAGTAACATCTCTTTTGGATACTCTTCAAGAATGTTAAAAGCCTCTTCTAATTCCTTAGTTTTCAAAGTAAATAAGCCTTCTAATTTTACAGGTTCACTGTCGATCTTTATAGCATGCAGTTTTTTTAGTACTTTAACTAATTCTAGCAGATCTTCTTTTGCAAGTGTGCTTCTGTGTTCTCCTTCTAAAAATTCACAGATCATTAACTCATTATCCAGATCCAACATAAAAGGTTTTGCCGCAATATTTTCTTCATATGCCAAAAGTTGTATCTTATATTCTAATGTTCTATCTCTACCATGAAGTATGAATTTTCGCAACAGATAAGTAGTATTACGATCTTGGAATGTATAGTTTTTGTTGGAAAAGCCCTGATCTGAAAGCAGAGTTAATGATTTAATATCATTATCTTGGAAAAGAGGATAATTACTTAAGTCTATGTTCATTTTCACCACCCCGACCAAATGCCTTACACCAGGAATAATATGCATAGAATGCTAAGAGTACATAGATGACGAACAATATGATGGTCGCGAGATATCCAGATTTCCAATACAATACAATAGCAGCACAGTCAATGACCATCCAATAGAGCCAGTTCTCAAGGATCTTGTTAGCCAACATCCATGTAGCTATGACCGAAAACACCATAACAAATGTATCGAGATAGGCAAATTTTGCCTCTGTATACGTGTCGGATAGATAAGCAAGTACAATGGCGATTGTTATACCTGAAAGAATAATGGAAACATTCTTTTTCAATGACCATTGAGTGATCTCCAGCTCTTCACCCTTCTCTCCTCCACTCCTCCATAATATAAAGCCGTAAACTGCCATGATCATGTAGTAGAAATTGAGAAGTGAAGAAGAGACAAGTGCTCCCTCCCAGAAAAGGATGGTATAGATGATCGTACTTAAGAAAGCAAAAAGCCATGTCCAGAGTGATTCTTTGGCTGCGAAAAGCACATAAGCAATACCAAACACAACAGCCAGGATTTCCCATCCTGACATTTGCGCAAAAGCATTTGCTATGCCTCCAAGCGTAAGATCCATATTAGAAACGTCCTTCTCTGTTATGTCCTACAAATTTCAGAACAAAAATAGAATCAGGGATCTCAGAAAAGACAGAATATATCTCTTCTTCTAAGAGCTTCATAATGGTTCGGTAATCTCCGTGAAGTTGTGTACTTAGCTCATTACAAACAACCGTTACAGAAGGTTCAATTTTTAATCTCTCAATAAAAGCACTTATAGGTGCTTCATACTCTTTTTGAAGAGGATACATACTGATGTCTACTGAAATTTCCATCTTTAACTCCTATTTAAAAGTCATAGGTGAGTGTTAAACCTGCTGTTCGTGGTGCACCTAATTGTGTATAGAGTTCTGTTTCATAAAATTTGGAAGGATTGTTTCCAAAACTCCCAAACCCACGTACATAGTACTCTTCATCTGTAATATTTCTGACCCATACACTTGCGGAAAAACTACCGTTTGTATACTCAAGGCTAGAGTTCAAGAGTGCATACGGATCTGTTTTTTCATCGTGTCTGTTAGAGAAATAGTAAGATCCTTTGCCTTCAACATTGGCTTTGAATGTCCATGCTTCCAAAAAGAGGTAATCAAAACCGACATTGTATTGATACTCAGGAGAATTTGCCGGTGCGCGTCCAGTCATATCGATCGCCGTTGGGTTAGGATCATTATACTCATCAAATTCTGCTTTGAGTAAACCTAAACTTGTATAGAGATGCAAAGCATCTTGAGGATAATAATCGATCTGTGATTCCAATCCATAGTAAGTTCCTTCAGCAGCATTTGCCAAGTAGTCAATAAACTCTGTACTCCCGTCAGTACGAGTCTGAACCACAGAACTTTTTACCTGTTGGTCTTTTCTCTTTCCATAAAAGAGGTTTAGTCTGCTTTTAACTGTGTTATTGAAATGGCTTGAGTTCACTCCTGCATCCAAGTTCCATAAATTCTCAGTCTGATACTCTTTCGCTTCTGGTGTTAACCTGTAATCAGAATTCACACCTCCGGGCTTGTATCCTTTTGAGAGTGTCAGATAGTAGAGACGATCCGTATCAGCTTGATAATTCAATCCAAGTTTTCCACCGCTTAAAACCTCATCTGTATCAATATTCACATTCTCAGAATCACTATATTCAGCTTCCCATTGTTCAAGTCTCAATCCTGCTACCAATGTAAGTTTATCTGTAAAATGTGTATCTAATTGTCCATATACTGCTTTATTCTTCGTATCATACTGGCTGTCAAATGGTGTTGCAAGATAGGTATAGTTTCGTGTCATATCTTCAGAGTAATCTTTATAATACACACCTATTGTCCAATCTGTACTTCCATTAAAGATACGTCCCTCTTCATCGGAAACCATTCTAACATCAACATCTGCCTGTTTTCTATCTCGTAAATACTGGTCAAAAGAGCTATATGCCCATGCCGGATCAAATTCACCTACATAAGACCAGTCTTCATCATAGCTGTATTCCATGTCAGATTCACTATAGCTAAGACTGGAGATCAAGTGCATTTTTGAGTTGATTTGATAGGTTGATCTTAAAGAAAAAGCATTGGTTTTCTGTGTATCTTTCCCCGGTTGGTCCGAATGTGAATCCCTTGTGTTGTCCAGTGTCCAGGCATCATATCCATTATCTATATCAACATGCATAAGTGTCAGATCGATCGTGTGGTTATCTGAAGCAAACCAGCGAAACTTTGCTTTGGCTGTTAACTCATCAATGTTATTTGTATCTTCACGTCCCAAATAACTGTTGGTCATATAACCATCACTGCTGTTTTTGTAAAGAGAAAATCTTGCAAGTAATTTATCTTCAACCAATGGTGTATTCAAAGCAATACCAACTGCTTTGGTATTATAATTTCCTACTGTAGCTTCTACATGCCCATTGGCATCATTTGTCGGATCATTGCTCTCGACATTAATGACCCCTGCCATACCATTTGCACCGAATGTTGTTCCCTGAGGACCTCTGAGTACTTCTATCTGTTTTACATCAAAGAGTGTTACACCCAATACACTTTGAGAAAAATCGATACCATCAACCATGATCCCTACTGAAGGATTCACCGGTGTTACAAACTGGCTTCTCTCTCCAATACCACGGATCTGAATATATTTTGCTTTCGATGCACCCGAAGAGAAATTTATATTTGGTACTGCAGCGATCGTTTCCACAAAAGATTGTGAAGATTTATCATATATGTCTTTCTCAGAGATCACACTTACACTGTTACTTACCTGTGAAAGGTTCTGGTCTCTAAAGTCTGCACCTACAACGATAGGATCCAGATTGATCTCTTCTGCAAATACAGGTAAATTTAAAATAGCAGTTACAGCTATAAATGATAAAGTTAAATGTTTGGATTTCATGGTATTTTCCTAAAATGTATTATAAGGAAAAAGAAGTATATAAAAGTAGTTACCAGAATAAAATCTCTTCCTTACGCTGGAGTTATCCAGGTCAAGTTCAACGGGTTTTTTATCTCAGCTGAATTTTCAGCACCCCGAGTGATTGATAACGGAATATACTTAAATAAGATAAAATTGCCCTTAAGTAAAAAGGCAGGTGTTAAAAAATAGGTTCTCTACGTTCTTGTTTTTCATATGTATAGTGAAGATTTAAAGTTGTGGAATGTTGAAGTTTTTCATATAAAAAACTCTTTGCTTCTTTTACACTTTCCTGCAAATCTAAACCTAAAGCTAAATTTGTTGCTATGGCTGAAGAGAACAGGCATCCTGTTCCATGGGTGTGTGTAGTATTTACTCTTGATGTTATAAAAGTATGAACTTTTAAATCTTTTGAAACAAGATAATCTATTGCATTTTTTTGGTCATTACTGTGACCACCTTTAATAAGTACAGAATTTGTATCTAATTTAATGAAAGCTTTTGCGATCTTCTCTACCTCATCTTTTTCTCCAATATAGTTGCACTTCAAAAATGTATTGATCTCAGGAATATTTGGGGTAATAATATCCACCAGAGGAAACAATGTCTTGACCATTACTTCTATAGCATCTTCATCTAAAAGTTTCTTGCCACTTGAACTTACAAGTACAGTATCAAGTACAATATTTTTAAGCTTATATCCTTGGATCATCTCTATGACTACTTCTATAAGTTCTTTATTTGCCAACATCCCAATTTTTACAGCATCTGGTTTTATATCTTCCAGAAGTGTTTCCAACTGTGCTTTAAACATTTCAGGTGAACAGCTTTCAACAGCTGCTACACCTCTTGAGTTCTGTGCCGTCAGTACAGTGATTACAGAAAATGCATATCCGCCAAGTGCATGAATAGTTTTACAATCTATCTGGATGCCTGCTCCACCATAAGGGTCTGAACCAGCGATAGTAAGTACTGTCGGAGTCTGTTTTCTACTCATTCCATGCTTTCTCGAATATCTCTATAAGTGCTTTTGTTTTTTTCTCAGACACTTCGTCCTTTTCCAATACTCCTGCTATCATAGCTACACCGTTTGCAGCTTTCGTCTGGACTACCTGCTCTATGGTATCAAGGTTTATTCCACCTATGGAAACTATAGGATAATCTACATTCTTTGACCAACGTTTCAAGTCATCTATTCCTACTGGATCATACACCATTTTTTTAGAATTTGTTTCAAAGATAGGACCAATGGCCAAATACGAGGGTTCTATATGTTCTGCAATTTTGATCTCATCTGTTGTATGGGTGCTGATACCTAAACGGATATTCGCTTTATACATAGCTCGAATATTTGCATCCAATATATCTTCCTGTCCAAGATGAATACCGTACGCTTTATGCTTTATGGCAAGTTCCCAAAAATCATTTACAAACAATCTTGCATGATGTTTTTTTGAAATCCTGATCGCTTCAATGATTTCATTTTCCAAGACATCACCTAACATATCTTTTACTCTAAGTTGAGCAGTTGTAACGCCTGCTTCATAAAGCGCTTCAAGTTTATATGCTCTGTCTACTACCGGGTAGATACCTAAAGGTTCTGTTCCACAATTTAAAAATCTCATTTTAATCCTTGAATTGGTGCCAAAAAGGCGTACCGATAGTAGGTGTTGAAGGAGAAGCAAATTCTCTTTGCTGCATCACACCTGATTCATAACCTAAGCGCCCTGCTTCAACTGCATACCTGAATGCATCTGCCATCTTTACAGGATCATGTGCAAGTGCTATGGCTGAATTCAACAATACACCATCATAGCCTAACTCCATTGCCTGCGTAGCATGTGAAGGTTTTCCAATTCCTGCATCTATGATAAGTTTTAATTCCGGAAACTGTTTTCTAATAGCCAGAAGATTATCTGGGTTCATCAAACCTTTTCCTGAACCTATCATAGATCCCCAAGGCATAATGATCTTACATCCAACATCTGCCAAACGTTTTGCAACTACCAGATCATCTGTCGTATATGGGAAAACTTCAAAGCCCTCTTTTATAAGAACTTCTACTGCTTTTACTGTCTCAAAAGGGTCTGGCTGCAAATTGTACTGATCACCAATAACTTCTAGTTTTATCCAGTTTGTTCCAAAGACTTCCCTTGCCATTTGTGCCGTAGTGATCGCCTCTTTGGCAGAGTGGCATCCTGCTGTGTTTGGAAGAACTTCAATTCCTAATGATTTTATAATATTCCAAAAATCTCTACCGGATTTTTCTCCTGCTGATTGACGGCGTAGTGCCACTGTGACTATCTGTGCACCTGATATTTTGATAGCATCTTCCATGTTTGCCGGGGAAGGATAGAGTGCAGAGCCTATAAGAAGTCTGGAACTTAACGTTTTTCCACCAATCTCCCACGTATCATGTGTTATATTCATATTTTTTGTCATCTTATCCACCTTGTACAGGAGCGAGTATCTCTATGCTGTCATTATCATGAATAATTGTTATTTCATAGGTTGCTATGGCCACAAAAGTACCATTTAACGCCAAAGCAAAACCCTCTTGTGTATAATGAAGCTCTTTAATAACTTCTTTAATATTCATCTCTTTACTTATTGTTGTTCTTTTTCCATTGACAATAATTTCTATCATTTATATATCCCTTCATTTAATGCCTGTTCTATTATAGCCGGAGCTAAAAGATACCCATGTCTGTATAGCCCATTTATTCGTGTCAACTTTTCTTCATTTTCAATACGTGGCAAATTGTCTCTAAAAGCCGGACGGCAATTTGTCTCAGAGTTAACGATACGTGCTTCTCCAAAATTTGGATTTACAGTAAACACAGCAGACAAAAGTTCCATGCTTGAACGAACTGATATAGGTGAGGTATCTTCACTCTCAATCTCTGTTGCCCCTATGATGTAACGTTTGGAGTTTGGAGTTTGAGATATTTTACACTCATTACAGTAATCCATATCCATCCCCTCACAGCCGTTTCCACGCGGTACGATATAAATCTTGTATCTAGGGTGAAGCAGTCTTGTCGGACGTGTGATATCAATATCGTTGGATTCCAGCCAATAAACTTCACCTCTTACTCCACGAAGATCTTCAAAATGCTCTTTTGCACCCAAACCTCTTGAGTCAAATACCCAGTCAAAATGTTCAACTTCACCATTAAAATGAATTGCACCTGACTCGATCTTATCTACCAAAGTATTTTCTCTCCAAGTTACTTCAGATCGCATATCAAAATAGTTTGTCGAAAACAGCATGAAACGTTGAGAATCAACATACCCTTCATCTTTAAGATAAAAAGCTCTATTGTGGTGTTCCAGATCTCTCTCAAGTTCAACGATTTCTCTGTTTCCCAATAACTCTATATCTTCCGCAGCTTTTACTTTACGTTTGAGTGACGTTATAAAGTGATCAAGCTCTGACATATCTTGCGGATGTGCTGTAATAACTGTTCCATTTAACGCATATCCATCAAACAGACCAATCTCTTTAAGAATATCCCGCCAAAGCTGGATGGAACGTTTCCCATGGTCAAAAATGACAGATTCGGCTGTTTCCAACTCGGCAAAAGGTGCTAACATGCCTGCTGCTGTAAATCCTGCTGCATCAGTTCCATCTTTGGTACCTTTATCAAAGAGTGTTAAGGTGTGTCCTTGTTTTAGTAGATTGAGTGCCAACACTCTACCTACTAAACCTGCACCAACGATTGCGATATTCATCATATAATCCTCATTATTAATCATGCAAAGCATGCCTGTTGTGGCGAACGCCCTTGAAAGCGAAGCGATTCGAGAGCCACAATGATTTTTTGTTTCGTTTTTTCTAAAAAAATGAAAAGAGAAACAACACCACAGTCAAGCCAAAAGGAAGCTTGAGAAAAAAATAATATATAAATTAACTTGGAAGCTTGTCTGCTTCCACATATACTTCAGAACCCATATCTTTAAATGCCTGAGACATTTCATCCATTCTTTGCTGTTTAGCTGTCTCTACATCTGTTCCTAATGCATCTGCATAGTCTCTTACCTCAGCAGATATCTTCATAGAACAAAATTTCGGTCCACACATAGAACAGAAATGTGCTACTTTAGCCGCTTCCATTGGCATCGTTTCATCATGATATTCTCTGGCTCTGTCAGGGTCAAGTCCAATATTGAACTGATCAACCCATCTAAACTCAAAACGTGCCAAAGACATCGCGTCATCTCTGGCTCTTGCACCCGGGTGACCTTTTGCAATATCTCCTGCATGTGCTGCAATTTTATAGGTAATAAGCCCCTCTTTTACATCATCTCTGTTTGGAAGGCCTAAGTGCTCTTTAGGTGTCACATAACAGAGCATTGCACATCCGTACCAGGCGATCATCGCTGCACCAATACCTGAAGTAAAGTGATCATATCCCGGAGCAATATCGGTAGTCAATGGGCCAAGTGTATAGAATGGCGCTTCATGACACCATTCAAGCTGTTTCTCCATATTTTCTTTGATCATATGCATCGGTACATGTCCCGGACCTTCAATAATGGTTTGAACATCATGTTTCCAGGCAATTTTAGTAAGGTTTCCAAGCTCTTTGAGTTCTGCAAACTGTGCTTCATCGTTAGCATCTGCACCTGATCCAGGACGCAGACCATCACCCAATGAGAAAGTAACATCATAGGTTTTCATAATTTCACAGATCTCTTCAAAATGTGTATTCAGGAAATTTTCCTGATGATGATGTATCATCCACTTTGCCATGATCGCTCCACCACGAGATACAATACCTGTAACACGTTTAGCCGTCATTGGAACATGATGCAATAATAGTCCTGCATGAATAGTAAAGTAATCAACACCCTGTTCTGCCTGTTCAATCAGCGTATCTCTAAAAACTTCCCAAGTAAGATCTTCAGCAATTCCGTTTACTTTTTCCAATGCCTGATAGATAGGAACTGTCCCGATAGGCACAGGAGAGTTACGTAAGATCCAGTCACGTGTCGTATGGATATTTTTTCCTGTTGAAAGATCCATCACTGTATCCCCACCCCATCTGATGGACCAAACCATCTTCTCCACCTCTTCAGCGATAGAAGAGGTTGTAGCAGAGTTACCAATATTTGCATTTACTTTTACAAGAAAGTTTCTTCCAATGATCATAGGTTCAACTTCAGGGTGGTTAATGTTACAAGGAATAACCGCTCTACCCTCTGCAACCTCTTTTCTTACAAATTCAGGCGTGATCATTTCGGGCAAGTTTGCACCAAAGTTCTCACCTTTGAGTCTTGCTTCCCTCTCTTCATCTTGCAAATACTCTTCTGTCATTGCCAAATTTTGATTTTCACGAAGAGCAATGAATTCCATCTCAGGAGTGATGATCCCTTGTCTTGCATACCAAAGTTGAGATACATTTCTCACGTTCCCATTTTCATCTTTTTTGGCACGAAGTGGTATACGTACAAGTCCTTTGGCACCGGCAGTTACAAAATCCAACTGCTCATCTGTAGAGTAACCGTTGTCTTGGGGTGCCATAATACGCCCTTCATACTCCTCTACATCTGCACGTTTAGCGATCCACTCCTTACGTATAGCAGGAATACCTTCACCCACATCTATATCTACTGTTGGATCCGTATACGGTCCTGAAGTATCATATACACCTAGTTTTGTATCGTTGGAAAGAGAAATTTCTCTTACAGGTACACGAATATCCTCATGGATCCTCCCTTTAAGATAAATCTTTTTAGATGCCGGTAAAGGTTCTCTTGTAAGTAACTCGTTTGAAGTTGTCAATGTGTCTTTAAATGGTTTTGTCATTGTTTTCCCTTAAAATCTTTAAAATAAATTTTGTTGGGAAGAGGAGTAAATAAGTAGTAATAAACAGTTAAATAGTTTTAAATATTTATAGTATAAATTAAGTACAAGTCTCTTCCTTACGCCGGTATTATCCGGGTCAAGTTCAGCGGGTAGACTATCTGCAGTCTTCTCAGTCACATTTGTGACACCCCGAGAGGTTGAATTGTCAATATAATACAATTAAGATAAAAATAGTCTTAATTATAGAATAAAATTAAAAAAATTTGTATTATGGAAAGAAGTAGTTTCTATTCTTCCGTTTTCATATCGATGAGTTCAGCTAAAAGTTCTTCTATCTCGTCCTCTTCAAGCTCGTCACGTCCGAGCTCTTCTACAATGGCAAAACATTCTGTACGCATTTCACGCATCTCTTCAAGATCTTCTTTTTGCTCTTTTGAAGCTGATTTTGCTTTGTCGATAGCTGCGAAAAGTTCATCGATCGCTACTTCAAGGTCTGGAATAATTTCTAATTCTAAAAGGTTTTTTAATTTATCTGCTGATGTCATTTTATATCCTATATATTAATATTTTTGTATTGTAGCGAAAATGTAGTAAATAGTAATCTAAGCTAAATATTTGATATATAATTTAAATATAATTTAAGATTCAGTTCATACTTAGTTCATACTAATCTGACAGAATAAGAAATCTTAATATTTGGAGGAATATATGAAATATTCAAAAACACTAGGCTCAGTTGCACTTTCAGCACTTTTACTCATAGGAATGACAGGTTGTGGAAGTGATGATGATGTAGTAGTAGGAGATACTATCTCTCCTTACCAAAGAGTGGCCGTAATGGATGGTACTTGGGCTGATGTACCTGCTCTTGCTAATACAATTGCAACATATGTGGTTAATACTGATGAGAAAGCAGTATTGGGCTATCCAACCAATTGGGTCATTGCGGGAGCTAATCCAGCAGGCGGTGAGACCTATGAAACTAGCGATCTACTTCCTATCCCTGCAATGGGAGCAGCAGTAACTGGAAAAAGTCGTGTCATAGAACTATGTAATGGTGCTTATGCAACGATGGCAACCAATACAGGTCGTTTCCACGGTTCTGCTCTGCCTTGTGAAGTTTCAGTACATAGTGATGGAGAAAAAATCTATGTTGATATGCTTGATCCAGATGCTATATTCTCAGTATTTTTTGCAGATCTTTCAGATGAGGACAAAGCAAATTTAGGTGCAGTTGCTACTGCTGTTAAAGGTGAGATCAGAGGGATGGTTCTAGCATCATTGGCAAATGACGCACATACAGAATCAACACAAACATTAGGACCTGTATGGGATAACAATGACTTAGAAAGAATTGCAACTGTTAGCCCTTTTGGTGTCTTCTCCTATAAACTCAAAAATGGTGGAACTTTTAAAAAAGGTGTAGATGACAAGGCGATCGCACATGAGATCATCACTGCACTGGGAACAGATGCAAGTACAGCAGATAAACAAGTAGCTGGATTATCTGCAAATTCGGCATGGAGAAGTGGTAGACCAGACCCTATTGCTATTCCAGGCGTACAAGTTGTTGAAGCATGTTCTCCTAAATATGCATCTATGGCAACCAAACTAGGTAATGAATACATCACAGCACTACCTTGTGAGATCACTGTGTTTGTGGATGAGAATGATCCATCTATCTTGAGTATCAGTTTCCTCGATCCAAACTTCATGTTTAATGTTATGTTTGAAGGTGCTGTTGACAATGCTGTTAGTGATGGTGTATTAACCGAAGATGAAGCAGACGCTTATGATACGTTGGCAAGTACAGTTTATGCTGATTTACAGAAAGTTGTTAATCATTCTTTAGCTACAAGTAAGTATGCTTTAGAGTTTTCACACTAATATATAAATTAAATTCTCTCATCATCTCGATGGGAGGGCAAAGATACATAGGACTATGTAAATATTGATTTCATAGTCCACTCGGTAAAAAATCTTGAATTAATTAACAAAAGTAAACCTTCAGCTAAGCCGGAGAACTCTCACAATTTTATAATTCCAGGAGTCACTATGATATTCTATCTTCAAACCAAAAAAGAGGAGTCAATATGCTTGAGTAAAATCAAATATTGTCATCTCTTTTACGCACATACAAAGAAAAAACAACCACAGCCATACTTTGAAAAAAGATGATGCTATAACCTGTAGGCAGATCAAAATAGTATGAGACAACTAAAGCAACTACAGATAAAATCAATCCACTGGCCCATGCTAGATACAAAGGTGTAAAACGTTTTTGTGACAGTGCTATAAAAGAGGGAGCAACAAGTAAGACAAAAACGACCAATACACCAGCAAGTTGAACAGATGAAGTTACAGTAAGTGCTAGCATACTAAAAAAAGTAAGT
>Ga0209013_10004671_pt1 | contig 11953 bp, 12 predicted proteins | sample Cruoilmetagenom2_FD_187291 | JGI IMG/M metagenome (GOLD analysis project Ga0209013, IMG submission 187291) | Oil polluted marine microbial communities from Coal Oil Point, Santa Barbara, California, USA - Sample 2 (SPAdes) (version 2) | ecosystem: Environmental > Aquatic > Marine > Oil seeps ...
GTGTAAAGAGGGAAGATGTTCCGAAAGAAACAGTTGATAAAGAAATTGAGATATATAAAGAGTTAGCAAAGAAAGAAGGCAAGCCAGAGCAGATACTTGAGAAGATCGCTATGGGAAGATTGAATAAATTCTATCAGGAAAATGTCCTGCTCGAACAGGCATTTATTAAAGATAATTCTAAAACCGTGGGTGATCTATTGAAAGAATTCAATACGAAAAATGGTTCTAATGCCAGGGTTGCCAAGTTTAATAGATTCCATCTCGGCGACGAGAATAAGTAATTTCGAACTAAAAGGTCTTAAAATATTTAAGACCTTTTTTTATATTTAAATGTAAATTTTCTACAGGATATGATGAGCTTAAAATATAAAAGAGTTTTACTCAAGCTTAGCGGTGAATCCCTTATGGGTGATCAAGGTTTTGGAATAGATAATAATGTTCTTGATTTTTTCTCAGAAGAAATCCAAAAAGCATATAAAGCTGGTGTTGAGTTGGGCATTGTCATTGGCGGAGGAAATATATATCGTGGGTTAAGCGCTACTTCTCAAGGAATTGACCGGGCAACTGGTGATCAAATGGGAATGCTGGCAACAGTAATAAACGCACTTGCCCTACAGAATGCTCTTGAAAAGAGAGGTATGTATACCCGCTTAATGAGCGCAATCAATATGGAAGCAATTGCAGAACCCTACATCCGAAGAAGAGCAATGAGACACCTTGAAAAGAAAAGAATTGTAATATTCGGTGCAGGAACAGGTCATCCGTACTTCAGTACTGATACTGCAGCTTCACTTCGAGCAGTTGAAATACATGCTGATGTTATCATAAAAGGAACAAGAGTGGATGGTGTGTTTGACAGCGATCCGGAAAAAAATCCTAAAGCTTTTAGATTTGAGAACATTTCATACCTTGATGTCGTAAAGAAAAAACTTCGCATAATGGATCTGACGGCTGTTAGTTTATGCCAGGAAAATAATCTTCCGATGATTGTGTTTAATATGGATGTAAAGGATAATTTATTGAAGCTTGTGATGGGCGAAGAAATTGGTACCCTAATTAACAATGGCGAAAAAATTAATAAAGAAGCTTAACAACAAATTGAGGTAGTTATGCATGAATTAATAAAAGATGCCAATGGCAGGATGAACAAAACAATTGAGGCTTTAAGAAGCGAGCTTGCTAAAATTAGAACCGGTAAAGCAACTACTGTTTTACTTGACAGCATTAAAGTAGATTATTATGGAAATATGGTTCCTTTGAACCAGGTTGGTAACGTCTCCGTTTTGGATGCTCATACACTTGCCATCACTCCCTGGGAAAAGCAGATGGTTCAGATTATTGATAAAGCAATTCTTGAAGCCAACCTTGGATTAAATCCAATCAGTGATGGCACAAATCTTAAAATTCCTATTCCTGCATTAAATGAAGAAAGAAGAAAAGAACTTGTAAAGCTCGTTAGAAAATTCGGTGAAGAATCAAAAGTTGCAATCAGAAATGTCAGGCGCGATGCTATTGATCATCTAAAGAGGGAAGAAAAAGAAAAAAAAATGAGCGAGGATCAGCTTCATGATGCTGAACAAGAAGTACAAAAATTGACTGATGATCACACTAAACTAATTGACGAAACATTGAAGCACAAAGAGAAAGAAATAATGGAAGTTTAATCTTCGTAAATAAAAATTATTATAACCCGGCTTCGCAAGACCGGGTTTTTTTATTTTCGGTTGTTGTGTTAGTTAACGTACTATTACAACAGTTTTATCAATTCAGATTTCTGCGTAGGCGATTTATTTGAATCAATTATAAATTAGTTGATTTTTAAGTAAATTTTGATTCACTAAATAAGAATTAAATAATCAAATAAGCCCCTGATTAAGCTTGAAGTTTTTTGAGAAGCTACAAAATATTCAATTTGGTCCGATTAAGGCTTCGGACTATTTAAACAAAGATGTGTTAAAGAATATTATATATCTCACTTTTGCGATTATTATTTTCTTTTTTGGTGTGATTGTTTATGGAATCGTGCTCAACCTTCGTGATGTTCCTCTATCAGAAGCTATGCTCGAAAATGGTTATACTGAAATTACAAATCCTAAAATCGTTGTGGATAGACATAATTACACGTTGGGTATTTACGAAGACAGCGTACTTATAAAAAATTACAGAGTTAGTTTTGGTAAGTCGGTACACACACCAAAAACCAGAGCAGGAGATAAAGCAACCCCCGTTGGTGTGTATAAAATTTGTAAGATTTATACAACACATAAATATTATAAGTTTTTCCAGCTAAATTATCCAAATCTCAAGGACGGGGCCGATGCATTAAGGAAAGGATTGATTTCACAGAAAAAATACAATGATATAAAGTTTGAATACTATTATGATGAATGTCCTAAGTATAATAACATACTTGGTGGAAATATTGGAATTCATGGTATTGGAGAATTAAACTATATTTTTAAAAATCTTCCTTTTGCTTTTAACTGGACAGACGGATCCATTGCAATGAGTAATGAAAACATAGACGAAATTTATTCAGTAATCAAAGAGGGAACTGAAGTTGTTATTAAATAAAATATTCATCTGTTTCTCCTTAGCTGTTTTGTTTTTAGCAATTGGAGGATGTAAAAAATCTTATGAACCTCCACCACATAATTTGTTTGAGAATGAACAGCTCGTTATTAAAACCGCGAAAGATGTGGTTGGTGACAATATATCATTCACTAGCGCAGGTTATTTTGAATCCGATACTTTAAAATCAATTGTCGCCGGTGTGGAAGTATCCGAGAAAAATGAATGGGGAATAGAGTTTTATCTGATTAGCTGGATGGGAGGGGAGTTTAAAGTTAAGTACAAAACAGGATTGCTAAATGGCTCTTTTGTTCAATGCCTGGTTAATAAAATAAAATTCTCTGATTTTGATACTGAATTGATCTATTACAATTCTAAAAATTACTTTTTAGGGAATGCAAGCGGAGATGTTTATTCACACGTTATCGATATGAAAAAACTTAAAGTTTATAGTGCCCACCTTTCAGTTATTACTGAAGGAAGGGTTTCATTGGATCTTTCACAAAATATTGATAACCCAATGCTCAAAAACTTTTTTATCAGCTATTTCAGAAGAGATTATCCTAATCTAAGATTAGTAGAAAAAGCAATTTAATTCTTAAATCAGACTTATTGCCTGATTGTGTTTTGATTCTACAATTAAGAAAATATTCCGCTCCTTAATGAAGTTTCTCGTTTACATCTTTAATCTGATTCTGTTATTTAATGTATGTCACTTTGCTCAGGAGGAAGACAGAATCGAATTATCATCTATAACTTTTATCGGGAACGAGACATTCTTTGATGGAGATTTAACGGCTGTTATTCAGAGCGAAGAATCACCAATGTGGCTGTGGACGTTTTTAAACTCTTTTACTTTTCTTGGTTCACCACCGAATTACTTTGATTCTTCATCAATTTCTATTGATTTAATTTCTCTTAAATCATTCTATTCTGTTAATGGTTTCTTTAAAGCCGAGATTAATTATTCTTTTGAAATAGATACTTCAGCAAAATCTGCAGATTTGATTTACTATATAAAAGAGAACTCACCATTTGATTTTCATTCTGTTCAATTTCCTGGTCTTGAAGAATTAAACGATTGGATAAAATCGAATATCGAGGATTACCTGGAATATCCTGCATCGGAAAGATATTCTCAGGAAAAAGTTCAGAAAAAAAATGATGATATCATAACGTATCTTAAAAACAATGGCTATATGTTCGTCACTTACGATAGCTCAATAGTTAAAATAGATACGAGCAATTCAAAGATAGATTTACTGAATTATTTTACAACAGAAAGTTTTTACAGGTATAATGATATTCAAATTGACAAAACAGGTGATGCAAGTTCACAGGTTAGTTATGATTTAATAAAATATATCACAAACATTAATGTTGGGGATACTTATAGAAAAAATGAACTGTCAAAAAGCAGACTGAGATTGGCAAGAACCGGTCTTTTCAGTTCAATAAATCTGAATGGCATCAGCCACGGTCAGGATTCTATAGCTGGTAAAGCGCAGCTTCAAATCACTGGTACAGTTACACCAATGAACGAACTTTCACCACAAATATTTGCCGACAATGAATTAGGCTATTTTAATCTGGGTGTTGGTGCAAGTTATGTCCGGAAAAATTTCCTCGGTGATGCACGAAAATTAACTATTAGAGCAAGCTTCAGAATTAATGATGTAGCCAACATTGATCTAGATTCAGATTATTTTTTTAATGCACTCCAATCTGAAGTTGAACTTTCAGCAATAGTAGATCAGCCATTTTTATTCAGTAGAAATGTAGCCGGAAGGTTGGAACTATATTTAAAGTCATATAACATAGAATCAGTTGACTATCAAAATTATGGCGCTAACTTTAATTCGGCAGTAGATATGCCCAGTTATACATTTATTAATCTGTTAAGTCCGTATTTGAGATTTGATAGATTATCTTATAATATTCCTTATTTCGAAGATAAAGGAGAGCCAACAACTGTTTCTCCCAGAACATTTACTACTTCACTCGGTGCTGAAATTGGTTCAGCGAATACGGATAATCTTTTTTTCCCCAGAGAAGGCAGAAATATTTCATTAATTTCCGAGTTCTCATCAGCAAGTGTTAAATGGGATGAAAAAAATCTTACTACCAATGAAGTAACTAAAAATGTTGATTCAGTTGGTCTATACCTGAAGTTCCAGTTAACGTGGGGTTCGTATTACACAGTGTCCAGAGATAGAAATTCAATATTCGCTTTAAAACTTAAATCAGGATATATTCAAATGCTCAGCGGTGATCAATCATTAGTATCTCCAAACCAGACATTTTTTGCAGGAGGTAGTAACTCCGTGAGGGGCTGGCGGGCGAGAGAACTTATTCCACCGGATCAGGGTTTTGGTGACTTATTCCCGCCCTCATTAAATGAAGAATTAAAAATTAGAGGCGGTACTTTTTTACTTGAAGGAAGTTTCGAATTCCGCAGACGTTTTAAAGAAGACTTCGGTTATGTACTATTTCTCGATTATGGAAATACCTGGAATGGAGCTGATCAATTCCAATGGAATGAGGTAGCTGTGGCTATTGGAACTGGTGTAAGATATTACTCGCCCATTGCACCATTCAGATTAGATTTTGGTTTTAAACTCTATGACCCTAAAGATCTTAAGTATATTTACGAAGCACCTTTTTTGGAGACGATGGTAATTAATTTCGGTATAGGTGAAGCATTTTAATCAAATGGTTAGTTGAGTTCTCTGTATCTTTCAAAATATAATAAATAAAAAATTTATAATGATTGAATGGTGAAAAATGATTTTTAGTATGACAGGCTACGGAAAGAGTAGCAGCTCAAAGAATAAAATATCCGCAGAGGTTGAAGTAAAAAGTGTCAACAGTAGGTTTTTTGAAATCTCTCTTAAACTACCTTCTGTTCTTTTCCCTTATGATTATGAAATCCGGGAGCTGATTAAAACAAAAGTTAAAAGAGGGAAACTCAATGTTGTGATCCACTTCAAAAAAGATGGCGTTGAGAACGGATTTACTTCGGTCGATCCTAAAAAATTATCAATTCAATTATCATTAATAAAGAAAATTAAAAAAGCAGCCAACATCAAAGAAGATATTAAACTTGAGCACCTCCTGAATAGCAAAGAAATTTTTACGTCTCAGGATAACGAATTAAGCAAAGTTGAGCTCGACATAATAAAATCAGCTTTAAATAAAGCACTTGATAAACTGGTAATAATGAAGAAAAAAGAAGGGGCGGAACTTTCCAGAGATTTTTCAAATAGAATTCAAAAAATCAGTAGTAAGGTATCTGAGATTGAAAAAGATTACAGAAGCAGCATTGAAGAATATCATGACAAGCTTAAACAACGTATTCAGGAGTTGATGGAGAATGTCGAAATAAATGAAGACAGGTTGCATCTTGAACTCGCTCTGATTGCCGATAGAGCAGATATAACGGAAGAATGTGTAAGATTAAGAAGTCATCTTAAATTTTTTAAGGAAAGTCTTAAGAACGAAAAAGAACCCGGTAAAAAATTGAACTTTCTCTGCCAGGAAATGAACAGGGAAACAAACACTATTTCATCTAAGTCTGTTTCAACATCAATAATACATTCTTCCGTTTTGATCAAAGAGGAAATCGAAAAAATCAAAGAGCAAATACAAAATATCGAGTAAATGTTGAATCAGACCAAAGGAAAGTTAATTGTATTTTCAGCTGCAAGCGGTGCCGGAAAGACTACAATAGTAAAAGAAATATTAAAGGAATTTCCTCAGATCATTTTTTCGATTTCAGCCACCACAAGACCTAAAAGGGAAACTGAAATTGACGGCATTGAATATTTCTTTTTGACGGAAATAGAATTCCAGAAAAGAATTGAAAATGATGATTTTATTGAATGGGAAAAATTTTACGATTATTATTATGGCACACTGAAAAGCTTTATTACTGAAAATATTGAAGCTGGAAAGCCGGTATTGCTTGAACTGGATGTTAAAGGGGCACTCACAATTAAAAGACTTTACCCTTATGCTCATTTAATATATATTTCGCCTCCCAGTTTCGAAGAGCTCGTAAACAGGCTCAGACAAAGAAATACAGAAAGTGAGTCTGATTTTTTGAAAAGGATTGATCGAGCAAAGATGGAACTGAGCTTAAAAGGTCAGTTCGATTATATAATTGAGAACAAGGATCTTAATAAAGCAGTAACGGAAGCAAAAAGTTTAGTAAATAAAATATTAAAGGAGAATTAATAAATGGAAATAAATCCAATTGATTTAAGAGAAATTGATAAGCGAGCAGGAAATGTGTACGAAGGTATAATCGTTTCAGCCAAAAGAGCTCGCCAAATTAACTCTGAAAATAAAATTGAGTTTAATGCGTTACTGAGTACAATTCCTGAATCAACCACTGATGATGAGAGTGAGGATATTGATAATCCGGCTCAATTAAAAATCGCACTTGAACTTGAACAAAGAAAAAAACCTCATCTCCAGTCTTTAAATGAATTTTTAGAAGGTAATATTGATTTTGAATTTAAGAAATAATAGTATCAAGTTCTAAGTTTGTTTATATATTTTCGAATCCGGCCAAGTGCCGGATTTATTTTTTTAAATAGTCGTTACTGAAAAAGTCATCCATTATTTATAAAGACAAAAGTTTAGTAGCCCAATTGCTGATATAAAAGAAAATATTTTTCTATAATCTGATTTTTCAGCCAGTTAAAAATTGGCAATAAGAAAACTGTATAGAGTTTTCTCAAATTAAATCCACAAGCTGCAAGAACTGCATTGATATGATCGCCTTCTTTACCTTTTAGTAAATTTCTCTCAAGTCGGTTATCAGATTTTAAGTGTCCAAATATTGGTTCAATGGCACTTCTTCGCTTCAACCATTTTACTAAACTCTTTGCTTTGTTTTTCATCGTTAGCCGGTTTACTATGTTAACCTGTGCCTGTCCATCATAATCGTGTCCCCGATAACCTAAATCTACGGTAACATTCTTTGCTCTCCAGTTAGTTATTTCTTCTGCCTTTAATATCGATGACTTTAATGTGTGCCCATCATATGGATTGCCGTGGTGTGCCTGTATTGCAACTACCCAATTATTTTTACTCGTTGTTACCATACTGACCTTACTTCCAAATTCATACCGCTTGTGCGCCTTGCCTTTTGATATACACTCCACTTCCGGGGCGTGGATGCTGTATAGTTTATTCTTGCTGTCTTTTCTCTGATTTAATAATTTTTCTGCTAATTCTAATTTCTTTGTCAGTTCTTCATCCTTTTCTGAAGCCTTTCTTAGTATCTCCCGATAGACCCGCCCCAAATATGTCTTCATCTTCTTTGTCATTTTTCTTGCCCGTTTCATCTGCTTTGCGTGTGCATAGCCTGCTTGTTTGGCCAATGATTTCTTTGATACAAACTTGTAGCTCTGACGAAGAGCTATCCCTCTTTTATTTGCCTGCTCTACTAATTCTTTCAGCATTTTGTAATACAGTCTTGCATCGGTCGGGAAGCTGATTGCTTTCTCCTGTACTGTGGTATCTACATTTAGTTGTCCAAAATCTCTTTCTTTTAATTGATTACTACGGTTTGCACTTCTTACGGTTTCTTCAAGTAATTCTTCTATCGTTTCTTTACCTATTCTTTTTCTGAACTTTGTCATACTGCTTGGGTCTATCGGTAAGTTATGTTCAAAATACTCATTCCCACAGAAGTATTGGTAGTATGGATTTTCTACAAACTTTTGTACTATCATCTCATCACTTTCATTAAACATATACTTTAAATACTGCAAGCCCACCATTAAGCGTATCTCTTTGCCTGGCGCTCCCATTTTCTCTGCGTATTTCTTTGACAGCCTTTCTTCCAAATCTTTCCAGTTTATAGCCTCTGATAATTTTACCAATGGGTGTTCTTTATTGATGATCTCTTCCAAGCGTACTTTGAAGATATCCAGTGTCTTTTTCTCGTTCTTTGGTTTCATTTTTTGCAAGCTTTTGTTATTGTTTCTTCTTTCGCTTGCAATTTATTAATTGTTTTTGTCTTTATAAATTCTTTTATTACTTTATGTTATCTGCTTTTTCAGTGACGACTAAATAACAATGTTAGTGAATCTCCTTTACCTGTGCTTCCTCATCTTTTTCCGTTTGATTATTTTTCTAGACCAGACTTTCATATCATTAAATTAGAATCTGCAATAATTATTAAATTTAATTCTTATTTAGTACATTTTATTCTGCTTCTTCTTGTACTCTAGCTAAATTTCTTTCAAATATTGTAAGATTTGGATCGTTTATCTTTTTGCCAATTTTTACTGCTGTCTCATAATTTTCAGTAGCTTCTTTGGTCCTTCCGGTTTTCTCCAATGCTTCTGCAAGGCTGTCATAAACGTTTGCTGAGTTAGGGTACAGTTTTACATTGTATTCAAACACTTCAATAGCTTTATCAAATTCTTTATTTTGCAATAATGTGTATCCAATAATATTAAACGTAGCTTCCGAAATATTTACCGTATAATCGTACTTTGATTTTACTTGTGAATAATGATCCAGGATTGCTTCAAGACCTTGTGTTGCAGTTTCAATGGATAGTTGAAAATCGGAATATATAAACTCGAGGCCTTTTAATAACGATATGATGGGGATTGAGCCATGGTCTTCATCATTAAATATTTGATAATCCCACCTTAGCGTTGTTGCCTTTTCAGTAAGCAATGATGTAAACTTATTTAGACTTTCATGGTAAGCTGGTTCATTACCTAATGTAATAAATAATTGCCTATCGTAGTTTGAAAGATTATCTAATTTTGATTCGGCTTCTTTGATAAGATACCCATTATCGTACATTAAATATGGGCTTGCAGCAATAAAAGCATTAAACAAATCCGGCTTGGTAAGCAACGTATAATTCGCAAACACTCCTCCTAAAGAGTGGCCGAAAAAAACTCTGTAATTATTTGTTCTATACGTTTTATCAAGATAAGGAATCAGTTCATCTTCAAAAAAATCCAGGAAAACATCTCCGCCACCAGGATTAGAGGTACCGTTAATAATAGACGGCGATAAATCCCGGTTTCTGTTTACATTAGGAATTCCAACCACAATCATTTGAGGAATTTGTCGGCTGCGGGAAAGAAAATTTGCTATGGCAGTTGCTATAAAAAAATTCTCTGCACCATCTGTAACGTAAAGTGTTGGATACTTTCTGTTCGACTCTTCATAACCGGCTGGTGTATAAATTAATATATCACGTTTTTCATTTAGTACTTCAGATGTGAATTCAATTGTTTTTCCTAAACTGATATAGTCAATTTGGTGTTGCGCAAAATATAATTTAGGACAACCGAAAAGTACCATTAGCGAAATAGAAATTATCCATCCAGATAATATTCTTTTTTGCTTTTTCATGACAATATCTCCTGATAAATTTGAATAATAATCTTAATCTGTTTTTTTCATTTTTGAATTTTTGGTTATTAAAACACGTAAAAACCAGATAATCGCAAGCAATGTGCAAATAGCACCAATTATTAATTCACGTGTAAGCGAATTATCATCAATCCATAGAATCAAATTATAAATTCCGACAAATAAACCGAGTATTGCAACAGCTATATTAGTCCAAAATTTTTTAATTGAATAAGCCATGATAAAACTCCTTTAGTATCTCACATAGAAGCAAGCACTTCTTTTGCTTTCGTTCTTATGAATGCCTGATTTATACTATTTAAAGCATTAAAGTTTAAACAGTCTTCGTAATATTTTTTAGCTTCATCCATTTTATTATTTTCTTGATAAGCATTAGCAAGTTTGAAAAGAATATATGGATTTTGCTGGTTTGCTTGTTTGAATTCATTAATGGCTTCCTGATATTGTTTTTCCTTCATTGCTACCATTCCATTCAGATCGTGTGAAAACCAAATCTGGAAAGTGTTATTTGCTAAGTTCGCTTGGTGGCTAAACTCAGTCGCCTTAGATTTCGCATCGTTAAGATCATCTATCATTAATGAAATTTTGCCCTGGTTGTAAAGAGCAAAACGTTTATTATTTTCTTTAACCTCGTTCGACAAATTTGACTCCTGAATAACGAGAACAGATTTTTCATATTTATTTTTTGCTGCATCATAGTTGCCTGCTTCAAAAAGAATATTGCCCATTATGTTAAGATCGCCTGCCATAGCACCAGCATCCACATTAGCTTCAGCAATACTATATTGTTTTTCCATTACTTCTAAAGCTTTGTCATATTCGCCTTCATTTACATAAGAAACCATTGTTGAAAATAAAGCAGCTCGTTTTTCACCATCATTTCTGGCTATATCAAAACAGACTTTGCATTGCTTTCTTGCATCTTCATACTGTTCCAGATAATTATAATCGGTTGCAATTCCTATATGTGAGGCAATAAAATTAGGATCGATTGATAACGTTTTTTTATACTGCCTGATCGACTCCTCATATCTTCCCATTTTTAATAATAATTCGGCATAAGAATCATATGGATTAGGATCATCGGGAATAAGTTCAATATACTTTTTAAATGATTTTTCAGCTTCAGTATAATTGCCTAAATTTCTGTAGGAATAGCCAAGCATATTATATGATAAGGAATAATCAGGAGCTATTGTAGTTGACTTGCTTAAATGATCAACAGCCAACTGGTATTTCTGCTGCCCAAAATAGAATTGCCCTAACTGTCCATGAGCTCTTTTATCATCAGGATATAATTCTACTAATTCAATTAAGTATTCTTCTTGTTGCTTTTGATTACCATCCACCGCAGATTTTAGTGCGAGAATAATTAATCTTTCCCCTTCTGAAATGTTATCAGTCAATGCCACAGCATTATCTAAATCTTCAAAGAAACCTTTATTAGTTGGATTGGCTAATGAGTGATAATAATATGCCATTGCAAATTTTTTATCTTTTAAAATTGCATTCTCAAAAAATTGAAGCGATTCTTGTTGCCTTAACTTTTCAAAGAGATCGCGCCCTTTTGAAAATTCAGACTCGGCATCTGCAGACATTGTAGTAACTGGAATATTTTTATCCTTCTCTTTTTCTGAGCAGGCGACAATCATAAAAAGTAATGAAAGAATAATACCAATTGACAACAACTTTTTTTTATTAAAGATCAACATATATCCTCCTTAATGATAAATACTTAGTTAGTTAAAGTTTTAGTTTTTCTCATACTCATAAATAAAAGTCTGGCTCCAGGCGTCCGGAAATTCCCAATATTCCTTAATTAAATTTCCAGCAGTATCATATTCAAAGTAAATAGCGCCGATGTGTTCTCCATCCCTTTTAATAATTCCTTTTCTCTTAATTTCATTCGCATCATATTCATATGTGATAACACCATAGAACCAACCCGCCAAACCATTACAATTAG
>Ga0209013_10004672_pt1 | contig 11952 bp, 12 predicted proteins | sample Cruoilmetagenom2_FD_187291 | JGI IMG/M metagenome (GOLD analysis project Ga0209013, IMG submission 187291) | Oil polluted marine microbial communities from Coal Oil Point, Santa Barbara, California, USA - Sample 2 (SPAdes) (version 2) | ecosystem: Environmental > Aquatic > Marine > Oil seeps ...
AGCCATACTTTTTGATGAGCTTGGTGGTATGGTGGGATCGGTCAACCTGGATAACCGCAGTCTTTTTCTTAACTATGAAGTGGTTACTTTTGTCTATTCTCCTCAATTTATAGAGAGTATGGAAGCATGGATGGAAAGGTTGATGTGCAACTCGAGCAGAGGTATGGTGAAACCTTCCAAAGTGCGTGAAGCGGTTGAAAATATTATGAAAGTCTTCGCACCGCTGCTCTGATGTTTATTCCTTCTCTTCTACATCATCGTTCATGCCGTTTTTCCTGCAGTAGATTTGTGCCTGATACCTTTGGGGTACTTTGCTGGAATGTCTACAAAAAAAACACCAAAAACCCTGCATTCAAACCTTATCTTGAAAAGATGACAGAAGAGAAAGAGATTGATTTTTTATTTTTTCAAGAAGCTAATTTTAGAGATGATAATTACTTTACGCTTCCAAATTTTGCTTTTGATGCGGCAGCGAACCTAGAATTCAGAGGAGAATTCTATGGTGTATTGTCTGCGAGTAGAGCAGAGTCAAAGTATGCACAGGCATATCTTTCAGAGGGAAGAGAGAGTTTGATCGGTCCGCATAAGAGTTTGATCCTGAGTACCTATACCTTTGAAGATGGATCTGAACTTCTGATACTGAATGTCCATGCGATCAACTTCCGTGAAAATCAACGTTACCATAAAGAACTAGAGCGGTTTTTAAGTCTGATGATAGATCATGAAGGACCCATGATCATTGCAGGTGATTTTAACTCTTGGAATAAAAGACGCATGCAAAGACTCCATGAGATCAGAGAAAAACTCGGGCTTAATGCAGTACCTTTTAAGCAGACAGATAATGTAAAGTCTTTTATGGGAAACCACTTGGATTTCATCCTCTATAGAGGTGTTGAGATACTTGATTTTTCAGTAGACATGGATCATGGACTTTCTGACCATAATCCACTTTTTGCACGGTTTAGAAAAGAAAGTTGAAATTATTTTTATTCTGCGACACCCAAGGTAGCACGAGATAAAAGGAGAAAAGTATAATCCTTCTTTTAGGGTTTTATTGAGATTTTATACTATATAATTATGTCTTTAATATACTTCTGAGGGGGAGGCTAAACTATGACGAAATTACTTTTTCTCTTTTTACTGCCTTTATCACTTTTGGCAAACGATCAAAGTGATACCTCTACCCTTAACCCAATATTCACCCCTGAAGAATCAGCATGGCTCGCCAAAAAACAAACAGTGACCTATGTGTATGATCCAGACTGGGCACCTTTTGAATGGAAAAATGATATGAATCTACACGATGGTATCATTGCGAATATCATGACGATAATAGGACATAAAACAGGCATTGAATTTATTGCTCAAAATACTGAGACATGGAGAGAATCTGTAGAACTTGTGAAAAGTAAAAAGATAAAGATGTTCTCTGCGATCACTCAAAATAGTAAGAGAGAAAAGTATCTGGACTTTACTACCAACGACATTTTTTCCTATCCTGCAGTGCTTGTTACTCAATTTCATGATAGAAGAGTTTATCTGAATATGGCAAAAGATTTTCAAGATAAAAAGATAGGTATTGTAGAGGAGAGTTGGTTAGGGAATTACATCAAAGAAAAATACCCGGAATTAAACTTTATTATGCTCTCTTCAACTCAGGAAGGGTTTGAAAGTTTGAAAAACAGTGAGATCGACATATTTGCGATCAATGCGATAACAGCAAAGTATTTTATAGAAAATAAGTATATAAATACTATAAAAATAGCAATGAAACTTGATTATATCTATCATTTAAAAATGGCCGTTCATAAAGACTTTCCTAAAGAGATCATAAGTATTTTAGATAAAGCACTAAATTGTATAAGTCAAAGAGAGTTAAATGATATCTTTAATAAGTGGACACATGCACCCATAGAGGAAGAAACAGACTGGACACTTATCATGCAGATAGTGGGAGCTTTTTTATTTATTTTACTTCTTTTTGTATTGCATAACAGAAAACTACAATTGATGATAGATGATAGAACAAATAAATTAAATGTACTCAATAAAAAGTTACATGATCTAGCCAAAACAGATGTACTCACGGGGATTTCAAATAGACTGCATTTACAGCATGATTTTGATCTGGAGTTTAAGAGCGCACAACGTTTAAATAAAAAAATGGCACTTTATTTTATAGATCTTGATGACTTTAAACTTGTAAATGATAATTTTGGACATGAAGTTGGAGATGCGGTGTTAAGGGATATAGCAGAAAAGATAAGTAATTTATTAGGGGAAAATGAAAAAGTATATAGAGTAGGTGGGGATGAGTTTTGTATCTTAGTGACGGAGTTCAATACTAAAGATCAACTCGAAACATTGGCAAAGAAGATTATAGAAGAAGTTTCAGATATAGCTAGATTAGATGCATACAGCTTCAAAACCGGTTGTAGTATTGGAATTTCAATTTTCCCTGAAAATGGTGTAACATTAAGAGATCTGATGGCTTCCTCTGATGGGGCAATGTATAGCATTAAAGCATTAGATAAAAATCATTTTTACTTTGCTAAATAGTGATCAGAGGTGATCGGTCACCTAACGGTACAGAATTACTTTTTTCGCCCTGCAGGTTTTCTCTTTGTTTGAGGGGACTTTGTCTGTCCTCTTTTTTGCATTCTCTTTTTGTGGAAATCATAACCGCCTTTTCTCTCTATCAGTGACTTTTTCTTTGGTTGTTTTTGTCTAGGTTGCTTGTCAGTGAGTTCAAAGCCTTCGTAGATATCTCTTTTGATGTTGAGCTTTAAATGCTTCTCCATTTTTGTAAAGAAATCATAGTCACGTATGGTCAAGATGGAGATAACTGAACCTTTATGGTTCGCACGTCCTGTTCTCCCTACTCTGTGTGTAAAGTCATCTGTACCTTCGGGCATATCATAGTTGATGACCATAGCAAGTTCTTTAATGTCTATACCCCGTGCTGCAATGTCCGTAGCCACTAAAACCTGTGTCTTTCCAGATTTTAAAAGTGCCAAAGATTTTGCTCTGGCACCTCTGTTAATGTCACCGTGTATGATGGAAGTACGTATATTCTGAGTTTTGAGGTAGGCATATATTTTGTTGGCAGACTCTTTGGTACTTGCAAACAAAAGAACCTGATCCAGCGCTTGGTCCTGAATGAGTTTGGCTACCAGTTCATTTTTTCTTTTTTTGTCCACTTTGTAGGCACGATGCGCAATGAAGTCAACCACATCACGTCTATGACTCACTTCAACAATAGCCGGGTCCCTCATAAACTCTTTTGCAAGTCTTTTGATGTTCTGTGAAATGGTCGCAGAGAACATCATCATTTGTCTCGGCTGTTTACAGTGTTTTAAAATAGCTTTTATTTCACCCAAAAAACCAAGTTCAAGCATGGTATCTGCTTCATCAAGTATGACGGTATTGATATTTTCGAGGTTGATCTTCTTGTCATCTATAAAACTTTGTAAACGTCCTGGCGTTGCAACAACAATGTCCGCACCTTGAGAGAGTCTTGCAAGCTGGGTACTTTTAGGTATTCCACCTTGAATCTTTACATTGGTTATATCGAGGTATTTACTCAGTTCATTGATAGTACGTGAGACTTGATCTACAAGTTCTATGGTAGGCACGATGATAAGTGCTCTTAAAACCTTTTGGTCTTTTTTGACTACTTTTTGAAGTTTGTTCAGTAAAGGAAGTACATAGGCAGCTGTTTTTCCTGTACCGGACTTTGATGCACCAAGAACGTCTAACCCTTTCATTGCTACGGGTACGACCTTATTTTGTATGGCAGTTGTCTGCTCATATTTTGCGTAGGTAATTGCTTTTAAAATATCGGGATGTAAGTTTAGTTTTTCAAATGCTTTGATGGTAGTTCCTTGGTGACACTATATATATTATGCGTATTATAGCAAAATATTCGTAGCGTGGGTTTTTATGGAAGTTATGCCTTTGGCACAACCCACGCTACAATCAACTTAATAATCCGTAAAAATCACGTGGGGCATCCACTTCAAAACATAAAGATCTTTTCGTTTTAGGGTGAATGATAGAGAGTTTTTTTGAGTGAAGTCCCATTCTTGGACCTTTTGTTCCATAACGTTCATCACCGATGATACTGTGTCCCAACCAGGCCAAATGCGCACGTATTTGATGCTGTCTTCCCGTTTCAATGCTTACTTCGAGTAAAGATCTGTTCGCGGCACTTTCATGAACAGTATAATGGGTGATGGCAGATTTTGCCTCGGGATGTTTTCCTACATGCATACGGTACTCTTTTTCATCCAGTCGTAAAGGTTGGTCTATGGTGCCTTTTGTCTCTTTTGGCGTGCCTTCAACGATGGCAAGATATACTTTTTCAGACTTACCCCAGTTTGCCATGACAGCTTCTCTCATCTCTTTTGAGGTTGCAAAAAGCAAGATGCCTGATGTATCTCTGTCCAGTCGATGCACAGGCCAGAGTTTAATGGAGTTTTTGGCACGGGAGAGTTGAGTACGCAGCAGCGCCAGGGCATGTTGTTTGTTTTCCTGCGTTGTTCCCACAGATAAAAGTCCTGCAGGTTTGTTGATGGTTATGAGATCTTTATCTTGATAGATGATTTCCAGTTTATTGGTAGTTTGTGCAGCTGTTCCGGTTTTTTGAAGCACACCTACTTCTACGATATCATCTGTATTGAGTATGAAGTCATGTTTGGTTGTTACTGCACCATTTACTGCAACACTTGCACCCTGTAGTCGTTGTTTGACTCTCTTTTTTGACCAGCCATTGAGATTAGCAAAAAGGAACTCTAAAAGTTTGCCTCTTTGTTTTACTTTATATTGTTGTGCCATTTGCTAAACCTTTTTATCTTCCATTTTCTTTATCGTGTTTTTTCTGTTTTGCTTTGAGATATGATTTTTCATAACGAATGATCCATTGCTCATAAAGCATCTGTTCTCTTTGCGCTTGATCAAAATATTTCTGGGCACAGGAATTTGCACCCGTAGATACGGCAAAAGCCTTGAATCCGCAAAAAGCATTTTTTGTCCCGACAGAAAGCAGGGTGTCCCGTCCAGTGATATTGTTACAGGAATCTATAGAATCTATGATAAATTTTTCATTACATTTTTTTGCACTTGTGCCAAGCGTATAATAACATCTGTCATGTGCATCACAAGCTTCAGAGAGCCATTTGTCATCGTCAGAGAGGTCATTGGCTTGATCATAAAGTTTTTGAAGGCCTTCTGCACTGCATCCGTCAGGCTTTGCTGCATAAGGGTAAAGCGCATTGGGAAAGTTATCATTCACAGGTAAAACAACGCCATGTTTACTCACACCTCTTGCATTTTCATCGTTTGCTTTTAGATCCAATAAAGGCTTTTGCGGTTCTCTTTCTGTTTGATAGATAAACATATCAGGATCACATACATCGTCTTCCCATGATGCCTTGCTAATGCGGGAAATGTCCTGCAGATAATAATACGCACTTGTCAGCATGATATTATAGGCATCGTTTCCCAACATCTTTGGTATATGTTTGGCTTGAGAGTCAAAATCTTTGTCTTTTCTGTTGTCAACCACATCTTTGGCAGCACGTATCATTTCATCAGGCATCATGATATCTGCAGAGTAAATGATCATATCTTCAATCCAGGGACCATCATAATCGGAAAAAATATCTTTAAATTTTCTATACATACTTTTTGATTTTTTTCTTAGCTTGAGCTTGTCTGAATCAACGATATCAATGGTTCGAAGCGAAATATTTGTATCTTTTTTCTCCAATAAATGCATATCGCCATGGGAATGCGTAAGTAGCATGAATAGTATGAGTGTAACACTATTTAATTGTTTCATTTATCAGCCTTTCATAGTATTACTATATATTGGGATCATATTATCCATCACCGTCGCCTACGTCCTCTATACCCACCACGAGGAGCTGAAGAACCGCCTGTTCCCCGTTTATTCTGTCCATGACAGCTGTCACAAATAGAAAATCTATAAGAAAAATCAAGTACTTTTCCACATCGTCTACATGTTTTTGTAAAGTGACCTTGACGCAGTGAGTTTTCTATGAAGTTATTGAGTCTCACTCTGGCTTGTATGGCTTTCTCTGTGTCTTCAAAAATATCTGGGAATTTGAATGAGAGCCAAAGGTAGAGTGAGATCTCTCTTACTCTGTCTTCTGCGTTAAGAAGCATGTCGTTGGTTTGTGCGAATGCGGGCAGATCACGCGGCGGGATGTAGAGTACTTTGCCTCCTGCTTCGATCTGCTTGATATAACGGTGAAATACAGACTCTATGTACGGTGATGAGATACTCGCAGGAGCACAGGAGAGGAAAAAACGTGTTTTCAGGTCAAGGGTATATTCGCTGACGATGGCAGCAATCTCGAGCATGGAATCTATGTTCGCTGCCACAAAAGGCCCTTCAAACTCCATGTTATCTGCAAAAAATGTCAGTATGTCCATGATATCATCGGTTTCAAGAATTTCACCGATGAGCATGACATGTTCCAGACTTGCCATGACAGAAACGGGTAGTTCTATATCGGGGAGAGGAGCATAAAAGGCTTTTGTTATGGTCTCTAAGGCATTTTCTTCCAGTGTACCTACAAAGCCTTTCTCTTCAAAACCGTAACGACCTGCACGACCCGATATCTGTGCTACTTCGGTAGGTAGAAGTTCACGGCGGCGTAAGCCGTCAAACTTGTTGTCCTTGGCAAAGAGCAGGGTCTTTATGGGAAGGTTGAGTCCCATGGCTATGGCATCAGTGGAGACGAGTATCTGGCTTTCTCCTTCTCTAAATCGTCTGGCTTCTTCACGTCTGACCTCAGGAGAGAGGTTTCCGTACACTACAGAGACAGAGTATCTTTCAGAAAGTTGTTGTTTGAGTGAGAGTACTTCACGTCTGGAAAAGGCTACGACTGCAGTTTGAGGTTCGATCTTCTTCATGGAAGTAGGTCTGCTCATCATTGTGAGTTCATTTTTACGTTCAAAATGAATCACTTCCAACTCCTCACCTAGGTACTCACACAACTCTTCTACTGCATGTAAAGCATTGCTCGAACCTGTGAGTATGACTTTTTTCGCGGGTACACCCATGAGCGCATTAGCCCATGCCCAGCCTCTGTCACGGTCGGAGATCATCTGTATCTCGTCTATGACACAGACATCGACATCGACTGCACCGTTCATCATTTCTATGGTTGAAGAGATATGGGTGGACTCTTCGTCTATGATCTCTTCTTCTCCTGTGATGAGTGACACTGCCACACCTTCTTTTTTCAGGTTTTCATAGCCTTCCAGTGCAAGCAGACGTAGTGGAGCCAGGTAATATCCTGTCGTTGCAGCTTCTAACTCTTTGAGTGCAGTGTAAGTCTTTCCTGAGTTGGTAGGTCCTACATGGAAGACTATTTTACGTTTTAGTTCACGTGCAAGAGGGAAGAGGTTTTTAAAGTCACGGATGGTCTTCGCAAGTAGTTCTTCACGTTTTTGCTTTGCGAGCAGGGGTTTGATATATTCACCAAAGTGAAAGAGTATACGTCGTTTACTCTTCTCTTTGAATTTTAAAGTGGTAGAGGAACGTATTTGAGGTTCAACAAAACGTACGATGAATTCATGCAGTTTTTCTTCTTCCAACTCCAGTTTTTCACTCTCTTCTCTCATGTCTTCCAACACATCATCGATAGCAACTTTAAAGTGTGCCAGAAGATCATCATTTACTCTGTTGATATCTTCTTTTACAGGAAGCTCTTTACCTCTCAAAATGAGGCTGTAAAAGAAAGGTTTTTCGTAGGAAACAGAAGTGTCATAGTAGAGTGTAGTACCAAAGAGATCATGATTTTTTTCTTTCTCTATAATGATGTGATCCGTACTTTCAAAGACTTCATATTTATCACTAATATTGATTAATATTTTTTCGATGCTTTCCAGTTCAACAGGGGCATGATAGAGTAGTGAATCAGGAGACATACTTTTAAGTGAATCATTTATCTCTTTTTCCGTTAAATAGGGGTGTTCAGTACTTTTAAAATGGTTGAGAAAATCACTTAATTCCAAAGTTTTTTTAGCGATTGTTTCTATTTTTAGTGCCTCTAGATTCTCAATGATCTCTTTTTCACTTAATTCCCATAGATCATCCATCCCCAGTGAGTCGGTTCTGCATAAAAGTAACTTATTGAAGTCAAAGCTTTTCAGCTCAAAAGTAAAGCTGTGGTAAAACTCCATTTCATTGCTTGAATTGAACTGTACTTCTAAAGATTTTTCTAGAGAATGGAGTCTGGTCTTGATACGTAAATAAGCAAGTTTTGAGCGTACTTTTTCTTCTGTGATCTTGGAGCTTTTGACGTCTATGAATGCTTCCAGGAGTAAGTTCTCTTCATGACTGCTATGCTCAACACCTTCCAAGAGTTGAAGTATCTTTCCTACCTTGTCCAAAGGACGTTTTTCTCTGCCTCCGTGATGCATAGATTTGTAGCTTTGGGTTAAGTAGGAGACTATCATCTCTCTTGTTCCCGCACCTTCTTCACTCCAGACACGTCTAAGTGTACGTACCATATCTTCACGTGTATGTGAGGGAAGGGTGATCTCAAGGAGCATGATGAGTTCTATGAGTTTATCTTCATCAAGTGTGGCTATACCTTCATCAAAAGGTTGACCATTAAAGTAGTTTCGTATTTTATTGTTAAGTTTTATAAGATATTTTTTCTTTTTCTTTGCCATAGTAAAAGTATATCTTAATCTACTGTTATTATATCTACCAATTCCACACCGTCACACTCTTTTTTGATACGCTTATGTTTACGTGCATCTTCTTCTGCAAATTCCAGTAAGTCTGCGAAATCATTTTTACTTACAGAAAGTTCAAATACTTCTTTTTGGGTTTTAATAGTTACCTGTGCATCTTCTTTTTGTGAGAGTACCAAATTTCTAAGTCCTGTGGCAAATTCACTCTTAATGGCTTTCATTACTTTTTCATTGGCAAGTATTTCGCCTAAACCTATCTCTTTGTTCACATCGTTTTTACACATGACTGTGTAAGATACCTTGATCATACCTTCCATCCTTAACTCCTTCTATTTGTATGTCTAATAATAGTATATCTTTATCTCTATTCAAAAAAACATGTCAAATTGCCATATTTTTTAAATATAGCAATTCATATGGCTCAAGTCAACTGTTACTACAAGAAAGAAGGGTAAAGTAAGATGTGTAGGTCTATATAAATGGATAAATAGCCTACAAAAAAGGGCAATAGCTTAAGTGTTTAATCAAAATGATGCTATTTATTTTGTAGTAACATTTAACAAAAAAAGTAGATCAAACATGATTTTCTACACTTAAAAGGGATCAGAGAAGCCCAAGGTTTGCTAAAATAGATTTCACTTTCGGCGATATCTCACTCAGTTCAGAAATCAGTGTTCCCCAAGCCTGATCTTCTGCATACCACTCTTCAATACGTTTCATAGAGTCACTTTTTTCTTCTTCACTCAATGCATTTGACTTGTCCACATTCTCTTTGATTATTTCTAAATGTTTTAAATTACTTGTACTCATCTTCATTCCTTTAATTTTTAATAATTGTCATACTTTCCGCTGGTAACTTCTTTATTTAAGTCATCTAAAGCATCTTGCATCACTTTAAGGATCAGCTCAGCAGATCTTCTATCATCATTTTCCGGTATATCCCAGTCAAAAATTTTCATATTGACTTTGAAGACCGCTTGCATCTCTTTTCTGATCTCACTCCGCATCTTTTTAATTTCTTGTTCCTGTGGGGTCATGCTGTATCCTTTATCACTCTTATATATTATACTACTTTTTTGAAATTGTTATATTACATAACCCTGTTTAAAACTTTATCCAGGTTCTTGGCTTCTAGAAATTCAATAGATCTGATGGTATTGTCTTTTACTGTAATAACTGTTACTTTTCCCTTTTTACGGTCAATGAATATACCTTCTTTTTCATCGTAGATCAGAGAGACTTTAAAGGTGAATTTTTTCATTTTTGGTATAGCAAACCATGATGTGATAAACGAAGGCATGCTGCTGATGTCAGAAATATACATCACATGGTTAAGCGTTAAAAAGTCTTTCTCTTTTCTGTCCAGGTAAGTTTTTATTCCTGAGGAAACATCTTTCTCAAACGAAAATATAAGTGTAGTGCAACCTGTTGTAGGTACTTTGGTTTTTGCATCAAACTGGTCTACTAAAGTGAGTTTGGGAAAGGTCTCTCCCACGTGCAACTCTGCAAAGAGAGTGCTTATAAGTAGAAAAGCAGTGATTAGAATTTTCATGTTTATGGCCCTTGTTTATTACATGTTATGCATACTACTTAAAAAAATAAAATAGGACCTTATTAGAGGTGCCCTGATATCAACAGAGGTTATGAAATAAAAATGGTGTCCCCAGGAAGACTCGAACTCCCAGCTAGGCCTTAGGAGGGCCCTGCTTTATCCAGTTAAGCGATGAGGACAAGGTTTTGGTACCCATTATGGTACCCAAGGAATCTTAGCATGAAGTATCTTTATGTACTAACACGGCCATTCATTTAAAAGCTCTTATCCCTATTTTCACGTTCACTACATACTTTTTCTTTATAATGGTGTTGTAATTAGAAGTGAAGTAGAAAGGATTATTATCATGAATATTTTAAAGATAAATACAACTACTGAATTGACTGAAGAGCAAAAAGATATGCTTTTTTTCATTTATCAGGAAGAAAAATTAGCCAGGGATGTCTATATCACATTGAGTAAGACCCATAAAGATGAATTCACTTTTACATTCATGCAAATTGAAGAACAGAAACATGTTGATTCTGCAAGAGAACTTTGTAATACTTATGGTGTTGAAACATCACATGCTGATGAAGGTCTAGTGGGTAAGTTTGAGTCTCAAGTACTGCAAACTCTCTATACTGCATGTATAGAAAAAGGAAAAAGATCACTTCTTGATGCCTTAGAAGTGGGTGAGTTTATTGAGATAACAGATATTGAAGAGCTTGAACAGGCTTCTGTAGGTATGCCAAATGATATAGTACAGATATATGAAAAACTTAAACAGGGTAATTTAAACCATCTAAATGCTTTGCAAGCAGCAATGTATAGAGCGGCATAAGGGTATTGACTAAAACTTACACTCAACCTGATCTAGCACACAGCTGTAATTACTCTCTTCTTTCTCTATTTGAATGGTAGCATGTGAAATATTAAAATGATGATTGCTATGACTGTGTGACATCACAAGTTACTATTGGAAGTATTTGACCATTGATTCACGTCCAAATTTTTGAACAAGCATACCGGCTGTTCCACCTCTTTCATTTTTAATAGTAACATCAGCACCTTTTAGTATGAGAAAGGCACAAAGTTCTGTCATGTCATCCATCACTGCTTCCATAAGCGGTGTCCATCCTACACCATCCACTTTATCAATGTCAGCGCCGTGTTTCAAAAGATACTCAACCATATCTCTTCTGTCACGTCTGATGGCAATATGAAGGGGAGTCCACCCGTATGTGTTTTGAAGGTCAACATCTGTGCCGTTTTCAAATTCTTTCTTAAATGCCTCTAAATCATTGTCATATACGATTCTTTCAAGTTTAATAAAATTTTCATCTGTCATCTTATCTCCTACATATTTGATTGTATTATATTGTATCAAATAATATAATAATTGTATATGGATAGATCCAAGTGTAGGGTAATCAGAGGGTTCAATTATAATTACTATAAAATTACGCTATAATGCCAAACAATTTAAGCGTACATCGGTCAACGACTTCTATTTACCCTGACTATAGGGAAAAATGCCCTTGGGGTACTACAATAAAATTAAACAACTAACTTAGCCTAAGACCGACCTCATACTACAGATGGTAGGCTCGTTCATAAGGTATATAATACATGTCATTTACAAATTTGGGGTTATCTGAACCTCTTTTAAAAGCTATCAAAGA
>Ga0209013_10004673_pt1 | contig 11952 bp, 9 predicted proteins | sample Cruoilmetagenom2_FD_187291 | JGI IMG/M metagenome (GOLD analysis project Ga0209013, IMG submission 187291) | Oil polluted marine microbial communities from Coal Oil Point, Santa Barbara, California, USA - Sample 2 (SPAdes) (version 2) | ecosystem: Environmental > Aquatic > Marine > Oil seeps ...
ATGTACAGTATTTTATTGAATAATTCTAAAATGGCAACGCTAAGGTTATCTAATTTAAGATTATTTACGTACGGAGCAGCTCCAATGCCATTTGAGTTGATACGTAAGATAAAGGCAATGTTCCCAGAAGTGAAAGTCCAGAATATATATGGTCAAACGGAAAACTCCCCTGCGGCTACCACGTTGAAGGATCATTATGCACTGGAGAAAGTAGGTTCCGTTGGAGAGCCGGTTCCAGGGACACAAGTGCGAGTAGTTGGTGAGCAAGGTAAACCTTTGCCTAGTGGTCAAGTAGGAGAAATTGTTGTGAAGGGTCCTCAGTTAATGAAGGGGTATTTAAAAAATGCAGAAGCGACACGACAGGCAATTAGAAATGGCTGGTTATATACTGGGGATTTAGGGCGTATGGATGAGGATGGTCTATTGTATATTGTGGATAGAAAAAAAGATATGATCATTCGTGGTGGAGAAAATGTATTCCCAGTAGAAGTGGAAGAGGTACTTTATGAAATACCTGAAGTTCTAGAAGCAGCGGTAATAGGAGTTCCACACAGTACTTACGGTGAAGTACCTAAAGCATTTGTCGTCTTGAAGGAAGGAAAGCAATTAACTCAGGAAGAGGTATTAAGTGCATGCTCAAAAAGTTTGGCAAAATATAAACTGCCTGTTGAAGTTGAATTTATAGAGGTTTTACCTCGAAACGCAAGTGGAAAAGTACTAAAGACTACATTGCGAAACTAACTAAACAAGCTATTTTACTTCACTAGAAGTAGAATAGCTTGTTTTTAATATTCCCAAAAAACACAGTGCAGTCTGCTAAATTTCTTTTCAAATCGGTTGATGGTTTTGGAATTGACCTGAAATCTCTTCTTTCCCAATTTTAAAAAACGTAGTGTACTGTAGTCTTTTTTAATAAAGGCACTATTAAAGGAAAAGGTTGTTGATTAATCGTTCGTGTATTATGGTAAATGCTATCCATATATAGTCATGGAAGGCCAACGGGTGCTTTAGTAAAAAACGGAGATCAAAATACAATGACCTTGGATTTAGTAATAAACCAAAATTATTTTAATAGGGAATTAAATGGGGAATTGATATAATTATTTTATTCAATAGTTATAAATGGAAAATTTATAAAAAAATGTGATTAAATTAAGTTATTAAGCTCCAATGAAAATTAAAAAATGATCAATTTTAATAATTTAATATGCAAAACAAAAGAGACTCCTTTAAAGGCAGAGCCTTCAGAATGTCTATATTGAAAATCTTATTGAACTAACGTCGGTAGTTTAGTATTAAGGCTATTGGTGTTAGAGTAATGAGGACGTAGTAGGTAAGAAATAATATAAGATAAATAAAGACATTTGTTTAGTAAATTATTTGAGCAGTCATGAGTGGGTTAATTCTAAAAGTAGTATACATAACCAATAATTTATTTAATTATATAAGAAATAGGTGAAAATATGGAAGATATTCGAGTACTGTTAGCAGACGATGATAAAGAAATTCGAGATTTGCTGAAAAAATATCTAGAAAGAGAATTGTATAGAGTAGATGTAGCAGCAAACGGAGAAGAAGCCCTTGCTTTATTTGATATAAATACATACAACTTAATCATCTTAGATTTAATGATGCCAAAAATTGACGGTATAGAGGTATGCAGGAGACTAAGAATTCAAACGAATGTGCCGATACTTATGCTCACTGCAAAGGATCACGAAGTTGATAAAATTTTAGGTTTAAGCATAGGAGCAGATGATTATATTACAAAGCCTTTTAGCATTAATGAAGTGATAGCAAGAATTAAGGCTCTTATGAGGAGATACCTAATATTAGGTATCAGTAGCAATTCCAATGACAAAAATCTCATTAGTTTTAAAGGTTTAAACATTGATTTTAAAAAATACACAGTTGCTGTAGCTGGAGAGGAAATATCTTTAACTGCAAAGGAGTTTGAACTACTGAAGTTTCTTGCTTCTCATCCAGAGCAAGTATTTACCAAAACACAACTATTTCGCAATGTTTGGGACAAAAATTATATAGAAGATGACAATACAGTGATGGTTCACATTAGGAAACTTAGAAAGAAAATAGAAATGGATCCTTCTAACCCACAATTTATTCAAACTGTATGGGGTATTGGATACAAGTTTATAGGTGAAAAAATATGAAGTATGACAAATATTTATTGCTAACTATCCTACAATTCATAGTGATTATTGGACTTTTATTCATTGATATCAATGATCAATTAATAGGACTGTTCAAAGGGATATTATTCATTTTACTATTTTCTGTAACGTTCATTCATTTAATATTAAGGCTCCGTTCTAGAGCTAGACTTAAACAAATGGTTGTGGAGTTAAGACGTGCAATTAAAGGAAACTTTAAAACAAGATTATTAGCACAGGATAATTCCTTATTTGATGAAGTCGTTTTTTCTATTAATGAACTAATTGAACATCTAGAAAAAGTTCAAATTCAGTCAATTAAATCCCAAACTGCTAGAAGAAGCCTTCTCTCTAGTATTTCTCATGATATTCGAACTCCCCTTACCTCAATTATTGGATATATTGATGCCCTCCAAGATGATATAGCAACTTCAGAAAAAGAAAAACAGGAGTACCTTAAGATTATTTCTAAGAAAGCAGATAGTTTAAAACAATTGATCGAGGAAATATTTGATATGGCAAAGCTTGATGCAGATGAAATCTCATTGAAAGAAGAATCCCTGGATTTAGCTGAAATAGCAAGGGAATTGTTGATCGAGTTTTTACCTGAAGTGAAGAATGATCAGACAGAGCTACATATTAGTATCCCTGAAAAAAAATGCATTGTCATAGCAGATCGTCTAAGCCTTATGCGAATCATTCGTAATATAATTCATAACGCATTGGAACATGGAAAAGACGGGAAAATATTAGGGATAGAGCTTATAGAAAAAGCAAATGAGTATCAACTGCTTATCTGGGATCAGGGACCAGGTATACCAAAGGAGGACCTTGAATTTGTGTTCGAAAGAATGTATAGGAGGGATCTATCTAGGACTCTTATTAGTGCGGGAAGTGGGCTAGGACTTGCTATCACTAAAGCACTTGTAGAAAAAAACCAAGGAGAAATATGGGTTGAAAGTATTCCTTGGCAAAAAACTACGTTTGGCTTTTCTATCCCTAGACAAAACCACTCGAAAACATTTAAGAAATAGTTAAGAAATAGATAAGAAGCGTTTAAACATTCCTACTTATAATGTAACTATGATTACAGAAAGAAGGTGTTACTAAATGAGTGCGATTATCAAAACCATTAATCTAACGAAGATATATGGGAACCAGATATCAGTAGATCATTTGAGTATGAATGTGAAGCAAGGGGAGATATACGGCTTTTTAGGAAGAAATGGTGCAGGTAAAACGACAACAATTAGAATGTTATTAGGATTAATCAAACCAACCAATGGAAAAATCGAAATATTCGGAGAAAATTTGTTTAAAAATCAAAAAGAGATTTTAAGAAGGATCGGTTCTATGGTTGAAGTGCCTGGGTTTTACGAAAACCTTACAGCAAAAGAAAATTTACTGATTAATTCCAAAATCATGGGTATTTATAAAAAAAATGCAATTGAAGAAGCATTAGAAATTGTTGGCCTTCAGGATGAGACGAAAAAATTGGTGGGAAAATATTCTTTAGGAATGAAGCAGAGATTGGGGATTGCAAGAGCTCTTGTCCATTATCCCGAAGTCTTAATATTAGATGAGCCTACAAATGGGTTGGATCCTATTGGTATTAAGGAAATGAGACGTCTAATTAAAACATTGGCTGAAGAGAGAAATATAACCATATTGATTTCAAGTCATATTTTATCAGAAATAGAGCAATTGGCAGATACGATGGGGATTATTCATGGAGGGAAGCTCTTAGAAGAGGTCACATTTGATGATTTTAGAAAAAGAAACCGTAGATATATAGAGTTTCAAGTATCTAACGACAATAAAGCATTGATGCTCCTAGAGAAGCACTTTAATATTTTTGATTATGAAGCTCATGATGATGGTAATATCCGCGTTTATTCTTACTTAGGACAGCAGGGAAGAATGAACAAATTATTTGTACAAAATGATATTGAAGTATTCAAGATTACGATGAGCGAAGACAAATTAGAAGACTATTTTACAAATTTAGTTGGGGGTGGCACGATTGGTTAATCTTTTATATACAGAACTTTTAAAGCTAAAACGCTCTAAGATGTTCTTAATTAGTATTCTAGGATCAGTGGTAGCCCCCTTTATGGTGGTAGTAGCATCCTATGTCCACATGAAGACTGAAGATCCAGCTCAACTAATTACATTTGATGAAATTTTTTATGAAACTAATTTGTATACTGTATTAATAATAGGGGTTCCTTTATATGGAGTGATTACTGCTTATCTATTTGGTCGTGAATATTTGGAAAACACCTTGAAAAATCTTTTAACCATTCCAGTGTCACGAATAAATTATATTATGAGTAAATTAGTCATCTTATTTATGTGGATCATGCTATTGTCGTTAGTTTCTTGGGGATTAACATTGCTTTTAGGGGTATTAGGGCAGTTCGAAGGTCTAAGTACCTTATTGATAGTTGAATACTTAGGGAGATTTATTACAGGTGGAGTACTTGTTTTTATTCTATCTACCCCCATTGTATTTGTAGCAGTTGTGATGAAGAATTATGTGCCTACAATTATACTAACAATCGTAATAACCTTGATTAACGTAATGAGTGGAAATTCGGAACATAGGGCGTTATTTCCATGGGCAGCTGCAGGAGATATCGCAAATGGTACTCTTCAACCGACATACCCAGCGGAAATATCTTATACCACTATTTTTATTACATCTATTATTGGTTTTATCGCAGCTATCGTCTACTTTAAAAAGGTGGATATCCATTGAAAAATAAATATATGAATCAAAATGAGTTGATCTAAAAATGATGATTTATTGGGAGGTAAAAATGGGAGAAGTAGATATTATATTAATAATCAAAATGATTATTATTGGACTAGTTCAAGGCTTTACAGAACCAATTCCTGTGTCGTCTAGTGGGCATGTAATGATTGCTAGTGAAATTTTGGGGCTAGGTGAACAAGGATTTACTTTTGCTATATTAACAAATACAGCTTCACTATTTGCCATACTTTTCATTTATCGAAAAGATATCGTAAGACTTGCAGTAAATTCAATTCTTTATTTGAAAACGAAAAAATCTAGTTATAAAGACGACTATCTTTTTGTTTTCTTTATAATTATTGGTACAATTCCAGCGGGTGTTATTGGGGTTTTTTTAAGTGACTATATCGCTGAAAGTGCTAGCATGACAACGATTGCGGTTATGCTCTTCGTAACTGGGATTGCCTTGTGGTTGATTCGCAACATTAAAGGTAATAAAAGCGAGGGTGATATTAAAATTAAGGATGCTTTCATTGTAGGATTAGGACAGGCTGTTGCGTTAACACCAGGGATTAGTCGTTCAGGTGCAACTATTATTTCCTCGATTGCTGTTGGAATGAAACAAGATACGGCACTTCGATTTTCATTTATGTTGTATATTCCTGTGAGCCTCGGGGGGGTTATATTAGGATTTTCTGATTTTCTAAATGAACCGAATAAAGCAGAATTATCAATACCGTATTTAGCGGCATTTATAGCAACACTTTTAATGACCTATTTTGCGATGAAGTGGTTTATGGGAATTATGAAAAATGGTAAGCTTGTTTATTTTACCTATTATTGTTTCTTCGTAGGAGTATTGCTTCTAATTTTCTTTTAAGGGATATAAATTGTTTTTCTCGGATGCTTTATTAGAAACGGGGTATAGCCTATAGAAAAATAGCTTTCGGAGGAAAAATCCGAAAGCTAAAGTGTATTGCATCATGCAGCAACTGCGATTTTCTTTTTCAGTAACCCAAGGATTATAGCAGTAATAAAGGAACCTACGAGAATAGCGATGGCATACATTAGAATATTTGCTGCTCCTCCATCAACGAGGCCAATAACAAAGATGCCACCGTGAGGAGCCCGCAAGCCGATATCAAACAGCATAACCAATGCACCAGTGACCGCAGCTCCTGCAACAGAAGCCGGGATTACGCGTGCAGGGTCAGCTGCTGCAAACGGAATGACACCTTCTGTGATAAAGCTAGCACCGAGCACATAAGCTGTCTTGCCGGCTTCACGTTCAGGTTTTGTGAATTTATTTTTGAAAAGTGTGGTAGAAATCGCTACACCAAGTGGAGGCACCATACCCGCTGCCATGACAGTAGCAATGAAATTAAAGTTCTGTGCATCAAGCATAGCAATGCCAAATGTATAGGCTGCTTTATTGACAGGGCCGCCCATATCAATCGCCATCATACCACCAAGAAGCAATCCTACAAGTACTAGATTAGTTCCGCCAAGACTTTCAAGAAAACTTGAAATACCTGTATATACATTGGTCAATTGCGGATTGACTAGCATCATGATAATGCCGGTAATGGCAATTGAAAACACTGGAAAAAATAATACTGGATTCAAACCTTCAAGTGAATTAGGAAGCTTAGAAAATACTTTTTTGACTAATAACGTAACATAACCAGCGAGGAACCCGGCAATCAGGCCGCCAAGGAATCCAGAACCACCGCTAGCTCCTTCTACTCCTGTCACTGTAATAGCAATCAGTCCTCCGACCATTCCGGGTGCAAATCCTGGACGTTCAGCAATACTCATTGCGATAAATCCGGCTAGAACAGGTACCATTAGGAAGAAGGCATTGCCGCCTCCAATGGTATTTAGCATAGCAGCAAATTCGTTATATTCGGGACTGTCGGGATTGGAGGCATTTATGCCCCAGAAAAATGAAATGGCAATTAAAATACCACCACCTACTACAAACGGTAGCATATTAGATACACCGTTCATTAGATGTTTATAAAATCCACCTTTGCTTTCACTAGAGGATGCTTCATCTTTCGATTTGTCATGCTTATAGACCGGTGCATCTTTGTTCACCGCTCGATTCAGCAAATTGTCTGTTTCATAAATTGCTTTACCTACAGCGGTCTGAATAACCCTTTTGCCATCGAAGCGAGCCATATCCACTTTGGTATCGGCTGCGACGATAATAGCTTCTGCTTCTGCAATTTCCGCTTCGGTCAGTCGATTTTTCACGCCGCTCGAGCCGTTAGTTTCCACTTTCAGTATAATACCAAGATCTTTTGCACGTTCATTGAGTTTTTCTGCCGCCATATAGGTATGGGCAATTCCAGTAGGACAAGCTGTAACTGCCAGAATCTTTTTAGAAGATGATTCGACTTCAACCTTTTCTTCAATTGCCTCTTCTGACCCTTCCGCTTCCGTTTCTTTATCTGTAATCGCTTGCAAAACTTGCTGTTTCGAACTGGCTGCAAGAATTCGAGAACGGAATTTTTCATCCATTAAAAATGTCGCAAGCCGTGACAATGCTTCCAGATGATCATCATTGGCACCTTCTGTGGCTGCAATCATGAAAAATAGATGAGCGGGTTGGCCATCCAATGATTCATAGTCGAGGCCAGGTTCAGATCTGCCGAATGCAATGGCTGGAACTTTGACTGCTACTGACTTGGCATGAGGAATCGCAATACCTTCTCCGATACCTGTAGTGCTCTGACTTTCACGTGCTAGGATATCCTTCAGGAACGCTTGTCGGTCCACTAATTTTCCAGCCTGTTCCAATTGTCCGGTTAGCTCTTCTAGAACCTGTTGTTTTGAAGTGGCATCTAAATTCAGTATAATAGTTTCTTCTGTCAATAATTGTATAATTTTCATTTTGTCACATCCTTCATCAGATTGGGGTGATTTCTACTTGTTCAAGTAATACTTCGACGCCTTGTTGATCGCATAAATCTGAACGGAAGGCCGTGGCGCTACCGCTTGCGACACCGTAACGAAAAGCCTTATGTGGATTTTCATCTTTAGAATAGGAAGCGATAAAACCAGAAACGAGCGAATCTCCAGATCCTACCGTATTGATGACAAGACCAATCGGCGCTTTTGCGCTTAAAGATAGATCTTTGGTAACAAGTAAAGCCCCGTCACCGCCCATCGACACGATGACATGTTTGATGCCATTCTCCAAAAGCCTTTTAGCATAATAGTGTGCATCTTTTATGTCGGTGATTTCCGTATCAAATAATTCCCCCAGTTCCTCGAGGTTCGGTTTGATCAAAAAGCAGGGCACTTTTGTCAGTTTTTTCAGCGCTGGACCGGAAGTATCAAGTACAAAACGCACTCCGTTCTCCCTGCAAATTTCAGCTAGATCGAGAAAATAGCTATCGGGAATGGAATTAGGAAGACTGCCCGCAAGAATGAACCAATCTCCTTTTTTCATGGCTCTTACTTTATCTGTAAGAACCAGTAATTGTTGCTCCGTCAATTCTGGACCAGGTCCGTTTAATTCTGTTTCTTTATCTGACTTGATTTTTATATTTATCCGGGTTATTTCTGAAGTCTCAATAAAATCAGTATCTACCCCTTCTTTATGAAGAAAATCTTCTATAAAGTTGCCCGTAAAGCCGCCAGTAAATCCTAGTGCTTTGCTCTCAACGCCTAGTCTTTTCAAAACTCGCGTTACATTAATGCCCTTACCGCCAGGATAATAATACACTTCTCCGGATCGGTTTAGTTTTCCGTTTTCGAAAGCAGGCAGGTAAACGGTATAATCTATTGAAGGCGTAATTGTACAAGTATAAATCATTCGTGCACCACCATTACTGAAGTTTTTTTCCTGAAATCATCCAGTGTCTCTGTCGGTATACTGTCGATAATTAGCATGGCGTCTTCCAAATCCATGATTTTAGCAAAACTGACTTGATTGATTTTTGAATGATCAGCTAGCACATAGGTTTTTCTGGACAAAGAACTTGCCAATAATTTGACAGCTGCTTCTTCAGGATCTGGTGTTGTATAACCGTATTCTATATGTAAACCATTGATCCCAAGAAAGCAGATGTCAAATCGATAATTTTTCATAGCCTGTATCGTTTGAGAACCGACAAAAGCACTAGTTTTCGACTTGAATAATCCACCTATTAGATAAGTGGTAATACCATATTCATTCAAGGTATCAACGAGGGTAAGACCATTAGTTACAATCACCAGGTCTTTGTTCTGCAGAAATGGAATCATTTGAAAAGTAGTGGTACCAGCATCCAAAAAGACACTGTCTCCATCTTTGATCAGTTCTGCGGCAGCTTGTGCGACTTGGATTTTTTCGGTTAGATTCAAAGTGGATTTATCTGTGATGCTTTGTTCTTTTAGATTACGCCCAGTCAGAATAGCGCCGCCAAAAACGCGCTCCAGCTTCTGCTGACTTTCAAGTTCAGTCAAATCCCTTCGAATTGTAGATTCGGAAGCCGCAGTTTCATCTACCAACTCTTGGATTTTTACTGTTTGTTTTTTCTCTAACATTTTTAAAATATAGGCATGTCTCTCATTTGTTAGCAAGTCATCACCCGCTTTCTTAAATAGATTTATATTTCTGTTAAATAAATAATACTACAAATTATCAATACAATCAATCATAAACGTTCACAATCGTTCAAAAACAATCACATTTAAATTAACGGTATCAACTTTTTTTTGTGAGAATGCAATTTTGTAATATTAGAACAGGTTCAGCGAAAGCAAAAGACCAGCTATATCCCGCGAGAAGTAATTACGGCAGTCATCTCAAAAGCATGAATAAAAATAAAAATCATAAGCAACTGTGGCAGAAGAAGTGTAGGAAAATTAAATTGTGGTATTTCCTTCCCCTACTGTTTTTAATCCTCGTGGAAAATGGTTTTATTGTTTTTGGGGAAGAACCCAAAAGGCGGAAGACTGGAATCCCGTGATTTAAGAAAAAGATCGATTATATCCATGGTAAGTAAAAAACGGAGGTGAAAAATACATTTCCTATTTGTTTCTGACGGCTGAATATGGGGAAAAAAGTACCGTAACGGCAAAATCCTCAGAGTTAAAGTTATTTGCCGAAAAAGATATTATTCAAGTGGATGTATCAGTCTAAAATAGAAGAAACCTCTAATAGTAATGTGAGGACAATTAGGTTTATGAACGTGTAGACCCTACTACTAATGTTAAATAGACTTTTCGCTTTTCTGCTAATAAGTTAGGGAATATTGGCGTTTTTGGTGCAGAAGCAGGAGATATTGTTCATGGCGTTGAAAACAAACAGTCAGCAAGTGAAATAAAAAGGATTCAATAGGGGATACACTAAAGATCGGAACAAAGGGGCTAATCGTCTCTGTTTCTTTTTTGTTCAAATAGTTAGGGGAGAATTACAATAGAAAAAAAACAATGGAATAATATCTTTTCATCGTATTTAAGAATTGACTCACCACAAATTAATAAACAGAGTGTGATAGGAAATTTTCTTTTATTTTTGTATTTTATAGGGATTTTACCTATTCTAGGGGATCCTTTTTCGATGCCATTTTTCTTAGCAGCTATTATCCCGACAGCATTAATAACTCTATGGGGAATTATTTACATAATAGACCCTTATAAATTCGAAAAATCCTATTATTTATTCTTAGGAGTATATGGAGTTGTCAATACTTATGTTTATTTCGTAAGTATACAAAAAATGATGTATATAAATCTTGAAATAGTTGGTTGGGGTCCTTTTTTCTTTAATGTATTATTATTCATCTTATTAATTGGTGGTATGAACTGCTTGAATTGGAAGGCTCTTTATAGTGGGACATATTATAAGCTACAACAAAAAAGTTCTATTCCAGTAGGTTGGGCATCTATAGCAGGGGCTTCGTATATATTGGGACAAATAATATTATCTATTGTCTATACAGACTCGGGAATAAGTATATTAATTATTGTTTGTATATCCATTTTATCTTTGTTTACAGCATTTCTATCAATCAATATTCACCGATACTTTTTCATCAATAAAAATATGGAAACAGTGAAGGAAATATTTCCAGAGTTTGGCCTACCAAAGAGTGAGAGACGTGAAAGTAAAAAAAAGGAAAAATTAATATTAAACAATAATAGTAAGACTGCAAAATCAAAAAACAACACTTAATAAGTGATAGTAGGGAAATGTTTTTATGTACTTTTATGAAGTATATAAACCATTTAATAGTTATTTTAAATAGATGATCCTATTAAGTGGGGAGTGCAATAATGACTTATAAACTGAATGAACAGGATTTTGAAGTCCTAAAAGAGCCTCTGAAGTCTGGAAGGCAGTCACCAAGTTCTATAGCTGGAGCACTATTTTTGACTATATTTCTACAAGGAATTTTATTTTCCTTAGAATATTTTTTTGTAGGTGTTGGCACTACCTATCCATATAAAGATGAAATACTTACAGTTCATTTATGGATTACAGGTGTATTAATTTTGTTTTCTCTTCTTTATTCTATTCCTGCAATATATAGAAGAAGCGACAAAATGCAGTATTTTATTTCGATTCTAGTATCACAAAATTTATTTTCTGTTAGCTTTTTAATCTGTGCATTATTTTTAATAGGAAATGACGATGGAAGTGGAAAAAAGATAAGTTCAGAATCTCTAATGAATTTCACTTATGTAACGCTTTGCATTGGAGTTTTGGTTTTCATTCTTACGTGTATTCGTTTCTATATTTTGTTACGAAGAGGGGAGTATAGAAAAGGATCAAAAAAAGATGAACTTCGTGGACGATTTGAAGTGAAATCATATATCCCTGCTGCTACTGCTGCAGGTCTAGGATTGATTTATGTCATTCAATATATTGCTAGAATATCTGCTCTCAATGATTTAAATATGATGATTTTCATTGTAATAGGTATAAGTTTATTTTTTACTATGGTATTTGTATTGCCAGAACAATTGGTGATATTATATTGTAAAATTCGTTTTCAAAGTTTTAACTTCAATGAGCGAGGTTAT
>Ga0209013_10004675_pt1 | contig 11949 bp, 7 predicted proteins | sample Cruoilmetagenom2_FD_187291 | JGI IMG/M metagenome (GOLD analysis project Ga0209013, IMG submission 187291) | Oil polluted marine microbial communities from Coal Oil Point, Santa Barbara, California, USA - Sample 2 (SPAdes) (version 2) | ecosystem: Environmental > Aquatic > Marine > Oil seeps ...
ATCAGGTCAAGGAGCAACATGGGAGAAAACTGGTCGACGGCAATTGCTTTGAGCTGAATCATGGCCATGAAGTAAAGTTTGTTGATCGTTACGGCCAGCAGGACAATGACCAGCAGCCAGTTGATCCACTGATTATCTTTTCGTCCCCTGCCTGTGGGTAAATGGTTCAGGTACCAGACCAGGTCATCGCGGTTGTCCTTTGTTTCCAGTTTCTTGAGAATATTTTTTTTTGCAGCGCCATTTTTAAGCTCGGCCAGTACCTGTTGTTCAAGTGGGTCAGCCATGATTTGTTTGAAAATAAATTTTTTAAAAAGAAGGATAAAACGTTCCGAATGCGTCAATGTATAAGGATACTGTAAACAATTAGGAAAGGCAATTTAATCCATTCTATGATATCTTGAAAAAATGGGAGTCTCGTTTTTCTTGACAAAAAAACGAGATAATATTACGCGAATAGACAAAATACTTCTCTTGAAGTAAGTGCATTCAACAAGAAAATTAACCAACTGTTCTATAAGGAGAGTGTTATGGCTGGAAACGAAGACAAAATTACAAGTCTGCTCAAAGAAGGAAAAACCTTTGAACCTCCTGTGGATGGACGCGATCAGGCATGGGTAAAATCCATGGATGAATACCATACCGCCTATAAACGTTCCATGGATGATCCGGAGGGGTTCTGGGCCGACCGTGCCGAGGAACTGGTCAGCTGGGATAAGAAATGGGACACGGTTCTGGAGTGGGATTATAATAAGCCGGAGATCAAGTGGTTTGACGGCGGTAAACTGAATATGTCCTACAACTGTCTGGACCGGCATCTCACCGATGGTCGCCGAAACAAGGCAGCCATTATCTGGCAGGGTGAGCCGGAAGAAGATGTTCGTGTTTACACCTACCAGATGCTGCACACCGAGGTCTGCCGCTTTGCCAACGTCTTGAAGAAAAAAGGCGTTAAAAAGGGTGACCGGGTTTCCATCTACCTGCCCATGATTCCGGAGTTGGCTATTGCTCTTCTGGCCTGTGCCCGTATCGGCGCCATTCACTCCGTCGTTTTTGCCGGTTTTTCCGCTGTTGCCCTGCAGAACCGTGTCCAGGACTGCGAGGCCAAGGTGCTGGTAACCTCTGATGCCGTTATTCGTGCAGGCAAGACCATTCCGCTCAAGCCCAATGCCGACACTGCCCTGGAAGGAAGTGACTCCGTTTCCAGCTGTATTGTTGTTCAGCGTGACGGTAATGAGGTCCCCATGCAGGAAGGTCGCGATACCTGGTGGCATGACGAAATTGCAGCCGCTGATATCGCAAGCGAGTGTGCGCCCGAATCCATGGATGCCGAGGACACCCTGTTTATCCTCTATACCTCCGGTTCCACCGGTAAGCCCAAAGGGGTTGTCCACACCACCGGCGGTTACCTGACCTACGCCATGCATACCTGCCAGTGGGTCTTTGACTTAAAAGATGACGATGTCTACTGGTGTACCGCTGATATCGGCTGGATTACCGGTCATTCCTATATCTTGTATGGACCGCTGGGCCTGGGTGCCACCTCGGTGATGTTTGAGGGCGTTCCCTCCTACCCGGGACCGGATCGTTTCTGGCAGATTGTTGAAAAGTTCAAGGTCAACACCTTTTATACCGCTCCCACCGTGATCCGGGCGCTGATGCGTGAGGGCGAAGAGCCCACCAAGCGCTGGGACCTGTCCAGTCTGCGTATCCTCGGATCTGTTGGCGAGCCTATCAATCCCGAGGCCTGGATGTGGTATTACGTCAATATCGGCAAGGAAAAGCTGCCCATTGTTGATACCTGGTGGCAGACAGAGACCGGCGGCATTATGATTTCACCGCTGCCCTATGCAACCATCCTGAAACCTGGTTCCGCCACCTATCCGCTGCCCGGTATTGATGCGGCTATTTTTGATGAAGAGGGCAATGAGGCCGCACCCAACGAGGGTGGTCACCTGGTTATCCGTAAACCCTGGCCCGGTATGCTGCGCGGCGTATTCGGTGATCCTGAACGGTTTAAGAAAACCTACTTCAGCCGTTACGAGAACACCTATGACCCTGAAGACGGGGCCCGCAAGGATGAGGACGGCTGTTTCTGGATCATGGGACGCCTTGATGATGTTATCAATGTATCCGGTCATCGCCTGGGCACGGCCGAGATTGAGTCTGCACTGGTTTCCCATCCGACTGTTGCCGAGGCTGCTGTTGTCGGTATGCCGCATCCGATCAAGGGCCAGACCATCTTTGCCTATGTCACCCTGATGGCCTCAGCGGAAGAGTCTGACGAGTTGCTGGCTGAACTGCGCAAGCATGTGCGTACCGAGATTGGCCCCATTGCCACCCCCGAGGTGATCATGTGGGCACCGGGTCTGCCCAAGACCCGTTCCGGCAAGATCATGCGCCGCATCCTGCGTAAGATTGCAGCTAATGATTTTGATAACTTCGGCGATACCTCCACTCTGGCCGATCCTTCTGTTGTGGATCATCTGGTTGAGGGCAAGAAAAGTATGTAAGCAGAAAAAGTAACCTGTAAGGGGCCGGAGAAAATCAGCCCCTTACAGGTGTGTCACGTAAAAAGGCAGGATGCGAGAGCACCTGCCTTTTTACGTTCCGGTCCTTATTGTTTTTTTGCTGTTGATCCGGTGAATGCTCGTGGAATAATGACAGATGTATTGCCATGTCTTATTTGTGGGGGTACACTGTCTGCTCTTTATGGAGACGGTCCAAGGCTGAAGAGTTGATAAATGAGAAGACCGGCAGGAGATGGCTACCCCCTGTTTGCCGAAACTCGCTCTGGAGACTGGTAATGGTTGTAGATGGTGATGTGCATTCCGAAACACCTGAAGTGGTGGTGGAGTTTCTGGGCAACATCATGCCCTTTAATGAGCTTGACGACGAGACACTGCATCAGTTGGCCCGTCATGTAAAGGTTGATTTTTTCCCAAAGGGAACCCGGTTGCTCACTGCCGGGGAAACTGAAATTACCGACCTCTACCTGATTCAGCAGGGTGGGGTAAAATCGTTTATTGTTGATGATGAAGGCGAGGTCACCCTTAAGGACTACCGGGGGGAAGGTGCTTATATCGGTGCCCTTCCTATTATCCGTGGAACTGCGGCCAATCTTGACATCGAAACCGTAGAAGATACGTTTTGTTTTCTTTTGCCCCGGGAAATCTTTCTTGATCTCATCAATGCCCAGCCAGGGTTTGCCCAGTATTATCTGAAAAGTTTTTCCGAAAAAATCGTTACCACTGCCTATACCGAACTGCGCCGGCACAAGATGACCCGTCGTGGTGATGAGGATTTGTACCTCTTTTCTATGCAGGTGGGGGATATCGTTAAGCAGAAACCCCGTACTGTCCCGGCCGACAGCACAATCCAGCAGGCGGCAAAGACCATGGCCGGCTACCGCATCGGCTCCCTGCTTATTCATCAACCCGGCAATGCAGAAGATATTATCGGGGTTATTACGGATCGGGATCTGCGTAACAAGGTTCTTGCCCAAGGGCTTGACTACAATGAGCCGGTGGAAACCATCATGTCCTCACCGGTGGCAACGGTTTTGTCCCAGTCGATCTGTTTTGACGCCCTGATCAAGATGATGTCCAGTTCCATCCATCACCTGGCCGTGGAACAGAAGGGCAATATCATAGGTGTGGTCACCTCCCATGATATCATGCTGCTGCAGGGGAATTCCCCCTACTCTCTGTTCAAGGAGATCGGTAAACAGCGGGACATCCGGGGCCTGTATCCCCTGTCCCAGAAGATACCGGAGATGATCCGTAACCTGATCAAAGAGGGGGCCAAGGCCGGTAACATTGCCCGCATGATCTCGATTCTAAATGATCATATCCTGGAGCGTCTGCTGACCCTGCTTGAAGATGAAATGGGGGCACCGCCGGTGGACTACTGCTGGCTGCTTATGGGGTCTGAGGGCAGGCGGGAGCAGACCTTTAAGACAGACCAGGATAATGCCATTATTTATGCGGATCCGGCGGATGAGAATCAGCGCAGGGCAGCGGAAGAGTATTTTACAGGCTTTGCCCGCAAGGCCATTGATCACCTGGTAAACTGCGGTTATCCCCTCTGTCCGGGAGAGATAATGGCTGTCAATCCCAAGTGGTGTCAGCCGGCAAGCGTCTGGCAAGGATATTTTGAATCCTGGGTTGCGGCTCCGGATCCTCAGGAACTGCTCCATGCAACTATATTTTTTGATTTTCGGGCCGGATTCGGCAAGGCCAGCCTGGCCGATGATCTGCGCCGGCATTTAAATACCATCACAAAACGGCAGGAGATATATCTACTCCATCTGGCCCGTGAGTGCATGTCCGGTCGGGCACCGTTATCTTTTTTCAAGAACTTTATCGTGGAAAAAGACGGCGAGCATATAAATAAACTTGATATCAAACGACAGGGGCTGACGCCTTTTGTCAACTTTGCCAGGGTGCTGGCCTTGCAGCATGGAATCAATGAGACCAACACCCTGTCCAGGCTGCGAGTACTGGCTAAGGAAAAGGTCATTACCGACGAGTTGTGGGCCATGGCCGTTGAGGCCTACGAGATGCAGATGCAGCTGCGCCTTATTCATCAGTTGAATCAGATGGAGTCCGGTATCCTGCCTGATAACTACATTAATCCGGCAGAGCTTTCAGACCTGGAAAAAAGAATGCTCCGGGATTCCTTTGAAGTCATAGAACGACTGCACAACGTTCTGAAAACTATTTTCCCGGTCGGCTGATTATGCTTGATATGTTTGCATCCCTGCCTTGGCTGCGCCGTCCGCATCCTGTCCTGGCCAGGAACAAGAAACTGTTTACCGACTTTAACCAGGGCAGACCTTTGCACGAGTACACCTTTGTGGTCTGTGATACCGAGCTCACCGGGCTTAATAAACGAAAGGATGAAATTATCTCCATCGGTGCCGTCCGCATTGTAAATTTGCAGATTGAACTCAGCCAGACCTTTCATCAGTATATACGGCCCGGAAATCTTGATCCCAACCAGGCCACTCTGGTACACCGCATTACCCCGGAAGAATTGAAGAGCGCACCGTCCATGGACGAGGTGCTGCCCGAATTCATTGATTTTTGTGGAGACGCCCTGCTGGTTGGGCATTTTGTGGGTATTGATATGCATTTTCTGGGAAAGGCCGCCCGCAAAACCCTTGGCGGCATGCTGTCCAACCCGAGTATTGATACCATGCGTCTTGCCCGGGGGTATGAAGAGGCCAGGTGTACCGATTTTTACGGTAACTGCGATCAGGCTCAATCTTATAACCTGGACGCCTTGACAGAAGAATTCCACCTACCCAGGTTTAAACCCCATGACGCCTTGGAAGATGCGCTGCAGACAGCCTACCTCTTTCTATTTCTGATTAAAAAATTCAGACACGGCGGAATTCGTACTCTGAAGGAACTCTATCTTGCCGGCCGAATCAGAGGCTTGATGTCCTGAAGATTTCAGGATTAAATTGAGTTGCTACCAGGTCACGACTAAACTTTTGCTTGTGATTACTATTTGTGCATCCCCTTGCTGCAGGCGTACTTACGACCTATTTTCTTGACAGAAAACTGTTCGAAAAGTATAAAAAACTTGACTGAATTATGGTTCAGTGTGTTTTGTATGGTTTCGGGAGTAATCCCATTGGAAGTGGAGCAGCCTGGCTGCACCTGAAATGTTAAAAGGAGGAGAATATATGAGTAGTGATTCCGGAGGAGAGTACTGGAGGGCGAATATCCGGCTGGTTATCGGATGTCTTGTCGTCTGGTTTGTGGTGTCCTATGGCTGCGGTATTTTATTTGCCAAGGCATTGAACAACATTCATATCCTAGGCGGTTATCCGCTTGGGTTCTGGTTTGCGCAGCAAGGTTCGATCTATACCTTTGTCGTGCTCATCTTTTTCTACGCCTGGCGTATGAATCAGCTTGATATAAAATTCGGCGTCCAGGAAGACTAAGGGGGAACTGATGAGTTTACAATTAATGACGTATCTTGTTGTCGGGGCGACTTTTGCCCTCTACATTTTCATTGCCATCAAGGCACGGGCAGCGACCACCGGTGAGTTTTATGTTGCCGGTAAGGGCGTTCATCCCGTACTCAACGGTATGGCAACCGGTGCTGACTGGATGTCGGCGGCCTCTTTTATCTCCATGGCCGGTCTCATTGCCTTTAAAGGCTATGATGCATCCGTGTTCCTGATGGGCTGGACCGGCGGTTACTGCCTGCTGGCCATGCTGCTGGCCCCTTACCTGCGGAAATACGGTAAATTTACCGTGCCCGAGTTCATTGGTGACCGTTATTATTCCAATATTGCCCGGGTGGTTGCCGTTATCTGCCTGATTACGGCCTCGCTGACCTATGTTATCGGCCAGATGAAGGGTATCGGCGTTGCCTTTTCCCGGTTCCTTGAGCTGCCCTTTGAAACCGGTCTGTTCGTTGGTATGGCTATCGTATTTATCTATGCTGTTATGGGCGGCATGAAGGGTGTTACCTATACCCAGATTGCCCAGTACTGTGTACTGATCTTTGCCTATACCGTACCTGCGGTCTTTATTTCTCTGCACCTGACCGGCAACGCCATTCCGCAGCTTGGCCTTGGCGCACACATGGGTGGCGATGCGAATAATATGTTCCTGCTCGATAAACTGGATAAGACCCTGGTTGACCTGGGATTTCACGAGTATACCCTGCAGAAGGGCAATACCCTGAATATCTTTCTCTATACCCTGTCGCTGATGATCGGTACCGCGGGGCTGCCCCATGTTATTACCCGTTTCTTTACCGTACCCAAGGTTAAGGATGCCCGTTCTTCCGTTGGCTGGTCCCTGGTCTTCATTGCCATCCTCTACACCACGGCCCCTGCTGTTGGTGCCATGGCCCGGTTGAACCTGATGGAAACCATTCATCCCACCAGCGGTGAAAACGCCGGTCAGTGGCTGAAGTATGATGAGCGTCCCACCTGGTTTAAAAACTGGGAAAAAACCGGTCTGCTCAAGTTTGAAGACAAGAACGGCGACGGCAGGATTCAGTATGTCGGTGACACAGAGAAAAATGAGATGGTCAAGGTTGACCGTGATATCATGGTTCTGGCCAACCCGGAAATCGCCAAGCTGCCCAACTGGGTAATTGCTCTGGTTGCCGCCGGTGGTATCGCCGCTGCCCTGTCCACGGCGGCCGGCCTGCTGCTTGCCATTGCCTCATCCATATCCCATGACCTGCTCAAGGGTATTGTTGCCCCGGATATGTCGGATAAGTCTGAGCTGATGGCCAGTCGTATTGCCATGGCCTGTGCTATCGGTGTGGCTGGGTACTTTGGTCTCCATCCTCCAGGATTTGCCGCCCAGGTTGTTGCCCTGGCATTCGGTCTGGCAGCTTCTTCTATCTTCCCGGCACTGATGATGGGTATCTTTGTTAAACGGATCAATAACGTTGGTGCAGTCTGCGGTATGCTGTCCGGTCTGGGAATTACCCTGGTCTATATCTTCTGGTTCAAGGGCTGGTTCTTTGTTGCAAGTACTGCAATGGCGGCCAATACTCCTGATAACTGGTTCCTGGGAATTGCTCCCGAGGCCTTTGGTGCGGTTGGTGCAATGGTGAACTTTGCTGTTGCCTACATCGTGTCAAGCATTACTCCGGCCCCGCCCGAGCATATCCAGCACTTGGTTGAGGATATCCGTGTGCCTGGTATTGTAAAGCGGTAAACAGCTGAATTCCGGTTAAGCGTTTGCCGGAATTTTCTGTAGAAGTACAGCTACGGCGTTCCTGTCTTCGGATAGGAACGCCGTTTTGTATTTGAACCACGGATGGACACCGATTTTTCAGTGCTGTCATGATCTATGTTCATCTGTGTTTATCCGTGGTCTCAACGCATGATGATGCAGGAAAGAGTTTTCTGTTGCAAAATCGGCTGAGGCCCACTAAATAGCCGGTATCCTGTTTTAGTCTTCAAGAGAGCTTTCTATGGAACGAGAACCGGTTTTTTTACGGCCTGAGCAGTGCTGTCTGTATATAGTTGATCCCCAGGAACGGCTGATGGCCCATATCCATGGGGCCGACCTGGTTGTGAAGAACATCATCCTGATGATCCAACTGGCAAAGGTGCTGGACATTCCGGTGGTTGCCAATACCCAGTATAAAAAGGGTATAGGTCCGCTGGTGCCGGAGGTCGCCGATCTGCTTGCAACAGTTCCCTGTCCTGATAAAACTGAATTTAACGGACTGGCAAATCCTGAGGTCAGGAAGATGCTTGATGACCTGCCGCCTGCAGTGGACACCCTGTTGCTCTGCGGCGTGGAGAGTCATATTTGTATTTACCAGACTGCCTTGGGCGCATTGCAGGCAGGATACAATGTCCGGGTGGTGACGGACGCAATCTCTTCGCGCACCTCGGAAAATGATCACTACGGCAAACAACGCCTGCAGGAGATCGGCGCAGTCCCGGCCCCGGCGGAAATGATCATTTACGAACTCCTGCAAAAGGCCGGCACCCCCGAATTCAAGGCCATGCTCCCTTACTTGAAGTAGGGATTAGGGATAAGGGATGAGGGGCTAGGGATAAGATGTAAGTGTTGTTTCCCTCTAGCCCCTCGTCCCTTGTCCTTGGCCCCTGATTTTTTAATACCTTATACCTTATACCTCCTAAATGAACGGCAACGAAATACGATCACGATTCTTCAAATATTTTGCAGACAGGGGCCACACCATTGTCGAGTCCTCGTCTCTGGTCCCCCATGATGACCCGACCCTGCTCTTTGCCAATGCGGGCATGAACCAGTTTAAGCGCGTTTTCATGGGCGAGGAGCAGCGCGATTATGTCAGGGCCGTCACTGCCCAGCGCTGCGTGCGGGCCGGCGGTAAGCACAACGATCTGGAAAATGTCGGTTATACTGCCCGCCATCACACATTCTTCGAGATGCTGGGTAATTTTTCCTTTGGTGATTATTTTAAAAAAGATGCCATCGCCTTTGCCTGGGAGTTTTTGACTAAAGAACTGGCAATTGATCCGGAGCAGCTCTGGGTGTCGGTGTATAAAGACGATGACGAGGCCTTTGCGCTCTGGGAGGAGATTAAGGATTTGCCTGCCGGCCGCATTGTCCGGCTCGGTGAGGCGGACAACTTCTGGTCCATGGGAGATACCGGCCCCTGCGGTCCCTGCTCGGAGATCCACATCGACCAGGGCCCGGAACATGGCTGTGACCGGCCCGATTGTGCGGTCGGCTGTGAATGCGATCGTTATCTTGAGTTATGGAATTTAGTTTTCATGCAGTTTTACCGGGATGAGAGCGGCACCATGACCCCGCTGCCCAGGCCATCCATTGATACCGGTCTGGGCCTCGAGCGTGTTGCCGCCGTACTGCAGGGTAAGTTTAATAACTTTGATTCTGATCTTTTCCGTCCGATTATTGCCCGTGTTGAACGGCAATCGGGTAAGCAGTATGGAAGCAGCAGCAAGGTCGACGTGGCTATGCGGGTTATTGCCGACCATGCCCGGGCCACGACTTTCCTTGTTGCCGACGGTGTGCTGCCCTCCAACGAGGGTCGTGGCTATGTCCTGCGCCGTATCATGCGCCGGGCCATTCGATATGGCCGTACACTGGGCTTGACTGAACCGTTCATGGCCTCTACCTGTAGCACGGTTGCCGATATCATGCAGGATGCCTGTCCCCATGTAAATGATGCCCGCAGCTTGCTGGACAAGATAGTTAACAGTGAAGAAAACCGGTTTGGCGAGACCCTTGATCATGGTCTCGGCATGCTGGAAGGTGAGATAGCCCGGCTGCAAAAAGGCGATACGGAAGATCAGGACATATCCGGAGATTTTATTTTTAAACTCTATGATACCTATGGGTTCCCAGTGGATATTGTTCGGGATATTGCCCTGGAAAAAGGAATTGGTTTTGATCTGGTTGGCTTTGAACAGGCTATGGAAAATGCGAGGGATCTTTCACGCCGGCAGAGTAAATCGGAACAGTTTGAAGAACTGCCTCCGGGGATTGTCAAGCTGCTGGAGCAGAAAAAACAGTCTTCCTTTGTTGGCTACGAGAAGCGTAGTGTCGAATCCGTTGTTGAGGCCATCCTTGACGAGCAGGGTAACCTGGTGAGCGATGCAGGATCCGGCAGTCAGCTGCAGTTGTTCTGTCCGGATACGCCATTTTACGCGGAGTCCGGTGGTCAGGTGGGCGATACGGGGGTGATCAGCTGGCAGGGAGGTTCTTTTTCAGTGCAGTCCACCAGGGCTGCCGCAGATGGGTTGATTCTGCATAAAGGTGTGATTGATGAGGGAACCCTGACGACCGGTCAGCAGGTAAGCCTGCAGATTGATGACAGCCGTACGGCAACTGCTCTTAACCACACGGCCACTCACCTGTTGCATGCAGCCATGAAACAGATATTGGGAGATCATGTCAAGCAGGCGGGATCGCTTGTCCGGCAGGATCGACTGCGCTTTGATTTCACCCATTTCTCGCCTGTTACGCCGGATGAAATACGGGCTATTGAACAGCTGGTTAACGATGAAATCCGCAAAAACATCAGCGTCAACACGGCTGTCCTGTCCAAGGATGAAGCCATTGCCGATGGCGCCACTGCCCTGTTTGGTGAAAAGTACGGTGATGAGGTGCGGGTGGTTTCCATTGAAGGCTTTTCCAAGGAGCTTTGTGGTGGGACCCACACCGGCGCTACTGGAGATATCGGCTTGTTTAAGATTATCTCGGAAACCGGTATCGCTGCAGGGGTTCGCCGTATTGAGGCCGTGACCGGTAAGGCTGCACTGACCTGGCTGCAGGATCTTGCCGCCAGGGCCGACGAGCTCTGTCAGGTTTTGTCCGGTCCCCTGGATGCTGCCGCAGATAAGGTAAAGGGGCTCCTTAAGCATCAAAAGGAGCTTGAAAAAGAGATTTCAGTGCTGAATGCTTCCATGGCCATGTCTGATCTTGATTCGCTGCTCGCAGGGGCCGAAGAGATTGACGGTATCCGGGTTATAAGCGGCCAGGTAAGCCTGGATTCTCCGAAGACTCTGCGTGATATCGGTGATAAGATTCGTGACAAGATGGAAAGCGGAGTTGCTGTTATCGGCGGTGAATTCGGCGGTAAGGCTGCCCTGCTTGCCCTGGTCAGCAAGGACCTGACCGGAAGGGTCAAGGCCGGACAGCTGGTCAAAGAGGTTGCCGCTATTGTCGGCGGTAAGGGCGGAGGCAGGCCGGACATGGCACAGGCCGGAGGCCCCATGGCCGATAAACTGCCCGAGGCTATCAAGGCCGTTCCCGGCATTGTTGCGACTTTGACAGGAGCTAACCTATGAGTACACAACCTGATTCCGACAGGATCGTTATTACCGGCGTCGGCCTGACCGCGCCGGGAGGATCGAATTCGCTTGCCGAGTTCAGGCAGCGGGTGCTTGCCGGAGAGAGCGGTATCGCGACCATTGACCTGCGCTATATGGATACGGCCCCGGCCGGGCTCTGTAATTTTCCTGAAACCAGGTACCGCAAAAAAAAGGAAAATAAACGGGGAACCAGGGCAGGCTGTATCGGCGTTTACTGTGCCGGTGAGGCATTGGCCGATGCCGGAGTTGATTTCTCCGACTATGACCGGGCACGGACCGGTGTCTATATCGGGCTTACCGAGCACGGCACGGTGGAGACCGAGAACGAAGTCTATAATATCAGTCAGTTTGACTACAATGTCGACTATTGGACCCACCATCATAATCCCCGCACCGTGCTCAACAACCCGGCCGGTGAGATAACCATGAATCTGGGGATAACCGGGCCCCATTACTCGGTGGGGGCTGCCTGCGCGGCCGGTAATGCCGCCCTGATCCAGGGCAGCCAGATGCTGCGGCTGGGTGAGGTCGATTTTGCCCTCTGCGGCGGCATATCCGAATGTACCGGTTCCTTTGGCATCTTTGCCAGTTTCCGGGCCCAGGGGGCGCTGGCGGAGCATGCTGATCCG
>Ga0209013_10004676_pt1 | contig 11948 bp, 9 predicted proteins | sample Cruoilmetagenom2_FD_187291 | JGI IMG/M metagenome (GOLD analysis project Ga0209013, IMG submission 187291) | Oil polluted marine microbial communities from Coal Oil Point, Santa Barbara, California, USA - Sample 2 (SPAdes) (version 2) | ecosystem: Environmental > Aquatic > Marine > Oil seeps ...
TACGAACAGAACAATATAGATATTTTTTACATTGTCATAACTACAGCAGGAGCAACTTTAGCCTTCTTCCTGCTGAACTTTCCAAAAGGTAAAATATTTTTAGGAGATGGAGGCGCCTATATGCTGGGCTTTATCGTAGCCATCATAGGGATCTTTCTTGCAGCTAAATATAAAAGTGTAAGCCCCTGGTATGTGTTAGCCATCTTTATCTACCCCGTTTGGGAAGTCATCTTTTCAATTGGCAGAAGGCTTTTTCTGGGAGAGTCGGCTTTAGAAGCTGATGCAGATCATTTACATACACTGATATATAAACATATAACAAATAATAACCCATTAACTACACTGCTTATCTTATTTACTACACTGCCTTTTATGATCATTTCCACTGTCTATGCCAACCATTCCATAACCAATATTACCGTGATATGTTGTTTTATTCTATGCTATTCTTATTTTTACTATTATCTTTATAAGCAAGAGAAAAAGTAAATCGGTAAAAACGTATTTTACTTCTTCAATTTATAAATTTTACTATACGGAGAGGAAACTACCAGTTCAAAAAGATCTTTATCATATTTTCCGAGCATGAACATTTGCACATAGGTTGAATTGAATGTTTGGGCGTCCATCACTATGAACTGTCCATAACTCTTCATATACACGACAGCATACTTCCCGTCTGCATGATAGAGCTGTGATTGTAATTTTGTTTGACCCTCTTTTGTCAATTCTGTGACGATAAAATGTTTTACACTTATCTCATTTTGTCCTAATTTAATGATCCCTTTCTTCGCATCAAAGACAATACCATTTCTAAAAGTTAGTACACCGTCCTTATTTCCTGTCGCAGATGTAGGGTAAAAGGCTATTTTTCTTTCAGCCTTACCTGTAGTCAGATCCAAATTACCAAAAACCGCCACTGTAGGAAAAATATTTAACATTCTATACGGAAGATACAGAAAAATATCTCTCGTTTTTTCAGGAAGTGCATAAGAACTACTCTCCAACTCTGCAAGAAGCAAGTTGGGATCAAGCTGATCTTCTTGTTCATTTTTAAACAAAGTGTTTGCTACAGTCGAATAATTAAAATCTACATAGGTTTCCACCGCAAGACGACTTAAGTTTGCAGCAAGCTCCTGCGAAGGTGTTTGCATGATCTTAGAGATGATAAAGTTATCATTATGATGTTTTCCTCCATCAATAAGCGTATTGGTATCAGAATAATACCAAATAGGATAACCATAGTCCCACCAACCCAATGTATAGTCTCTAGGATCAGCTGTTTTTTTAAGTGCTTCAAGATCTTGGACTTCTATTTTATTGAGTACTGTGGGTACTTTATATCCAATTATATGAGTGATATTTGGGTAAAGCATCGCAACAGTAGCAACTACTACAAAAGCATATTTAAGTCGCTTATCTTTCAAAAGGTTACCCAGTACCCAAAAAAGATACACTACACTTAAAGCAGCCACGGGTACAGCATAAACCGTAAATCTAAGTCCTCCCCATAGAGCAAATATCCCTATGCCAATAAGAGGTAATGCGATAATGAAAGGCTTGTGTCGTACAACCAAAATAATATAACCTATCAATGATAAGAAAAGTCCAACACCTGAACCGGAAATTCTATTTGCAACTGTTGACAGGGGGATGGCCCCTGCTTCACGAATTGTTTGGGAGACTTGATAAAAATGTAAACCTTCAGCTTGAACACCTCGATTCAGATAGAAAGAGATTTTTGAAAAGATAAGTTCAAACATATTATTAAAAAACAATAATCCGATAAAAAGAGTTATTGAAATATAGATCAATTGTTTCTTTTTGATCTTTGTTCTCAAAAGAATAGCTAGTGCTATAGCAAATAATGTCACTCTGACAATAAGTGGCAAAGAAAACATCAAAGCAATACTTAATAAAATAACACTACCGTAAAGAGAAAAAGCATTCTTCTTAAATTCACCGGTCTCTTTTATTTTTATTACACCTATATATTCAAGTGTTAAATAAACTACTAACAGCAGGAACATTGCAAAAATAATCGACAATCCCTGTGGGTAAAAATAAGGATAGATCAAAATAAAGAATGATGCGAACAGAATACTGGTTAAATCCTTTTTATATGCAATATGTAAAAATAAATAAAAAATGGTAAATTGAAAAAGCACAGCAAACATATCTGAATCATAATACCCGACCATAGTACGATTATAATAACTCCATGCTATTGATCCAATAAGTGCGGCAAAAAAACCAAGTAATGAATGTCCCATCAATCGTGCTGTTAAAATCATAGGAACAACGATCAAAGAAGAGATAACTGCCGGCATATATAAAATAACTGTATTCAGACTAAGAGGGGTGAACTTGCTCACGAAATAGGTAATATATACAATCCCGGGATACGTTCTTATGGCACTGTGGATCTGATTATTCTCAATGGTAAGGTTTTCAAGTAGACTTTTTGCAGCTGATGCAAAGTAGTAACCATCGTTAGTATTGATCATCAGCTGACCACCCCAGATAAAATTTGGATTATCCTGGAACTGAAATACCCATATCAGCCTTATTGCAAAACTGAAAACATATGCGATCAGCATAAGTCCAAATAGTGTTGTATTGCTTATAGTCTCTTTTATCATTTCTTCTTTACTCCCCACTTTCAAATATATCAATGTATTTTTTTCCCAACACATCATAACTATGATGATTCATAACGTATGCTTTAGCATTTTTACCCATTTTATCTAATTTTGTTCTATTTTCCAATGATAACTTTTCAATTGATTCTTTCAACATTACAATATTCTCTGCTTCAACATTTAACCCACATTTTGCTATCTCCACAATATTGTTCGTTGTATCTACAGCAAAAAGTATTGGCTTGGATGCATACATATAATCAAAAAGTTTATTTGGTGAAATACCATACTTAAAAAGTTTCTCTTTTTGAAGTCCTAAATAGCAAACATCAAAAAGGCTCAACATGGATTGAACTTTCATTTTATCAATAGGATCAATAAATAAAACATTATTAAGCATTTTGCTTTGTTCTATTAGATTCTCTTTTTCTTGCCCTTGACCAACTATAACAAAATAAATATTTGCATTGTGCTGTAACAACTTTGCTGCTTCCAGAAGATAATAGATCGCATTCGAAACACCCAGTTTCCCGGTATATCCAACAATAAACTTATCTTTAGGGATCATTTGGACTATCTTATCTTCCAAGGGTTTGCTATTCTTCATCTCTTCTAGATCAATCCCGTTAGGCACCCAAAATGCTTTTCTATTAAATCCCAATTCTTTCATATGCTCACTATAATTTTGAAGATTAGAAACAATAAAGTCTGATTTTTTTAAAGCAAATTTTTCAAACCAGCTCATTGTCACTATTAAAGGGTTCAATTTGGAAAATCCACCTACTTCCACCAAAGTCAAAGGCCAAATGTCTCTTACTTCAAATACCAGTTTGGCTTTATGCTTTTTAGCTAAAAAATACGCAGGAAGTATGGAAAATGGTGCCGAAGGAGAACAGATGACAACATCAGGTTTATTCGGTATATATTTTGAAATAAAAAAGAGTTTAAACATAAATTCAAACCATTTGAATACTCTTTTTTTATCAAAAGACCTAGCATAGTGCATCACTTTTATCCATAAAAAATCTACATCATCCACTTTTTCAATTTTGAATCTTTTGGAACCCATATGAGGAAACTTTTTAAAGAAATGGGAATAGGAAGCAGAGATGATCGTAGTATGATGCCCACTATTGTTAAATGCTTTGGCCAAATAAAAATGTCTGAATGTCATACCATAACTGGGATTACCTGCATATTCATTGATAATCCAAATATTCTTTTTACTCATAAGTCAGTAATTCTTTTATGATCTTTACACTTGCCGTACCAGCGCCGTAGAGATCAATCGAAAAATTATTATTGAACTCAAAATTTGTATACAAATCCAATATCTTTTCCTCACTGGCACCTGCTAGAACATTAAACCTGTTTTCCACTAACTCCACCCACTCCGTTTCATCTCTCAAAGTAATACATGGCTTTTCAAAAAAGAATGCCTCTTTTTGTAGTCCTCCACTATCTGTCATGACCATATCACAATTGTCTATCAACCATACCATCTCTAAGTATCCAACTGGTTCTATAATTGTTAGGTTTTCAATATTTAATTCCAAATTTTCAATGATTTTTTTTGTTCTTGGATGAAGCGGTAGTATTACTTGTTTTTCTTTTGCTATTTCATCTAATGCTTCAAATATATCTTTTAGCCTTTTTTCATCATCAGTATTTTCTGCTCTATGTATAGTACATAGTATATAATTATCTTCTATATCTAAGTCTGGCTTAGATGCTAAATCTTTATAAAACATAGCTCCATCTTGCATAACATCACCACTTTTTATGATTTTACAATCAAAGTTGTCATAACCTTCATTTTTTAGATTTTGTCCGGCGGTCTCGGTTGGACAAAAAAGCATATTACTAATTCTATCAGTCAATATTCTATTGACCTCTTCAGGCATCCTCATATTGAAACTTCTTAGTCCTGCTTCTATATGTGCCACTTTTATATGTAGTTTTGATGCCGCCAAGGCTCCTGCCAAAGTAGAATTTGTATCACCATACACCATCACAAAATCAGGGTTTTCCTTTACTAAAACTTCTTCAATCTTCTCTAACATTTGCCCCGTCATCGCACCATGACTCAAACCATTTATATTTAAATTATAATCAGGCTTAGGTATCTGCATTTCATTAAAAAATATATCAGACATATTTGCATCAAAGTGTTGCCCAGTGTGCACTATAACTTCTTCTATCTCATCATATTTTGCTATCTCCCGACTCACTGAACCAGCTTTTATAAATTGAGGTCTTGCTCCTAGTATAGTTAATATCTTCACCTTGTCATTTCCTTATAAATATTCATCATCTGCTTTACATTATCGTCCCAATTATACAATTCTCTTACTCTATCTCTTCCACTATTACCTATTTTTATTCTTAGTTCTTTATCTAAAATAAGTTTTTCAATTGCTGTTGCTGTTTCTTTTTCATCTCTTGGTGGCACTACAAATCCAGTGATACCATCTTCAACAACTTCAGGAAGTCCACCTACATTGGCTACTATCACTGGTTTAGCACACGATGAAGCTTCTATAATAGCTACTCCAAAACTTTCACTATTAGCTACTGATACTGATACTGATACTGATAACATATTATGATATTTTGGCACATCTCGAAACGGCACTTTCCCAGTAAAAATAGTTTTATCTTCTATATTCAAATCTTTTGATAGTTGCTTTAACTCTTTATCTAAACTACCACCACCAACTATCAAAAGTTTAAGAGGTAAGTTTTGATATTTATCACTTAGTATTTTAAATGCTTTTATAAGATACTCTATGCCATATTTTTCTTCAAGTGTTTTAACAGTACCTATGACTATATCATCTTTACCAAATAAGCTTTTAACTTCCATTGGTTTAAACTGTTCCATATTAATTCCAAAAGGGGTAACTTCTATATTTTTATCTGTATATAGTTTAGTCTCTTTAGCCATCACATGTGAGGTTGAAAGTATTTTATCTGCTTTTTTTAGATTGTACTGTAGTATACGTTTATGCAAAAAAGACTTATTTGGGAAACTAAAAACATCGTTCCCCCAAACAGAAAGTACAAATGGAGAAAAGCCACTTAATGCTCCAAGCAGCCCATAGCTAGAAGCATAATGTGCATGAAAAATATCAGGTTTAAATTCTTTGATAATACTATTTATCATTGGCAATGCTTTTAGATACTTCAGTTTAGACAAAGCTCCTTCATTTCTTATAACAGATTCATTAAGTGTTATAACTTTAATATTTGGATATTTTTTATAATCATTTACAGTAAAATCACCCAATCCAAAAATGATAATATCCACCCCATTATCAGCTAATGATTTAGCCCATTTTATTGTGTGTACTGAGTTGGGGTCTGAGAGTAGCAATAGTTTCATATTGTTAAATCCTCTTGTACTTGCAATGCTCTTGCTTCCCAAGTATGTTTTAGTATTATTTTTTCTATATTTTTTATTTTTTCATCTATTTGAAATGGATTGTTTTGTAAGTTAATGATTAAATTCTCAAGTTCACTTTCATCATAATTTATTACCCAGCCTATATTGTACTTTTCGACAAACTCTCCAACTGCTGTGTTTTTAACTGCTATTATTGGTTTTTTATATGATATATATTCAAAAAGTTTAATACCTACGGCAAAACTCCATAATTCATGAGGCTTCACAAAATAAATAGAAATATCACTATTCTCATATAGCATAAATAACTCATCACCATTTTTATGATGTACAGTTACACTACTACAATCCGTATATTTTTCTTTGCTTTTCTCCCATTCATTTTTTCTGGTACAAAGATTAAATTGTATCTTTTCAAATTTACTTGTTACTTGTGAAAAAAGTCTCAGATTATAAAGGTCTCCAATACCCCCTACATAAATAAACCTCAAATTATCACCATTTCTATTTTGCAGACTCTCTTTTTCTTCAACTGCTGGAGGTAAAGCTATGACTTTCTTGCTAAAGTTTATTGGGACATACTCAAACATTTGTTTAGATGGCAAATAAAAAACATCTAAATATTTAGTATAGTTTTTCAAATCATTTCTATAAAAAAATTCTGCAAATTTTCTTTTAAAAAATGGGACTTCTTTTTTGTATTCTTCAAAGACCCAATATACATCTCTATAAAAAAGACCTATTCTGATACCATTATCTTTACAAAATCTAAAAAAATTAAAATCTAAAAAAGGAGCTACCGGTAAATGGTGTTTTTCTGTTAATGCCGTTGGCATAGTAGAACTTTCACTATATAAAAAATCATATTTTATTCCATCTTTTATATTTTGTTTTATCTGTTTTATCTGCTGTTTTCTTTCTTTAACATACCCCATCACTATATCTACATCATAACCAATATTTTTAAACGCCTGTATCATCTTTTGTGGTCTTATTTGACTACCGCTATGTAGATTTATATCAATTTTCATTGGTATATGAAATATCATTTTTTTCATGATTTTTTCTTTTCCTTATAATATAGCGCTTAACTAGTTTACTCATATTCTTTTCTTAATATATATTTTTATAGAATTCAAGCCTAACAATAAAGAGGCTACAATTAATAATATTATACACATAAACAAGACTTTAATACTAATATTTACTAAATTTATATTATCAAACAATGCAATGAAACCAAAAGCACCTACAACTACTATAATAAAACTTATCAATATATTTTTCCATATAAAAGGTATATTATAATATTTTTGACTCATCTTAACACGAATTATAAATATAATAATTGCACTAATTAAAGTAGCATAAGCAGCACCTTCTAATCCTATCATTGGTATAAAAATAAAATTTAGTGCACTATTGAGTAGTGCCCCAACTATTGAAATAGTAGCTACTATTTTAGTTTTTTTAGCAATTGCTAACCCTGGAACAAAAATGTACATATTGATAAAAAAGATAGCCATTACAAGTATAGGTATAATAGGTGCCGCATCGTAAAATGCTTCTGTACTCATCAGTACAATAACTTCTTTTGAAAACAGTATACTACCCGTAATGACAAATAGTGCAAATAATACAAATATATTAAAAAGCTTGACAATATCCTGAGGGGTTCGTTCTTCCTTATAATATTTATAAATTAATGGAGATAAAGAACTTTGGAAACCTATCATAACCAAGCTTGTTATTGCTGCAAATCTATATGCAAGTCCATAAATTCCTAGTTCATCTAAACCTAAAAAATATTTTATAGCTATTCTATCTATAAACAATGCTACAAATATAGCAATACCTGAAAATACGAGAGGGTATGAAAATGCCACCATCTCTTTAAACTTTTTATATACAAATACAAAATTATAACTCTTCTTAGTATAGTATATTGAAATAAACATACCTATAATATTTCCTACAATTTGCCCTATAAATATACTTTCAACTTTCATATTTTCTATAACCAACAAATAAACAGCGACAATAGCAACAATAATTACATGTATAATACTAACTGTTATAGATTCTCTGGGTAAAATTTGCCATTTTAATTGACCTTGTGTAAAATAAAACAATCCTTTAGTAACAATAGCTCCTGTTGCTAATAAAAATATATTTTCATATACTAGGTCATCAAGTAACCAAATAGTAAAAGTATCTGAAAATACAAATGAAAGAATGAGATATAAGAGATAAGCAAAAACAGTAAACATAAAAGCAGTAGATACATACTGCATTTTTTCTTTTTCAGAAGTCGTATCTTGATAAAATCTTACAACAGCCTGATTGATCTCTAGTGCAACTGTGAGACTGATTAGGGAAGCCAATATAACAAATAAATCTATGATACCATACTCAGAAGGAGATAAATATCTGGTATAAATCGGTACAAGTAGTATACTTATACCTCTTGTAAGTATTGTGCCTATAGTATATATAAAACTATTTTTAAAAAATATTTTTATCAATCAATAACACCATTCTCTTTTAGTACTTTATTCATATATATACTTGCAGCTTCATAGGTATAATATTTTTTAGTAAACTCATAACCATTGTCTGCATAATATTTTATTTTTTCAGGATTATCTAAAAGATATTTTAAGTTATCATAAACCTCCCAATACTTTGTAATCATCCATGCATCTTTGCTATCTTGGGGCAAAGTAGTCTCTATATCTGGATCTGCTGACATTAGTACTGCTGTATGATTTGCCATGGATTCTATACCATAAAGACCTGGCAGAAATGCATAAAATTGATTCAAGACTATATGTGATGTTCTAAGATGATTTAAAACAACATCATTTTTCACATTCATTAATTCAATATACTCAAATTTATAGCCTTCAATTTGTAATTTTTTTATTGCAGCCCTTACCAATTGAGTCCCTTTTGGAATTGGATTTGATGGAGAATGTAAGATTTTTATAGTTTCTAAATTATTGAATTTACTATTATTTTTAAAAAACTTATTTTTATCATACATATAGTACCATCCATATTGGGCACTTTTTAAGTATGATATTTGATCTATCTTTGGATTAAAGATCAAATCAGCATATTTATCTGCCGATTCTGCAACTTTTCGTTTATATTTTTCAGTTAATTGATTAGTAGCTACATAATTCGCATGTGTATCAATACTATTCTTTTTAGCATGATCAATTGTCAGCTTTATAGATCTAATATCACTTCCAACGAATAAACAAACTATTTTTTTATTTATAGATTTAAGAAACTTAAATTCGATATCTCTATCGAACAAAAAGCCTGTCCTCCAAATATATAAAAAATGTGTTGAATTATTAGCCAAGTATCCAAGTAGAATGGGACCATAAAAAAATCTAACTATAAAATTTAAATATCTGTTTTGTATATTTAAGGAAAAATCATATTCTATATTATAAAATATATTTTGTGATAAACTTACAGATATTGAAGGTCTTAAAACATTGCTAATAAAATAAATATTACTTGCTACTTCATCTACACCAATTACCCACTTATTCATTTCTTTTTTAACAAATAACTTAAAAATATAATATGATATATACAATAATGGTATTTGAATATATATCAAACTCTTCTTTACAATATATCCCATACTATCATCCTTATCAATATTATAATTTTATTTCTTACTTAGCTTACCAATAATGACAATATCCCTATATGACAAATTACTTAATGCAGCTAGTTTTGTTTTCTCTTTTATGTTTTTAGATACAACAGATGCCATACCTAAAAACACATCATTTCCAAGAACAACCCCATCTCTTATAGTTGCATTTGGTCCTATCCAACAATTTTTTCCAATTTTAACACTTCCACTAATTTCAACAGATGCTGTTATTATAGTATTTTCTCCAACAATAACATTATGTGCAATAAACACGTGATCATCTATTTTAACATTTTTTTGAATAGTTGTTGAATCAAAAGTTCCTCTTGCGATTACTGTATTCGCACCTATTTCGACATTGTCTCCTATCGTAACATTCCCAATATGTGGAAATCTTAGAGGAGTTCCATTTTCATCTTGTTCAAAACCAAAACCATCTTCACCTATAATGGCTCCTGATTTTATATAGCAATTATTTCCAACAACTGTATTTTTTTCTATGACAATATGGCTATTTAGTACTGTCCCACTCCCAATATAAACATTGTCCTTAATAACACAGTATTCTCCAATACTTACATTCTTTGATATATTACAATTTTTCCCAATTTTGACAGTATTGCTAATTTTAATCTCTTCTTCTGGTTTAAAAAATTTATTAAATACTTTTATAAAATCTAATCTAGGAGTTTTTGAAACAATATAACTGTTGTGTGATTTCTCATCAATATTGTATCCCTCTATTACAATAACTAGTGCACCTGTCTGGATATCTTCTTGATAGTTTTTTTTATTTATAAAACTTAAACTATTACTTTTTAAGTTGGGTATTCCTACAATATCATTTAATAATAAATTATCTCCAATTAATTCTGAATTTAAATAGTTGGCAATATCAATGCAATATAGTTTGTTGGACATCTAATCTCTTTTCCTATGTTTGATTATATTTAAATTATAATTATTCTTTGTATTCTTATATACTCTATTGACATTCCATATTTTATCTATATTGATATAATAGGAATTTAAAATCTTATTCAATTGTTTATCATAAGAGATTGTACCGTCTCCAAAAAAATGTATAGGATGTGTTAAAAATTGAATAAGTTCATTATTAGATTTATACAAAAATTCTTTAGGATTTTTTCCTCTAAATGAATAGGAAGAATCAGAAATATAATTTCCATTAGAAAATATTTTGCTATCATATGCATTAATTAAATTTGGATAGTTTAAATAAATACCACTAGTTGATGGATTATGCATGGAATATGAATATATTTTTGTATTATAAAATTCTTCAAACATATTTATTTCAACTTCCATTTTATTCAATAACTGTTTTTCGCTTAAATCTCCATATGCAACAGGATCAAAGTGCAAGCCAATTTCAAATCCATCCGCTAACATCTCATTAATTTGCTTTTGTGATTTTAATGAGAATACATTATATATATCTGTTGTTAATAATACATAATATGTAGAATAAATATTTTTTTTCTTTTCAAATCGCGAAAACTGATATGCCATATCCAATGAATAATCAATATCATGACGAACAAGAATACCAAAATCATGTTTATTATAATCTTTTATACAAATAGTTTTTTTATCTGATAACAAATTTAGATAATTATCAATACTAAATAAGTGATTCTTTTTAATGATATTCATATTATTCTTCTATCCTAACTTTTTCTTCTTCAAAGGTTTTGGCTTTATTCGCCCATTCTTCATCATCCTGTTTCAGCTCTTCTTGATTTGAGATTTTTTGATCTAACTCAGCTTGTTTTCTGTTAACTTCTTCAAGCTGTTCTTCAAGCTGCTGTTGCGTCTGAGTAAGCTCTTCTTCTTTTTTTCCAATTTTCGATTTTGCTTCTTCAAGTTCTTTCTCTTTTTGAAGCATCTGATCCAGTTTTTTCTTTTCCTCTTCAAGATTTGCTAACTTTTGTTCAATCTCTTTTTCAGCTTCTTCTTTTTCTCTTTCGAACTGTTCAGCCTGCTTATCCCACTCTTCTTGATTTTCTTTCAGTTTTTCTTGATTTGCAATGTTCTGATTTAATTCAGCTTGTTTTCTATTTATTTCATCAAGATCTTCTTCAAGTTGCTGCTGAGCAAGAGTAAGTTCCTCTTCTTTTTCACTAATCTTAGATTCTGCTTCTTCAAGTTCTTTCTCTTTTTGAAGCATCTGATCTAATTTTTTCTTTTCCTCTTC
>Ga0209013_10004677_pt1 | contig 11948 bp, 24 predicted proteins | sample Cruoilmetagenom2_FD_187291 | JGI IMG/M metagenome (GOLD analysis project Ga0209013, IMG submission 187291) | Oil polluted marine microbial communities from Coal Oil Point, Santa Barbara, California, USA - Sample 2 (SPAdes) (version 2) | ecosystem: Environmental > Aquatic > Marine > Oil seeps ...
AAAATTGTGGAAACTGCGAAACGTTCAGGTGCAAGTGTATCAGGTCCGATTCCACTTCCAACTGAGAAGTCTGTGTACACAATTCTTCGTGCGGTTCACAAGTACAAAGATTCTCGTGAACAATTCGAAATGCGTACGCATAAACGTCTGATCGATATCGTTAACCCAACACCACAAACTGTTGATGCGTTAATGAAGCTTGACTTACCATCTGGCGTTGATATTGAAATCAAACTTTAATGGTAAACAACAAATAGAACTAAACACAATTACTGTAGGAGGTGTGACAAATGACCAAAGGAATCTTAGGTAGAAAAATCGGTATGACGCAAGTATTTGCTGAGAACGGTGACTTAATCCCTGTAACTGTAATTGAAGCTTCTCCAAACGTAGTGCTTCAAAAGAAATCAGTTGAAACAGACGGCTACGAATCAATCCAGTTAGGTTTTGAAGATAAGCGTGAAAAGCTTTCTAACAAACCAGCAAAAGGACATGTAGCAAAAGCAAGCACTACTCCTAAGCGCTTCATCCGTGAATTCCGCGGCTTGAATATTGCTGAGTACGAAGTTGGTCAAGAGGTCAAGGTTGAAAGTTTCACAGAAGGCGATATTGTAGACGTTTCAGGCGTTACAAAAGGTAAAGGTTTCCAAGGTGTTATTAAACGCCACAACCAATCTCGTGGACCAATGGCCCACGGATCTCGTTACCACCGTCGTCCAGGTTCAATGGGGCCAGTTGCTCCGAACCGCGTGTTCAAACAAAAGAAATTACCTGGTCAAATGGGTGGCACTATGGTGACGATCCAAAACTTAGAAATCGTAAAAGTTGATGCTGATCGTAACTTGCTACTTGTTAAAGGTAATGTTCCTGGTTCTCGTAAAGCATTAGTAGTAGTTAAAACTGCTATCAAAGCTAACTAATTAAATAGAGGAAGGAGGAAACAGGAATGCCAAAGGTATCTTTACTTAACCAAACAGGTTCATCTGTTGGTGAAATCGAATTAAACGATGCGGTTTTCGGAATCGCGCCAAACAATAATGTATTATTTGATGCAGTAATCGCTCAACGCGCAGGACTACGTCAAGGTAATCATAAAGTTAAAAACCGTTCTGAAGTTGCTGGTGGTGGTCGTAAGCCATGGAAACAAAAAGGAACAGGTCGTGCTCGTCAAGGTTCGATTCGCTCTCCACAATGGCGTGGTGGTGGTGTTGTTTTCGGTCCAGTTCCACGTAGCTACAGCTACAAACTACCGAAAAAGGTTCGTCGTTTAGCTCTTCGTTCAGCTCTTTCTGCGAAAGTGTTGGAACAGAACTTCATCGTTCTTGAAAGCTTAATGTTCGATGCACCAAAAACAAAAGATTTCTTGAAAGTGTTGAAAGACCTTTCAATCGAGAAAAAAGCTTTGTTCGTTACAGCTGAACTTGATGAATTCGTAGCAAAATCTGCTCGTAACATCCCAGGAGTTTCAGTAGTATCAGCAACAGGCATTAATGTTCTTGACTTGCTTGGACATGACAAAATTGTTGTGACAAAAGCTGCAGTAGAGAAAATCGAGGAGGTGCTAGGATAATGGAAGCACGTGATATTATTAAACGTCCGGTCATTACCGAGCGTTCTTCTGAAGTAATGGAAGAGAAAAAGTACACTTTCTTAGTGGACACTCGCGCCAACAAAACTCAAGTTAAACACGCAATCGAAGAAATCTTTGGAGTAGATGTTGAGAAAGTTAACATCATGAACTACAAAGGTAAATTCAAACGCGTTGGTAAATTTGGTGGATATACTAACAAACGCCGTAAAGCTATTGTTAAATTAACTGCTGAAAGTAAAGACATCGAATTATTCGAGGTTTAATCCATACAGGATTTAAATTGAACTTATAAGAAGGAGGGAATAAACATGGCGATTAAAAAGTACAAACCTACCTCCAACGGTCGACGTAACATGACAACTTCGGATTTCGCTGAAATCACGACTAACAAGCCTGAGAAATCATTGCTTGAGCCTGTCAAACGTAAAGGCGGCCGTAATAACCAAGGTAAGTTAACTGTTCGTCATCAAGGTGGCGGCCATAAGCGTCAATATCGTGTTATCGATTTCAAACGAAATAAAGATGGCATTCCAGGACGCGTTGCTACTATTGAGTACGATCCAAACCGCTCTGCAAACATTGCATTAATTAATTATGTTGATGGTGAAAAACGTTACATCCTAGCAGCAAAAGGGTTAGAAGTTGGCATGATGATCATGTCGGGTCCAGAAGCTGATATTAAAGCAGGTAACGCATTGCCATTACAAAACATTCCTATGGGTTCTACAATCCATAACATTGAAATGAAGCCAGGTAAAGGTGGACAATTAGTCCGTTCTGCTGGTACTTCTGCTCAAGTACTAGGTAAAGAAGACAAGTATGTTATTATTCGTCTTCAATCTGGTGAAGTTCGTATGATCTTAGGAACTTGCCGTGCAACAATTGGTCAAGTTGGTAATGAACAACACGAATTAATCAACATTGGTAAAGCAGGTCGTAACCGTTGGTTAGGTAAACGCCCAACTGTACGTGGATCTGTAATGAACCCGAACGACCATCCACACGGTGGTGGTGAAGGTAAATCTCCAATTGGACGTAAATCTCCAATGTCTCCATGGGGTAAACCAACTCTTGGTTACAAAACTCGTAAAAAGAAAAACAAGTCAGACAAATTTATCGTTCGTCGTAGTAGCGCTAAAAAATAAAGTGATTCATCTGCGGTTCACACAAAGAGCCGTAGCGATATCACTGAGGGAGGTACCAAAATGGGCCGTAGCTTGAAAAAAGGACCTTTCGTTGATGACCATCTTATGAAGAAGGTTGATGCGCAAAAGGATTCCGAGAAAAAACAAGTAATCAAAACCTGGTCTCGCCGTTCAACAATATTCCCGACTTTTATCGGATTAACGATCGCAGTATACGATGGACGTAAACACGTTCCTGTATATGTGACTGAAGATATGGTAGGACATAAATTGGGCGAATTCGCACCTACACGTGCTTATAAAGGCCACGGTAATGACGATAAGAAAACAAGACGCTAATTGAGAGGAGGATATCCTAATGCAAGCTAAAGCTATTCTTAGAACAGTGCGTATTGCCCCTCGTAAAGTACGATTAGTCGTCGATTTAATCCGAGGCAAGCAAATCGGTGAAGCAGTTGCGATTTTGCGCCTTACACCAAAGGCCGCATCACCAGTAGTTGAAAAATTATTGAAATCTGCGGTTGCAAACGCTGAGCACAACTTAGATTTAGATATGAATAAACTAGTTATTTCTGAAGTATTTGTTGATGAAGGTCCAACATTGAAACGTTTCCGTCCACGTGCTATGGGGCGTGCAAGTGCGATCAACAAACGCACAAGCCACATTACTATCGTGGTATCTGAGAAGAAGGAGGGATAATTCGTGGGTCAAAAAGTACATCCAATAGGATTGCGTATAGGCATCATTCGTGATTGGGAATCAAAATGGTATGCAGAAAAAGACTATGCGACTTTCCTTCATGAAGATTTAAAAATTCGTGGTTACATTGAAACACGTTTGAAAGAAGCTTCAGTTTCTAAAGTAGAAATCGAGCGCGCTGCAAACCGTGTTAACGTAACTATTCACACTGCTAAACCAGGTATGGTTATTGGTAAAGGTGGTACGGAAGTGGAAGCACTACGTAAAAACCTTAATGCTACTACTGGCAAGCGTGTCCACATCAACATCGTGGAAATTAAACGTCCGGATTTAGATGCGAAATTAGTTGCTGAGAACATTGCTCGTCAATTAGAAAATCGTGTATCTTTCCGTCGTGCACAAAAACAATCATTACAACGTACTATGCGTTCTGGCGCAAAAGGTATTAAAACTCAAGTATCTGGACGCTTAGGCGGAGCTGATATTGCTCGTGCTGAGCATTACAGTGAAGGAACTGTACCACTTCATACTTTACGTGCTGACATTGATTATGCACATGCTGAAGCTGACACAACTTATGGTAAGCTTGGTGTTAAAGTTTGGATCTATCGTGGTGAAGTCCTTCCAGTTAAGAAGAAATCTGTGGAAGGAGGCAAATAATATGTTAATGCCTAAACGCGTTAAATATCGTCGCGAACACCGTGGAAAAATGCGCGGAGAAGCAAAAGGCGGTAAAGAAGTAACTTTTGGTGAATTCGGCTTACAAGCTGTTGAAGCTAGCTGGATTACTAACCGTCAGATCGAAGCTTCTCGTATTGCGATGACACGTTACATGAAACGTGGCGGTAAAGTTTGGATTAAAATTTTCCCACATAAACCTTATACTAAAAAGCCTCTAGAAGTTCGAATGGGTTCTGGTAAAGGTTCACCTGAGGGATGGGTAGCAGTAGTTAAACCAGGAAAAGTAATGTTCGAAATTGCGGGTGTCTCTGAAGAGGTAGCACGCGAAGCACTTCGACTTGCAGCACATAAACTTCCTGTGAAATGTAAAATCATTAAACGTGAAGAAATTGGTGGTGAATCTAATGAAAGCTAATGAACTCCGTGACCTTACCACTGCAGAAATTGAACAAAAAGTGAAATCACTGAAAGAAGAGCTTTTTAACCTTCGCTTCCAATTGGCGACTGGTCAATTAGAAAACACAGCACGCATTAGCCAAGTACGTAAAGCTATTGCGCGTATGAAAACTGTGATTCGTGAAAGAGAAATCAGTGCAAATAACTGATAAAGGAGGTTTTCGAGCATGACTGAGCGTAATCAACGCAAAGTATACACGGGCCGTGTTGTTTCTGACAAAATGGACAAAACTGTAACTGTTATGATTGAAACATATAAAAAGCATAAACTTTACGGTAAGCGTGTTAAGTACTCTAAAAAGTTCAAAGCGCATGATGAGCTAAACGAAGCTAAATTAGGCGACGTAGTTCGTATCATGGAAACTCGTCCGTTGTCTGCTACAAAACGTTTCCGTCTTATGGAAGTTGTAGAAAAAGCGGTAATTATTTAAATAATATAGTTCGGGACAGACCAAATTCCGAGAGGAGGTTACCTAAGTGATCCAACAAGAGAGTCGTATGAAAGTTGCTGACAACTCAGGTGCACGTGAAGTATTAACAATTAAAGTGCTTGGTGGTTCTGGTCGTAAAACTGCTAACATCGGCGATGTAGTCGTATGTACAGTTAAGAAAGCAACACCAGGTGGCGTTGTCAAGAAAGGTGACGTCGTAAAAGCCGTTATCGTTCGCACTAAAAGCGGTGTACGCCGTAAAGACGGAACTTATATCAAATTTGATGAAAACGCATGCGTTATTATCAAAGACGATAAAGGCCCGCGCGGAACTCGTATTTTCGGACCTGTTGCACGTGAATTACGTGACAATAGCTTCATGAAAATCGTATCTTTAGCTCCGGAAGTTCTTTAATCAACATGAAAGTGCTAAACAAGGAGGTGCGACAGAATGCATGTTAAAAAAGGCGATAAAGTTATGGTGATCTCAGGTAAAGAAAAAGGTAAAACAGGTACTATCATTGCTGCTTTTCCAAAGACTGACCGAGTTTTAGTAGAAGGTTTGAACTTAGTGAAAAAGCACATGAAACCTAACCAAGCAAATCCACAAGGTGGAATTGTAAGCCAAGAGGCATCAGTACACGTATCGAACGTAATGTTAATCGACCCTAAATCAGGCGAGCCGACTCGCGTAAGTTATAAAGTGGAAGATGGCAAAAAAGTTCGTGTTGCAAAAAAATCAGGCGAAACAATCGATAAATAAGTAAAAGAAGAAGGGAGGTACACACATGAACCGCCTAAAAGAAAAATTTCTTAAGGAAGTTTCTCCTGCTCTAATGAGCAAGTTTGAATACAAATCAGTTATGCAAGTGCCACAAGTGAACAAAATCGTAATCAACATGGGTGTTGGTGACGCTGTTCAAAACACTAAAGCACTAGATGCAGCTGTTGAAGAATTAACAATCATCACAGGTCAAAAACCTGTTGTAACTAAAGCTAAGAAATCAATCGCTGGCTTCCGTCTTCGTGAAGGTATGCCAATCGGCTGTAAAGTAACATTACGCGGAGAGCGTATGTACGACTTCTTGGACAAATTAATTGCAATCTCACTTCCACGTGTTCGTGACTTCCGCGGTGTTTCTAAAAAAGCATTCGACGGTCGCGGTAACTACACATTAGGTGTTAAAGAACAATTAATCTTCCCAGAAATCGACTACGATAAAGTGTCTAAAGTACGCGGTATGGATATCGTAATTGTAACAACTGCGAACTCTGACGAAGAAGCTCGTGAGTTATTAACACAATTCGGAATGCCGTTCCAAAAGTAAACATAAGGGAGGCGTAAACGTGGCTAAAAAATCAATGATCGCTAAACAAAAGCGCACGCCAAAGCATAATGTACAAGCTTACACACGTTGTGAACGTTGCGGTCGTCCGCATTCGGTCTTACGTAAATTTAAACTTTGCCGTATTTGTTTCCGTGAGCTTGCTTACAAAGGACAAATTCCTGGCGTGAAAAAAGCCAGCTGGTAATCCCCTAAACTGGGAAGGAGGTTAATGTAATGACAATGACAGATCCGATTGCAGATATGCTTACACGTATTCGTAACGCGAACATGGTTCGCCACGAAAAGTTAGAGTTACCTGCATCAAACATGAAAAAAGAGATCGCTGAGATCCTTAAACGTGAAGGTTTTGTTCGTGACGTAGAATACGTTGAAGATAGCAAACAAGGTATCATTCGTATCTTCTTGAAATACGGTCAAAACAACGAACGCGTTATTACTGGTTTGAAACGTATTTCTAAACCTGGTCTTCGTGTGTATGCGAAGACAAATGAAGTACCAAGAGTATTAAATGGACTTGGAATTGCTTTAGTGTCAACTTCTAATGGTCTATTAACTGATAAAGAAGCACGCGCTAAACAAGTTGGCGGCGAAATCGTAGCTTACGTTTGGTAAACAGCAACAATCGAATGGAGGTGCAATAAATGTCTCGTGTAGGTAAAAAACCAATTGAGGTTCCTGCTGACGTTACTGTAACAATTGGTAAAAACAATGATGTTACTGTAAAAGGTCCAAAAGGCGAGCTTACTCGTACTTTTAATGCAGATATTAAAATCGAAAAAGAAGAGAACGTTGTTACATTAACACGTCCTTCTGAATCAAAAGATCACCGTACGATTCACGGTACAACTCGTGCTTTGCTTGCAAACATGGTTGAAGGTGTTTCTAAAGGGTTCGAACGTAGTCTTGAACTAGTAGGTGTAGGTTACCGTGCTTCTTTACAAGGTGAAAAACTTGTATTGAACGTAGGTTTCTCTCATCCAGTAGAATTCACTCCTGAAGCTGGTTTAGTTGTAGAAGTTCCTACAAATACTAAAATCATCATTCGAGGAATTAACAAGGAACGCGTTGGTGCATTAGCATCAAATATTCGTCAAGTACGTCCACCAGAGCCGTATAAAGGTAAAGGTATTCGTTATGAAGGCGAAGTTGTTCGTCGTAAAGAAGGTAAAACAGGTAAATAATGCTGCCTAAGCATTAGAAAGGAGTGACCTCTGTGATTACGAAACAAGATAAAAATCAAGTTCGTAAAAAACGTCATGCACGTGTACGTTCTAAAATCACGGGTACAGCTGAACGTCCTCGTTTAAATGTATTCCGTTCTAATAAACACTTATATGCGCAATTAATCGACGATACTACTGGAGTAACACTTGTAAGTGCTTCTACTATGGAAAAAGATTTCGATGGTACTGGTAACTTAGAGTCTGCTAAAGTAATCGGCGAAACAATCGCTAAACGTGCTTCTGAAAATAACATTAAAGTTGTTGTTTTCGACCGTGGCGGTTACTTATATCATGGTCGCGTTAAAGCTATAGCTGAAGCTGCTCGCGAAAATGGCTTAGAATTTTAATAAGAAGGAGGGACACATTTCATGCGTCACATTGATCCAAACAAACTTGAACTTGAAGAGCGCGTAGTTACAATTAACCGCGTAGCTAAAGTTGTAAAAGGTGGACGTCGTTTCCGCTTCACTGCATTGGTTGTTGTTGGTGACAAGAATGGCCACGTAGGATTCGGTACTGGTAAAGCACAAGAAGTACCAGATGCTATCCGTAAAGCAATTGAAGATGCGAAGAAAAACCTGATCGAAGTGCCTATGGTACGTGGTACTACTCCACATTTAATTATCGGTAACTTTGGCGCTGGTGAAATTTTAATTAAACCTGCTGCTCCTGGTACTGGTGTTATCGCTGGTGGTCCAGTTCGTGCTGTACTTGAGCTAGCTGGTATTACTGATATTCTTTCTAAATCACTTGGTTCTAACACACCTATTAACATGGTTCGTGCTACAATCAATGGCTTAACTGGACTAAAACGTGCTGAGGACGTTGCTAAATTGCGCGGCAAATCAGTTAAAGAGTTATTAGGTTAAGGGAGGGAAATGACAATGGCAAAATTACAAGTTACCCTCACTAGAAGCGTAATTGGGACAAAACCTGGTCAACGCAAAACTGTAGAAGCTCTTGGTTTACGTAAAATGCATCAAACTGTTGAGCATGCTGACAACGTAGCCATCCGTGGGATGGTTGAAAAAGTAGCTCATTTAGTTTCTGTAAAGGAACTATAATTAGTATTTTAGAATAAGGAGGTGCCACCCATATGAAACTGCATGAGTTAAAACCAGCAGAAGGATCTCGTTCAAACCGTAAGCGTAAAGGTCGCGGGATTGGTTCTGGTAATGGTAAAACTGCAGGTAAAGGTCATAAAGGTCAAAACGCTCGTTCTGGCGGCGGTGTTCGTCCAGGATTTGAAGGCGGTCAAAACCCATTATTCAGACGTTTACCAAAACGTGGCTTTACGAACATTAATCGTAAAGTTTACGCTATTGTGAATCTTGATACACTTAACCGTTTTGAAGAGGGCACGGAGGTAACACCTGCATTGCTTATTGAAACAGGTTATGTGAGCAGCGAAAAAGCTGGAATTAAGATTCTTAGTAACGGAACTCTTGACAAAAAGCTTACTGTGAAAGCTCACAAATTCTCTGCTTCTGCTAAAGAAGCTATTGAAGCTGCGGGCGGACAAACAGAGGTGGTTTAATGTTTCAGACAATCTCCAACTTTATGCGCGTTAGAGATATAAGAAATAAAATCGTCTTTACTTTGTTAATGTTAATCGTTTTCCGTATTGGAACATTCATTCCGGTACCAAACGTTGACGCGCAAGTATTGCAAGCTACAGACCAGTTTAGTTTAATTGGTTTCTTAAATACATTTGGTGGCGGTGCCCTTGCTAACTTTTCGATTTTAGCAATGGGAATCATGCCGTACATCACAGCATCGATTATTGTACAGTTGTTACAAATGGATGTTGTACCGAAGTTTACGGAGTGGGCAAAACAAGGTGAAGTCGGAAGACGTAAACTTGCTCAGTTCACACGTTACTTCACAATTGTGTTAGCGTTCATCCAAGCGATGGCGATGTCATACGGGTTTAACCGTATGTACGGTGGATCTTTAATAAAAGAAGATGGTTTCTCGACATATGTTGTTATAGCAATTGTGTTAACAGGTGGAACTGCGTTCCTACTTTGGTTATCTGAGCAGATCACTGCTAAAGGTGTTGGTAATGGTATTTCCATTATTATCTTTGCGGGTATCGTTGCTGCGATTCCAGGGGCTGCTAACCAAATCTATGCACAACAATTAGATGGAGCTGGTGATGATTTATTCATCCGTATTGGTATTATGGCACTTCTTGTTTTAGCGATAATTGCTGTTACTGTGGGAGTTATTTACGTTCAACAAGCGTTGCGTAAAATTCCAATTCAGTACGCAAAACGTGTTGCTGGTCGCGGTGCTACTGGCGGACAACAAACACACTTACCGTTAAAAGTGAATGCTGCGGGAGTAATCCCAGTAATCTTTGCGGTGGCGTTTATCATTACACCACAAACACTTTCTACTTTCTTTGGACAGAATAATGTAACGGATTTTATTCAGAACACATTTGATTATTCGAAACCGGTGGGCATGCTCATCTATGTTGCGTTAATCGTTGCATTTACGTATTTCTATGCGTTCATTCAAGTGAATCCTGAAAACGTTGCAGATAATCTGAAAAAACAAGGTGCTTATATTCCAGGAATTCGTCCAGGGAAAAACACACAAGATTATTTAACAACAGTCTTGTACCGTTTAACTTTCGTGGGTGCGATCTTCCTAGCACTAGTTGCAATCATGCCGATTTTGTTCATTAACTTCGCTGGTCTTCCAGCTTCTGCTCAAATCGGTGGAACAAGCTTACTAATCGTTGTCGGTGTTGCACTGGAAACGATGAAACAGCTTGAAGCTCAACTAGTGAAACGTCATTACAAAGGTTTCATGAAATAAAGTTTGGTTTCTAGGAACGTCTACGTTCCTTTTAACCTGCAAATTATGCAGGGGGCAAAACGTATGAATATCGTTTTAATGGGTTTGCCAGGTGCAGGTAAAGGCACTCAAGCAGATAAAATTGTTGAGAAGTACGCAATCCCTCATATTTCTACAGGCGACATGTTCCGAGCAGCTATAAAAGGTGGCACGGAGCTTGGCCTTAAAGCCAAATCGTTTATGGATGATGGTGCATTAGTACCTGATGAAGTAACGATCGGAATCGTTCGCGAAAGATTAAGCAAATCTGATTGTGATAACGGGTTTTTACTAGACGGCTTTCCACGTACAGTTCCTCAAGCGGCAGCACTTGATGCGCTATTGCTTGATTTGAACAAAAACGTAGAGTACGTATTAAATATTCAAGTTGAACAAGAAGAATTGATTAAGCGCCTAACGGGGCGTCGCATCTGTAAAGAATGTGGCACTGCGTATCATTTAGTCTTTAACCCACCTCAAAAAGATGGTGTTTGTGACAAAGATGGAGGCGAGCTTTACCAGCGCGCGGATGATAATCCGGAAACGGTGACTAACCGTCTGGAAGTAAATATGAAACAAACACAACCTTTACTCGACTATTATGGCGATAAAGGCGTGCTAACAAATATTAACGGTCAGCAAGACATTCATAAGGTATTTGCTGATTTAAATGCTCTTTTAGAGAGTAAACGCAGCTGAATCTAGCGGCACGCTTGTAAACGGAATTTTTTTTCGAGAGCTGCAAAAGCAAATTATGCCCGCTATACGTAAGAACGAAATAGTAAATGCCACGTAAAAGAGGATCCCTTTGTCCTTTCGTGCATTTCTACTTCCGACAAGGTATAATGGGTTTCGTGGAAGCATCTGTGTAACGGATATGGTGGAACTCATCCAAGGCATTCCGAGCGTTCGTGTTTACATGAGGGAGACAGGTTCACCCCGGTCAGTCTACTCCGTAGGTTGCCAGAAGCGAAGCCTGACGAGTGTCTTTCGAACATCTCTCATGCAAAACAAACATATGTTGAAACGAATAGAGTCCATGTTTTTGGATTTAATTTGCGGAACATGCCGTTTGATTTGCTGATGGGACCTGATTTTTTATACAGAAGGGAGACAGGGTTGATGGCGAAAGACGATGTAATTGAAGTCGAAGGAACAGTTGTTGAGACTTTGCCAAACGCGATGTTTAAGGTAGAATTGGAAAATGGTCACACGATTCTTGCTCATGTTTCGGGCAAAATCCGTATGCATTTTATCCGCATCCTACCTGGAGATAAAGTCACAATTGAACTTTCTCCTTACGATTTAACTCGCGGACGTATCACATACCGTTTTAAATAATCTTTTGCACTCCGGACCACTAAGGAGGTTGGGTTAGATGAAAGTGAGACCATCTGTGAAACCGATCTGCGAAAAATGTAAAGTTATTCGCCGACGCGGTAAAGTAATGGTAATCTGTGAAAATCCTAAACATAAACAAAAACAAGGCTAATTTGAAGGAGGTGCACGACACACATGGCTCGTA
>Ga0209013_10004678_pt1 | contig 11946 bp, 10 predicted proteins | sample Cruoilmetagenom2_FD_187291 | JGI IMG/M metagenome (GOLD analysis project Ga0209013, IMG submission 187291) | Oil polluted marine microbial communities from Coal Oil Point, Santa Barbara, California, USA - Sample 2 (SPAdes) (version 2) | ecosystem: Environmental > Aquatic > Marine > Oil seeps ...
AAAAACGTTGCTGATGGCGATGGATGCAGTTCGCGCCACCCTCGATGTAATGTTGGGTACACAATAGTGGATCACCCCGTGTTTTACAAACACAGGATCGACCTGTGTCCTTATCTCAGATGTCTCTATGCAACCACCCCGGTCAATGCTGATATCAATCACTACTGATCCTTTCTTCATCTCTTTTATCATCTCTTCAGTAATAAAAAAGGTCTGTTGCTTCTCATCTCTTCTAATGGCACCGATCAGCACATCGGCCGAGCGCAACGCCTTCAGGATCACCTTGGGATGGAATATGGAAGTGGGGATCTGACAGCCCACCTCATTTTGCAGGCGGCGAAGCCGGTGTATGGAATGATCAAATACTTTTACTTCCGAACCAACACCCATGGCTGCCCGTACTGCATATTCAGCTGCCGTTCCAGCCCCCAGGATCACAACTTCGGTCGGAGTGATTCCCGTAACTCCACCCAGCATCACACCTTTCCCTCCCCTCATATTGCTTAAATATTCTGCTGCAATAAGCATACTGGTGGTTCCGGCAATGGCACTCATGCTCCTGACTGCCGGATAACATTTATGTTCATCCTGGATTTTTTCAAAAGCGATGGCGGTCACCTTTTTCTGCATCAGGCTCCGGATGTACTTCTCCTCACAGTGGGTAAAAACCTGGAAGGAGGAGAGCAGAATTTGCCTCTCTTTCATCCATCCGGTCTCTTCGAGTGTTGGGGGACTGATCTTTAAAAGCACATCGCACCCTCCGAAGACCTCCTGTTTGTTTTCGGCAATGATCCCGCCCTTTTCGGAATAGTCTGTATCAAGGTAATTGGCCGCCTTGCCGGACCCTGCTTCCAGGATCACTTCATGGCCATGCCCGGTAAGGATCTCAACGGCTTCGGGGGTAATAGGAACCCTGCTTTCCACGGCTTGATTCTCCGAGGGAATTCCAATCTTCAACTTCTTCTGTTTACTCTCCACTTCAAGCATCTCTTCCTGGGGCATCAATCCCTCCCTGCGGATGTTGAATGAAGATGATCCGGATTTTTCCATGGGTCCAATGTGTTATAGGGTAGCCTAAAATAATACAATTAGCCTGCAATGTCAATAATAATAAGACCGGAGTATCAAAAATGTATCACCCTGGACCCGTCATCAGCTACTCTAATCTCTGTAATCAGTGCATCCTCGGGGATCAGATGGCTGGCTTTTTCAGGCCACTCGATGAAACAATGGTCTCCTGAGTAAAAATACTCTTCATATCCCAGATCGAAGAGCTCACCCGGATCTTCGATCCTGTAAAGGTCAAAATGGAAAATGGAATTACCCTCTGATGTAAAATACTCATTGACAAGGGAAAAAGTAGGACTATTCACTTCGGTTGTCACTCCCATTGCCCTGCAAAGTGCCTGTATAAAGGTGGTTTTTCCTGCACCCAGTTCACCCGAAAAAGCTATGACAGGAATGTGACCACAGGCCTTTAGAAATTCTTTGGCAGCAGCGTCGATCCGGTCCAGTGAATGGAGGGTAATGGTGTTCATTTTACCTGACAGGTGAAAGAATAGAAACGGGGATCAACATCTCCTCCATGGAGATCCCTCCGTGTTGGAAAGTATTGCGGTACATATTCACAAAGTGGTTATAGTTGTTAGGATACACCATATAATCATTGTTCATGGCAAAGATATAGCTGGAGCTTACATTGGTCCTTGGCAGGTATACTGCCTCAGGTTTATGAATTTCATATACCTCCCTGGGGTTGTAGTTCAGGTTCTTACCCTGCTTGTAACGAAGATTGACCGAAGTATCTCTATCGCCAATCACCTTCACAGGATTGGTTACCCTGACAGCCCCATGATCCGTGGTGATTACCAACTTGATGTCATGTTGTGTAAGTTGCTTCAGCAACTCATACAGGTAGGAGTGCTGAAACCAGCTATGGACCAGCGAACGGTAGGACGCTTCATCATAGGCCAGCTCCCTGATCATTTCTATTTCGGTACGGGCATGAGAGAGCATATCTACGAAATTATAGACCAGAACGTTCAGATCGTAATTGAGCAGGTCGCGGTAATTATCCACCAGTTTTTTACCACTACGCTGATTGCTGATCTTCTCATAGTTAAACGAAGCTTCAATTCCAAGCCGCTGCATCTGTTTGCGACAGAGCTCCTCTTCGTGTGCATTTTTACTACCCTCCTCCGATTCCTCAATCCACAGCCCCGGATAACGTTTCTGGATCTCACCGGGCATCATTCCGGCAAACATGGCATTTCGTGCATACTGGGTAGCTGTAGGTAGAATGGCTGAAAACACCACCTCTTCATCTGTCCTGAAGAGATCTCCCATCTCCTGTTCAATGATCTTCCACTGGTCATACCGAAGGTTGTCAATAATGACCACCATTACCTTTCCCTGTTTAAGCAGGGGAAAGACCTTTTGCTCAAAAACATGGGGAGACGTAAGTGGGGCATCGGTTGTATTAGGAGCGAACCAGCCCTCATAATGAGTGCGAATGAATCGGGCAAACTCCTTGTTAGCCTCGGTTTTCTGCAGCTTTAAAACCTCCTCCATACCTTCAGATCCACTGTTGTCGAATTCCCGTTCCCAGTAGACCAGTCGTTTATAGATCTCTACCCACTGCTGAAAACTCCCGGCAGAATTGATCTGCATCCCAATCTGGTTGAACTGTGACTGGTAGCTGGAGGTGGTTTTCTGGCTTACCAATCTTTTGGTATCTATGTTCTTTTTTATGGTGAGCAAGATCTGCTTGGGATTCACAGGTTTGATAAGGTAGTCCGAAATCTTGCTCCCCAATGCCTCATCCATGATATCCTCCTCCTCACTTTTTGTGATCATGACCACAGGAGTGGAAGGAGAGATGTTTTTAATCCTATCCAGGGTTTCAAGTCCCGATATGCCGGGCATGTTCTCATCCAGGAAAATAAGGTCAAAATCATTCTCCTCACAAAGTCTGAGGGCATCGGTTCCATTGGTCGCGGTGGTCACCCTGTAATCTTTCTCTTCCAGGAAAAGAATGTAGGGTTTCAGAAGATCAATCTCGTCATCTGTCCATAGTATGTGGATCTGTCTGCCCATTACTCTTCGTTTATATAGTGATTCAGGTAAAACAGGTAGTAGGGATTAAACACCTTCTCATTGGAAAGGATTTCAAAATTATCTGATGAAATTAACATCATCCTGTACTGAGAAGTTTGGATTCCGGTAAGGATTGTATCCTTGTTCTCTTCTATTACCTGCAAGTACCGTTCAGCTCCTTCTGCATTTGTAAATATCTTCACCATCAGCATGTTGTATGAATCGGTCAATTCGACCTCTTCAATATTCAGGTCATACTGATTGAAATGATCCAGGTTATAATTTAACAGGTCGAAATTTACCTGGTTTACATTTTCGCTGGAGTGCAAGGCAATCAGAAAATAGTGTTCCTGCTCCGGATCATACACTGAATAGATCACTTCAGCCTCCCTGGCCTGGTCAGCCTCTTTGATCTCGGGGAATTCCACATACATGTAATCGATGATCTCCTGGGCTTGCATACTCTCTTCAGCTGTGGGGTGCTGGGCAATCAGTGAATCAAATTCTACCTTCATCTCCTCCTTGCCGCTCATGGCTCCCACCGAAAGCGCCTTAATGTATTTGAACTTAGGAATAAGCGGATCACCTGCAAACTGCAAAATGGCACTATCTGCACCTGCTACCACCGATATATACTCCTTCTGCTTATACTGCTCAAACACTTCCTCATAAATCCTCACAACCTTCATCTCCTCCTCTTCCAGTTCCTGAATATAATTGGGATTATTCAGCAATTTTGAATAGTGTGAGTCGGGGTACTTTGACAGCAATTGTGACTTGTGATATTCTGCCCTGTCAGGCCTCTGAATGGTATTGTTCAGTTCGTGCAGGTAATACATGGCCGGAGCTGAAAATCTCCCGCCGGGATATCTCGACAATAACTCTTCAAAAGCGTTGATCGATTCCTGGTAGTCCAGCAGATTCTCTCTGTAAATGACTCCCATATTGAAGAGTGCATCTTCCAGCCTCAGGTCGGATTGTTCCATGGCCGAGTCGGTCATTGGAATGTTAATAAGGTAATACTCCCTGGATTTATTGTCGAAAATCACTGCTCCATCTCCCCCATTCAAACTATCTCCCTCACTGCTCAAGCCACCGGTCAGTTCAGTGATGCTTTGTTTGTTTTTCCGCCTCCAGTTATCCTCCAGGGCCCGGTCTCCCCATTTCATCCTGAACTCGGGCTGACCAAAGCTTTTGGCGTTCAGGTTATAGAAGTACCACTTCCCCCCCTGTTGTCCGCCCTGTTGTCCGCCCTGGTTATTGTTAGACCTCATGGACTGGTTGAAAGCCATATCCTGCATGGCCTGTTGCTCAACCAGACGCGCCTCTTCCTCCTCTTTTCTCACCTGTTCAATAATCCCGTCAATGACGGCGAAGCGCTCCTCTTCCGGAAGAGCAGCCAGTATCTGAACGCTGTCTTCCATTTCGTAACTTGAAATGCTGTACACAAGACCGCTCAGACTGGCCGAAAGTGTAACTAAACCGTTATAACCAGGATAATCCCGGTTCAGAAAAGATACTGCAGAATCGTAATATGCTGCCGACAGGATATATTCAGGTTCCTGATAATAGATTTTTGCCAGGGTGAGGGAAGAAAATCCTTTTTGGTACTGGTTCTGAAGACTGGTAGAGACCGAAAGCTGGTAATATTCAATGGCCTGTTCCTTGTTATCTTCCTCCATGGCAATATTTCCCAACGCAAAGTAAATCTGGTCCTTATACTCTTTATTCTTGCTGTCCCTGAGCATCTTGTTTAGCAGTTTCTTCAGCTCCTCACTACTGGAACTGCCCGATTCAAATACCTCTGCCATGCTCACCCTTGCATTGAATGCCATTTCATAGGGTGGATTATAATGGGTGACACGCTTATACTTCTCCAACGCCAGGTCATTCTGTCCGGTCTCTTCATAGAGTTGTGCAAGGATAAAGGAATACCTTATTTTCTGCTCCTTTTTCACACCTTTAAGTCCCTCTACAATTTCCAGATGTTCTGCTGCTGCAACGTACGATGAGTTTTTAATATGATACTGTGATTGGGTGGTATGGAATGTCACCAGGTAATCCTCGGGAAATGCACTTTCGTCGGAGAGTGCCATCAGGATCCTTTCTGCTTCCCTCATCTCCCCGATCATGATATATGCCCTGGCCAGCCAGGTCATTGCCAGATATCGAATCTCCTCATTGGGAAATGTCACCATCACATGCTTGAAGGTTTCCACCGCCAGGAAGAACTCGCCCTGATACATATAAGCCTTTCCCATGAGCATGTAGGAATCGTCCACCCATTTGTTGAATTCATTTTTTTCGAAAAATGCTTTGTCTTTGGCCGACTGGTTCCCCTCCTTCACCTTGGGCTTGGCAGTGATGGAGTGAAAGGTGATCACTTTGGTGGCTTTATCAATGGCCCGTTTCATATCACCAGTCACCGCACTATTCACTCCTTCATCCTCATAAAGGAAAAGCGCAAGGATCTGGTTGTAATTATTCTTAATGGTTACCTCTGCTTTTGTCACCCCCCGCTTATAACTTTCGTTCCCGTTGAAATAGATGTTATAATGAGAGGTGAGATTGTGGTAATTCCTGCTCAATGAAGTGTTCTTCTCCACGCTGCATGAGACCAGGCCGTAGAAAAATAGTAGGGAGATAACTACCCTGTATATGGAATTCCTGTAAGGCAAATCAGTCCAGTTCTGACAAGACACTGTCAAGTTCTTACAAATAATTAACTGGTTTTGATATAACTTATTTTATGAGGAAGATAAAAAACTCAAGATGCATTCACATCTACCACCTCTTTAATCTCCGGAACTTCATTCCTGACAGCCATCTCCACACCAGCTTTAAGAGTCTGCATGCTGAAAGGACATCCGTTACATGCTCCTTTCAATTCTACCCTTACTACCATGTCGTCGGTAATTTCCACAATGGCTATATCCCCTCCATCGGCCACCAGGTAGGGCCGGATTTTTTTCAATGCCTTTTCAACACGCTCTTTTATTGCTTCCATATCTGTTTTCTTTAGCTGTGTTTAATCTACTTGGTCGTTATCTCTACCTTCTTTGTGGGTGCCATTTCAATGTTCCGGGTCTTAACGGCTTTCTCTACTGATTGTGCCAGGTGGTGGAATGCTTCCCCGGAAGGATTGTCCGGAAATAGTGCTACTGGCTCCCCGGTATCGCCCGATTCCCTGATTCCCTGAACAATGGGTATCTCCCCCAGTAGTGGAATACCCATCTTTTTAGCTAACTTTTTACAACCCTCTTTTCCGAATATATAATACTTGCTGTCGGGAAGCTCCTCAGGTGTGAACCACGACATATTTTCGATGATTCCCAGCACGGGTACGTTGATCTTATCACCGGTAAACATGTTAATTCCCTTGATTACATCTGCCAGCGCCACATCCTGGGGGGTACTGACAATGACCACGCCCGATACGGGAACCTCCTGCACCATGGTCAGGTGAACATCTCCTGTTCCGGGAGGCAAGTCGATCAACAGGTAATCAAGCTCTCCCCATTCGCCCTGTGAAATCAATTGTTTCAATGCACTTGTGGCCATGGGCCCTCTCCAGATCACTGCATCCTCCGGTTTAACGAACAGTCCCACTGAGAGTAATTTAACACCGTACTTCTCAATGGGAATGACCCACTCCGTACCATCCCCGGTACGGGCAGAAGGTCGCTGACCTTCCACATTAAACATTTTTGGAATGGACGGCCCATATACATCGGCATCGATTAAGCCCACCCGGAAGCCTTGCTGGACCAGCGCCACTGCCAGATTGGCTGCCACAGTTGATTTTCCCACACCACCTTTGCCCGAAGCAATGGCTACGATATTCTTCACATCCGGAAGTATCTCACGCTTTGCCGGAGCATTCGGAACTTGCACCTGGATGTGCCCCTTCTTCAGAGTATTCTCCCCGAAAGCGTTTTCCATAGCCCTCATGCACGCTTTTTTAATGGACTGGATAAATGGATCGTTGGGCCTGCTGAATTGCAGACCGATCCAAAGATCGCCTTCCCTGTACTGTATGTCACTGACCATACCCATGGAAACAATACTCTCTTTTGTCTCCGGGTGATGGATCTGGTTCAAGACCTCTAATATTTTCTCCTTCTGTATCTCCATATCTTCCTCAATAATGTGGGCCCAAAGATAGCTATTATTATTTAGATTAAGTTTAGATCATCCAGCTCAAGCAATGGATCCCAGAAGATCTCCTGAAAATTGAGAATGCGATTCTCCTCGACAACCGCTCCTTCATTTTCCAACAATTCCTGCATCAGGTTAGTCCCACTGAAATGGTGCTTTCCGGTCAGCAACCCTTTTCGATTCACTACCCGGTGTGCAGGAACAAATTCTTGATGCGTGTGGGACTGGTTCATGGCCCACCCTACCATTCGGGCAGCTCCCGGAGCACCCAGGTAGCGGGCAATTGCTCCATAGGAGGTGACCCTTCCCCGGGGGACTTGCCTGACCACTTCGTACACCCGCTTGAAAAACGGGTCAATGGATGTCATGATGAAGCTCTTTTATCTCCTTGTTTGCCGGTAGCCGAAACCGGATGTAGCTGATGCTTGCACCCTCGGTCAGGAAACTGGTTTCATAATAGGTCTGGATGGAAACAGTCTCATCTTCCCATCTCTCCCTGTAAATATTATCTGAATTCTTCTCAATCTTCAAATCATTATACCTGGCCAGTTCAAGTGTATCAATATAAAGAAGCTTATTGTCTGTCTTCAGATGAATCACTCCGTTATCTTTCATAAAAGAGCTGTACTTGTTCAGAAAGTGTGCTCCGCTAAGTCGTTTTTTCTTCCTTCTTCGTTTTTCCTGAGGATCGGGAAATGTGATCCACAATTCATCTACCTCATCTTTTGCAAAAAAGGATTGGATAAAATCGATGCGGGTGCGCAGAAAAGCCACATTTGAGAGTCCTTCATCATGGGCAGTCCGGGCTCCGGTCCATATGCGTGCCCCCTTGATATCTATTCCAAGATAATTGCAATTCGGATAATTTCTGGCCAGACCCACAGAATACTCACCTTTACCACAACCCAGTTCCAGAATTAGCGGATTCTCATTCCCGAAAACTTTACTCCTCCATTTTCCCTTCAGGTGGTAATCTTTTCGTAAAACCTCTTCGACTGTAGGCTCGAATACCTTTTCAAGGGTTCCCAGTTCCCCGAATCTTAACAGCTTCTTCTTTCCCAATTCAGTCTGGCTTGATACGTTCAATTCTTATCCCCAGGTCTGTTACGGGAAGTTCAGGATTCCTCATCCCCTGTTCCAGAGTAATTGTGTAGGTGCCCGACTGCCCGAATTTGGTATGTTGCCGGTACAGCAGTCTTAACTCTCTCAGATTACCCGTTCCCCTGCCGATCCATTTTCCATCGGGATTAGCAAGAATCAGATTTACGGTGTCCTTCAGATGCTGACCTGAAGGACCTTTTACATGCACAAACATATACAGATTGCTCATAGGATATTCCACCGTGTGACGAACCTGCAGATAGATGTTGTGCAACGAAACAGTATCGTCTATTTCAATATCGAATTCCCGGGCATCCTGCCACCTCCATAATCCCTCATCAGTTTGGGTGTATTGATCATACACCATATCCGGATCGCAAGAAGAGAGGAGTATAATCAGCAGGAGGATTAACGACTGTACTGTATACTTCATGACCTGTTGGAATGTCTTCTGGGTGGTCTGCGTTTTTTCTTCTTCCTTTTGGAAGAGTCCTTCTCAAAACGGGTCAGGCTTCCCTGTCCTGCACCATTGGTATACTCAAGTTTTTCTGATCTGGTAACCTGAATGGTTTCGATAAGCTCATCAGGGATTTGACCCTTCTTGTTTAACTCCCTGATTTCAACCACCCTTTCCACAGGAACAGGAATCAGTGCCTGGGCGCCACCTCCTCCATATCCAAACCACATGATATTTCTGTAAACATCGGTTTTAAGGTGATACGCATCACCTTGAGACATTTTTAACGGCGTTTCAGTTTCCGGGAAGTGCTTGCGGGCATCTTCATATCCGGAAAGTTCATAATTGAGACAACACTTCAGTTTTCCACACTGTCCGGCAAGCTTCTGTGGATTCAGAGCCACCTCCTGGATGCGGGCCGAATGTGTACTTACCGAAACAAAATTGGTGACAAATGTAGAACAACATAACTCCCGTCCACAGGTGCCGATACCACCTATCTTTCCGGCCTCCTGTCTGGCACCGATCTGTCTCATCTCTATCCTGATCCGGAATGTTTCTGCCAATACCTTGATCAGTTCCCTGAAATCGACCCGCTCATCAGCAATGTAATAGAAAATAGCCTTGGTATTGTCTCCCTGGTACTCCACATCCCCGATCTTCATATTCAAACCCAGGTCCGAGGCAATCTTCCTGCTCCGGAGCATTGTCTTCTCTTCCTGCTGAATGGCATCCCTCCACTTATCAATATCTACCTGCTTTGCCTTGCGGTATACCTTTCTCAGCTCCTCCGAATTACTGTTGTACCTGGTCCTGGGTCGCTGCTTTTCCACAATTTCACCTGCCAGGGAAATGATCCCGATATCGTGTCCGGGGGAAGACTCCACCGCCACTATATCACCACGCTTTAGTCTCAGTTCGTTCACATTCCTGTAAAATCCCTTGCGGGTATTTTTAAAGCGAACCTCCACCACCTCGGGAATATCCATTTCTGAAATCTCCCTTAACCAATTATAGGAGTCGAGCTTAGAACATGAAGAGAAATAGGAATCAATACGGTCTGAATTATCACCGTTGATCTCAAGTTGTTTTTCGGAGCAGCATCCTCGCGCCTTCAGGCTTTCCATGATGCAAAAATAGGGATTCGGTTTTCCAATTCAAAACCGGACCAATGTCCATTGAAGCTCCTCACCTCAAGCAGCGGGGAACCGAGTTTTTACGAGCTCGGTAATCAATGCGCAAGCAGGATTCAGGCGTACCGCTTGACAGGGCCACTAACCAGCCTGAGGAGCCTTCTGCATCAACAACCTGATTATACTGATGGAGAGGTCCATGAATATGAGTCTTGGATTGCCATTGGCTTCAATATGATTTCCCGCCATATTAAAAGAGTCTGCCAGTCCATGGATATTTCCCTCATGAATAAAGGAACTGAATTTCTCAGAGAATTCATTTTCCTTACGTGACATATAATTCAATTCACCACTGCCCAGGTGAAGCATAAAGTTCTCCCTCAACAGCTTCAGGGAATAGTCAACCAACTGTTTTTGCCTTTCCCGGCCCAAAACCGCCACCTGATCAACCCAGTCATTAACCTCGATGATGTTCCTTGCGTAGCAAAGCCTCATGAGACTGGTGAAAAGATCGAAATAATGCATTTCATTTTCATCCAGGGAAAGGGTTTGAAGTGCTGTGTTAAAATTCCCATTGGCTTTCCTGATGGCATCTTCAACCATTTGTTGATCCTGACTCTCCTGTTGCAGCAATCCATCCCTGATCATGGATTCAGAAAGAGGAGGCACATGCAACAGCTGCGTTCTGCTCAGGATGGTTGGAAGGATTCTGTCGGTACTCTCAGACACCATCAGGATCAATGTCTTTTCAGGTGGTTCCTCAATCAACTTCAGCAATTTATTGGCAGCCGCCTGGTTCATTTTTTCAGGCAACCAGATGATCACCATCCTGTAATCCGATTCATAGGGTTTGAATCCCAGTTTCCTGATAACCTGCAGGCTCTCCTCCTTATTGATGACACCCTGTTTGTTTTCCGCGCCTATGGCTTCATACCATTGGTTTTCGGAAAGATATGGATTGGACAGAAATGCTTCTCTCCACTCTTCCATGAAGTGATCACTTACCGGATCCTTCGACACCTTTGCGGTTTTCAGAACGGGAAATACAAAATGAAGATCGGGGTGAACCAGTTTGCTGAATTTTAAGCAGGACGGGCATAATCCACAAGCATCTTCAGGCTGCCTGTCACCACAGGAGAGGTATTGGGCCATGGCCAATCCCAGGGCAAGTTTTCCTGCTCCCGGAGGTCCAAACAACATCAGTGCATGGGGGGTCCGGTCATCCCTTACCAATTTCAGAAGCCTCGTTTTGACTTCCTGTTGTCCGATGATCTCTTTAAACAACATTTGCTTACAATCTGTAAATGTAGAATTTCTTTTTTACCTTTGGAATTCCGAATCGGATTTGAATCCATTCACATAAAAATTACAGATATGCAAATGATTGATAACTTTAGCTTTGCGGGAAAAAAAGCGATCATCAGGGTTGATTTCAACGTACCCCTTGGCGCCCAGTATGAAGTGACCGACGATACCCGAATTCGTGGTGCCTTACCTACCATAAAAAAGGTGTTAAAGGATGGTGGTTCGGCCATACTGATGTCTCACCTTGGTCGTCCAAAATCCGGACCCGAAGAGAAATTTTCCCTGAAGCATGTGATCTCTGTGCTTTCAGATCTCCTGGGGGTTGAGGTCCTGTTTGCCGATGACTGTGTGGGCGAAGATACACCTGCAATGGTTTCAGCCCTCAAGCCTGGTGAAGTGTTGCTGTTGGAGAACCTGCGGTTCTACTCAGCTGAGAATAAAATTAAAACAGATGATGAAAAAGCTGCCACCAGGCTCTTTGCTGAAAAGCTTTCCTCTTATGCCGATGTATATGTGAACGATGCATTTGGAACTGCTCACAGGGCACATGCCTCAACGGCCGTGATTGCTGATTTCTTCGATACCGATTCCAAAATGTTCGGATTCCTGATCAACAAAGAGATTGAGGCCATGGACAAAGTACTGCACGGTTCGGAAAAACCCCTTACCGCCATCATGGGTGGCGCCAAGGTATCT
>Ga0209013_10004679_pt1 | contig 11945 bp, 9 predicted proteins | sample Cruoilmetagenom2_FD_187291 | JGI IMG/M metagenome (GOLD analysis project Ga0209013, IMG submission 187291) | Oil polluted marine microbial communities from Coal Oil Point, Santa Barbara, California, USA - Sample 2 (SPAdes) (version 2) | ecosystem: Environmental > Aquatic > Marine > Oil seeps ...
CACCGAGCTTAAGGGCATCAATGATATAGAATTTTGCCTTTTTATCGATCAGCTGCTGCTGGACCCTGGCCGGCAGCTGCGCCCAAACCTTGGTCTTCGGGTATTGGGTGGTCAGCAGGAAGGTGCCGCCGTCTTCCAGGTTGGCAAGCATGTCATAGCTGTCCAGGAAGGTAAAGTTATGACAGGCGATAAAGCTGGCCTTGTTGATGAGATAGGGAGCCTCGACCTGGTTCTCACCGAAACGGAGATGGGAAACGGTCATTGAGCCGGATTTCTTGGAGTCGTAGACAAAGTAGCCCTGAGCTGAGTTGTCGGTCTCCGTACCAATAATTTTGATCGTATTTTTATTAGCACCGACTGTACCGTCGGAACCGAGACCGTAGAACATGGCCCGGTAGACGTCGTCGCCTTCGATGTTAAAATTCTTGTCAAAATCAAGGCTGCTGAAGGTCACGTCATCATGGGGACCGACACAGAAATGATTCTTGGGGGCCATGGCCGCCATGTTGTCGAAAACAGCCTTGGTCATGGCCGGGTTGAACTCGGCGGAACCCAGACCGTAACGGCCGGACAGGATCAGGGGGGTGAACAGGGTCGGGTTGGCCTCAACAGCCTCACCCACTGCAGCACGAATATCCAGATACAGGGCTTCACCCATGGAACCCGGCTCCTTGGAGCGGTCAAGTACGGTTATCCGTTCAACGGTTGACGGCAGGGCGTTAACCATGGCCTTGGCATCAAAGGGCCTGAACAGGCGGACAATAACCACACCGACTTTCTTTCCCTGGGCTGCCAGGTAGTCAACCGTGGAGGCAACGATTTCAGCGCCGGAACCCATGATGACAACAACGTCGGTGGCATCCGGAGAACCATGGTAATCAAAGAGGTGATACTGACGGCCGGTCAGTGCCGCAAATTTGTCCATGGTCTCCTGAACTATTGCAGGAACCACATCATAGTATTTGTTGACTGTTTCGCGCCCGGTGAAGTAGACATCGGGATTCTGGGCCGTACCGCACATGGAGGGGCGATCCGGGGTCAGGGCACGCTGCCTGTGCTCGATGATCAGATCCTCGTCAATGATTGCATCCATATCCTCGAAAGAGAGCTGTTCAACCTTCTGGATCTCATGGGAGGTCCGGAAGCCGTCAAAGAAATGCATGAACGGAATGCGGGAGGCCAGTGTAGCCTGGGTGGAGATCAGGGCAAAGTCCTGGGCTTCCTGGACGTTCTGGGAGCACAGCGCTGCCCAGCCGGTCTGGCGGCAGGCCATGATGTCGGCATGGTCACCGAAGATGGAAAGTCCCTGGGCCGCGATGGAACGGGCCGTGATGTGAAAAACAGTCGGGGTCAACTCGCCGGCTATCTTGTACATGTTGGGGAGCATCAACAGCAGGCCCTGGGATGCGGTAAAGGTGGTACACAGGGCACCGGAGTTCAGGGAGCCGTGCAGGGAGCCTGCAACGCCGCCTTCAGACTGCATCTGGGAAATGACCGGGATGGAACCCCAGATATTTTTCTGCTTGGCATTGGCCTTTGCATCAGCCTCGGCCGCCATGGGCGAAGAGGGGGTGATGGGGTAGATGGTGATGACTTCACTGGTGGCGTATGCTACATGGGTGCATGCCTGGTTTCCGTCTATGGTTACCATTTTTCGCGACATAAAAATTCTCCTAAGTCGATGGGTTGACGTTCTCCGGCGCAGGTGCCGGAAAATTTAATAATAGCTTGTTATCTGGTCGGCAGGTTCTGTAGTTCATCCTTGCCGTGGTGCACTATATAGTACTGATCAAGAGCGGTGATCTCCTGTTTCAGATTTTCAATTTCTCCCTCGTCTACGGTAAAGCGGATGGCCACTCGTTTTAGGCCATGGGGAGCGTCTTCAAACGAGGTAAGAATGGACAGGACTCGAGCGTCATGCTTACGGATGATGTCCAGGGCCTTGGTGACCGAACCCGGTGCATCCGGCATGTCGATGACAAACTGGTGGGCACCGTCCTGTATACCGGTGGCATGGATAAAACCCCGCAGGATGTCTGTTTCACTGAGCAATCCAACCAAGTTGCCTTCCTTGTCCAAGACCATGATGCCGGAAATTTTTTCCTCCAGCATGATGAGCGCTGCTTTTTCCAGGGTATCATCATCTTGCAGGCAGATGCATTTGTCGGTCATCACGTCTTTGATCTTCATCTCCGAGAGCAGATAATACATCTCATGGATATCCATTTCGGAGGTGGATGAGGGCGAGGCCTCTTTAAGGTCACGGTCGGTGACAACTCCAGCCAGTTTTCCCTGTGAAAGTACCGGAAGACGGCGGATATTGTTTTCTTTCATGGTCCGGGTGGCACGCATGACGGATGTGTTGATATCCACGGTCAGCATGGATGTTGCCATCCAGTCTTTTATGAGCATGATGACCTCCTCTATTGGGCGTTAACCGGCAGCTTCAGCCTGGACAGACCTGGCAGGTATTGGTCCGGCAGTTAAAAAGGTTGGGAAAAGAACAGTAATTTCACATTATAGACTAATATTGCCTTTAAGGCAATATTAAAGCGAATGGATTTGATGGGAAAACGTTATCAGATATGTTACCTGAAGGGCAATTAATGTCATTTTTTTTCTTTTCCATCAGTCGGCAACTTGATACAAATCATTCAACCATGAAAACAAACAGTGTTGGCTTCTCTGCAAAGAAGACTTCACTCATTATGTGACTGTTGGCAGGCAATGAAGTCATTAAATGACCAAACAATAGAAAGCCTTACCTGCTGGCTTGAGCAGGAGGATGACTTTGTCTTTCTTGAAAGTGCTCGTGTGACTGAAGAAAATTATCAGTCGCTGCTTTTCAGTCGGCCGTGTGATCATCTTGTCTGCATGCCCGGTGATGATGCGACTGACTTTCTCGACAGGGCCGATTCCCTGCGCAGGCAGGGCTACTTCCTGGCCGGTTGGCTGGCCTATGAGTTTGGCTACCTGCTTGAACCTTGCCTGCACCGTTTTCTACCCGGCAGAAAGAGTAATCAGGACAAGCCGCTGGCCATGCTGGCAGTCTATAATGATCCGCTGGTCTATAATCACAAGTCCTCCCTGTTCAGTGGCGGCCGGGGCTGGCCGACAGCCGAGGCGGATCAGGCCTCGTTCAGCTGTACACAACTGCAGCCGGCAGTATCAAGGGATCAATACCTGCAGGCTGTACAAAAAATACAGGAATATATCAGCGCTGGCGATACTTATCAGGTCAACTTTACCCTGCATCTGGATTTTCATTTTCAGGGATCGGTAGCCGCCCTGTATCGTTCCCTGCGGCGTAATCAGTCTGTGTCGTACGGTGCCTGGATTCGTCATGATGGTCGGGACATCCTGAGTTTTTCCCCGGAACTTTTCTTTGCTGCCGATCCGGCAGGGATACGGGTCCGGCCAATGAAGGGAACCATGGCCCGGGGCAGAACAACGGCCGAGGATGGACAGCGAAGACAGCAGCTTTGCTGTGACCCGAAAAACCGCAGTGAAAATGTTATGATCGTTGACCTGCTGCGTAATGATCTCGGCCGCCTGCTCCATGCAGGTGGTGGCGGTACGGTAGTCCCCCGTTCCCTGTTTGATGTCGAAACCTATGAGTCCCTTCTCCAGATGACCTCCACCATTGACGGGATTCCTGCCGCAGACGGTCAATTTTCACTCCACCAGCTTATGACAGCCCTGTTTCCCTGCGGTTCGGTGACCGGAGCTCCTAAAATACGTACCATGGAGATTATCCACGAACTGGAGAAGCAGGCCCGCGGGGTGTACTGTGGGGCCATCGGCTACGCCGGTCCGGACAAAAGCTGCTTTAATGTTCCCATTCGGACCCTGGAACTGTCCGAAGGTCACGGTAAAATGGGCATCGGCTCGGGCATTGTTGCTGATTCCGATCCGCAATCGGAATGGGAAGAATGTCTGCTCAAGGGAAATTTTTTAACCAGGAACGAGCCCGATTTTCAGCTTATTGAAACCCTGCTCTGGCAGCCGAATGAAGGCTTTTTCCTGCTGGACTTTCATCTTGAACGGCTGTTTGATTCTGCCCGTTACTTTCATTTCACGCTTGATCGTGAAGCTATCCGATTGCAACTCCAGGGGGCAGTAGCCGGCTGCAGGGACAACCAGAGGGTTCGCCTGCTGTTGCATCGGGATGGCAGGCTGGAAGTTACCGCTGTCCAGTTTGCGGCTGATTCGGTCCTGTCAGACCTTCCGCAGGTGGTCTTTTCGGGGAAGCAGGTGGATCCGGATAATCCCTATCTGTTTCACAAGACCACCCGGCGCCGCCTGTTTGACAGCGAGCACAGCCAGGCGGTTGATCAAGGATATTTTGATGTGTTGTTTACCAACACTTTGGGCCAGGTCACCGAGGGGGCAATCGCCAACGTGTTTATCCACAGGGGAGATAAGCTGCTGACCCCGCCTGTCAGCTGTGGCCTGCTAGCAGGAACCTACAGGCGTCATCTGTTTGAACAGGGCAGGGCTGTGGAACAGGTTCTCACTGTTCAAGATATATTGAACAGTGATGAGGTGTATGTGGCCAATTCGGTACGGGGCCTTGTCCGGGTTCAGGTGAAGCAGAGATGATGCTTGAGAAAAAGTGTTACTGCGGCAGTGACCGTTTATTTGCCGATTGCTGCGGACCACTCATTGAGGGCAGCAGGCCTGCCGCTACGGCCGAGGCCCTGATGCGTTCACGTTACACTGCCAATGTTTTGAAGGACACAGAATATCTGCTCAGAACATACCATGTAAGTACCCGTCCTCACCCAATGGATGCCGAGGCGATCCCTGTCTGGTCCGGTCTCACCATTGTCTCAGTCCGGCAGGGACTGGAGGGAGACGAGCACGGTATAGTGGAGTTCAGGGCCCTGTACAGGAACAGCACCGGTCTGGGCGTTTTGCATGAAAAGAGCAGGTTTGTCTTTGAAGGCGGCTGTTGGTTCTATGTTGACGGAGAGCTTATTGAAAATGGAGTCCGGCAGGCCGGGAAAACAGGCCGGAATGCTCCCTGTCTCTGCGGGTCCGGGGAAAAGTACAAAAAATGTTGTCTGCAATAGAAAAGGCAGGACCGGAAGGCCCTGCCTTTGTGCAGCAGAGGGGTGCTGCAAGTCATCGAAGAATCAGCAATGATGATTTTGTGGTTTCCAGGAGTTTGTCCACCATGCTCCTTGAGAAAAGTTTTTTAATGAGCGACTGTTTTCCTCCCATCCACAGAGCCACGATGGCTTCCCGGGAAGAAGCGGTTACATAGTCTTTTACAACATCACTGTCGATCAATTTGACCCAGGCACTGATTTCCCGGTCATTGTAATATCGGAGCAGTTCAACCATTCTGTTTTCTAACTCATCCTTTTTGCCGGCCTTCTTCTCCTGTACGCCGACAATCTTCAGTCCGACATCATGCAGCGTCACCAGTTGGTTAACCATTTCCAGAGAATTTTGTCTGACAACGGATTGATCCAGAATGGATACGATTTGGTTGGCATTTCTGACCTTCTTGATAACCAGAACAGAACAGGGTGCATCCTCGGCGATCCGCAGCGGGACATTCATCTCTCCGTCCCATTCACAGCCCAGTTTGCCGCTGCAGCCTAAGATGATGAGGTCACATTCCATTTCCGATGCCACGGCAATGGTTTGTTTTGCCACGCTGCCGGTTCGTATTCTAATACTGAACTCTTTCATTCCCTTTGATGAGACCAGCCAGTCTCCTTTGCTCCTCTCCTGCCACTTATGGGAAGAAAATTCAGCATAGGGCAGTTCGTCCGGGCTGAAATAGCTGTAGACATCGTGTTGATATTTGAGCAGGGCGCTGACCAGTGAATGGCCCGGTTCTTCCTTGCTCTCCTGTACCCCCAGAAATATAATATCTGCCAGGGTGTTTTCAGCCAGGCGGGCAACATCTTTTAATATTTTACTGCTGTAATCCTTTGCATCCAGTGCAACTAATATCTTCATGGTAACTCCTCAACTTTTTGCATAATTTTCGTTTTACATTCACATGTTAATGAACCAGGAGAACCGATGCCAGCGAGTTTGCCAGGACGTACATCTGCATGCTCTTCCTTGTTGGCAGGGTTGAGGTCACCAGTGCATAGTCCTTAAGGTAATCGCCTACCTGCTCAGGGGTGCCGGACAACACTATGACCTTGTCAGCTGATTTTCCCGCCTGGCTGAGCAGCGATTCCGTTTTCTGCAGGTGGCTGCCGCCTTCATCCCTGTTTAAGGTTGCCATCTGTCCATTTTCCTTGAATTTGAAAAAGACAATATCAAAATCAAAGGTTGAGTCGCCGAGTATGGCCATACTCTTTTCAATCAATACGTTTGGGTCAACACTGTCTGAGCAGAGCAAAGCGCATTTTTTACTGATTGAAAGATTTTTCACCACCAGAACGGGGCAGGCTGTATCGGTATAGAGAGGTGAGCTTATAACTTCATAGAATTGTTCACTATCATCGGTATTCAAGCATCCTTCGATAAAAAGATTGTACAGGCCGTTACGCAATTCATAGGTGATCTCTTTATCCCGATCACCCACAAAGACTTTGGGTCGGCCGGCAAGCGGACAGTCAATATTTTCCGTCCGAAGCATGCGGTCGATAAGTCGCTTGCCGCTGGAGGCGACACCATCCTCCCAGGTGCGACGAACCCAACCGGTACCGACCTGTTCCTTTTCATCGGGCTCCTCCACATGGGTGACATAGAGAGAAAGCGGGGTAAATTTGTTCAGGTAATCCGTAAAGCGAAGTGCAATACTTGATGCCAGATTTTCGTTTACATACAGTAGCGTTTTCAACATGGATTTTACCTCATAAAACAAGTGATTGTTATCCGGAAAGTAGGGAAGCGGCCTCAGCTTTTTTTAATTTTTGCCTCTGCCTTGGCTATAACCTCGGCAATTTCTCCCAGCTTGAAAGGCTTGGCCAGAAAGTCAAAAACCCCCTTGTTAAACGATTCCTTTGCCGTTGCCATGGTTGCAAAACCGGTAATGACGATGACCTCGGTTTCCGGGTACCGTTCCTTGACCTCGGTCAGGAACTGCATACCGTCTACGCCCTCCATTTTCAAATCCGTAACAACGATATTAAACCGGTGTTCTCTTACACGTTTGAGTGCATCAGCGCTGCTGGTAAAGGTTTCAACCTCATATCCTTTTTTCTCAAGAGATGGTTTTAATCGTTTACTGACAATAGGTTCATCATCCAGGATTAGAATACTGGTCTGTTCAGTTGTCATTGCTCTCCTCCATTATGGTTTTTATTTGTTCAAAATATTCATTGATCTTTGTATCACTTACCATCTTGACATCCAGTTGCCGGGTGAAGCCGACCAGCAGGCCCAGCAGAAATAACCGTTTGAGCATGCTCTCTTTGTCCATTCTCTTCAGCCGGGCCACTATAATATCTCCGTGCAGTTCACAGAGAAAATCGTAGTGGGCCAGGATTTCACTGAGCAGGCGGGTCCTGCGCGAACGCCTGGTTGTATCGGTCACACCGCCGGAAAATCTGAAGTAGATGTGATTGTCCAGCATGTTGTCCGAGATATAGGCATCAATAACCGTGAAATGATAGCCCAATCGGAAGTTGATATTGGTATACTCGGCCGACACTACAGCCAGGTTGCGGCCCACGTCTTCCGGACTAGTATTGCGGGTGGGGGTGGTCCGGGTCAGGCTGGACATGAAACTGCTGAAATCAACCTTCATTGGCGACATGTCCCAGATGCCCGGATACGACATGCCGCGCAGCAGCTCCTGCATGGGTACGGAGCTGATCTGTTCCGGCCGGATTCCCTTTTCATGGCCGCCCTCTATGCCGCCGCCGACATCGATCAGAATCAGATCAAGTGGATAGTCCCACAGCAGTTGCCCGGCCTGGGTATCCCGGTGATGAGAATGGTAAAAATTGAGGTCAATAATCGTTTCCACGGCCTTTTCATGAACAAAACGTGTCAGATCATGATAGGTCCGGCAGCCCTGTGGAGTGAAATCGTCTTCATTCGGGTCAAAGAGATTAAGCGGTTCTATTTTTTTGAGTACTCGTCGCAGTAATCGATATTCGTACATCTCTTCGATGTGTTCTTCGTAAAAGTTGTAATACTGCAGTTCCTGAACTTTTCCCTCATAGATGGTCAAGCACTCCGTATCCAGCGTTATTTCCTGTCCCTGCTCAAGCAGGCTGGTACCATTTTCCGTGTTAAACAGGGCCGGGACCCGAAATTCTCTGGCCACGGTGGCCAGATGGCCGGTGGTTGACCCGACATCGGTAATAAAGCCGGCCGCTTTATGTATCACACGGGCCAATTGCGGCGAGGCATGCCGGGCCACCAGAATTGCACCCATGGGAAAATCTTCCAGGTTGTTTTTTTCTTCCAGTATCCAGGCCGGACCGGAGGCTATCCCTTCCATGGCTGCAATGCCGTTTCCTCGCATGAGAATGGGATATTTCCCGCCAACGCCGGTCAGGTCACAGGCCCGGGGTACACGTTCCTGCCGCAGAGTGAGCTGCCTTGACTGCAGGACAACAATCCTGTTTTCCCGGTCAATGGCAAATTCAACATCCTGGGGTTTTTTAAAGTATTTTTCAAGTTGCAGACCAATTTCAGCCAATTCCTGCAGCTTTTTATTTTTCAAGCTTGGCTGCGTTCGCTGTTCCTCCTGTACCGACTTCATATTGGTTCCGCCGCATCCCTGTAAGACCATACTCCGTTCCTTGCGCACGACCTGCATTTGCAGAACCTCATGTGGCGGTTGCCGGTCGAGGGTAAAATGGTCGGTTGGTACTTCACCTGAAACAATAGGTTCACCCAGTCCCCAGGCAGAGTTGATGAGTACGTTTTCAGTTTCCGGCCGGACAGGATCATAGGTGTACATCACACCACTTGCCTTTGCCGGGATCATTAACTGGCAGGCCACGGCCATCATGATTTCATTGTGGCGAAAATCTTTCAGCAACCGGTACTCCATAGCCTCCGGGCTGTACAAGCTGGCAATGACCTCTTTATATGCCCTTGGCAGGTCCTCCATGGGAATATTCAGACAACTGTGGTACTGCCCGGCAAAGGAAGCAGCATCATCTTCACCCAAGGCACTGGAGCGGACAGCAAAACAGGGGGTTGTATTATCTGAATCCCTGGTAATCTGTCCAGCCGCCTGTACTATCGCTTTTTCGAGTTTCGCTGGTAAGACTGCGTTTATGATTGCCTGTTGAATATTCCGGGCGGCGTCTTCTACAGCTATTTTTTTCTGTTGCCACTGTTCAACAATGGGATAAATGGTTTCCTCAAGGTTGTTCTCTGTCCAGAATGCTGAAAACGCAGCCGTAGTTATGGCAAAACCTTCAGGGATTCGCAGCTCGAGCAGGGAGCCTATCTCGGCAATGTGGGCATTTTTTCCTCCCACAGCGTCAAGTAAATCCCTGGTAACCGATGAATAGGGAAGGATGTACTCTGAAACCGGATAGAGAACCTGTCCCTGCAGGATGACTTTGATCTCCTCTTCAATATGATGAAAACTGCTGAACAGGTCAGAGTATTTCTGTCCGGTCAGGTGGTTGATGATGACAATGAGTTCCCGCACCAGATCGGTCAGCTCACGGCAGGTCGTCTGGATATACTGCTCATCAAAGATGTAGTCCCCGCTAAGTTTGTCATTTGCATCGGCGATAAGATCAAGAATCTGGTTGTTGAGTTCCAGGCTCTTCTTAAAGTCGGCAAAGAGGATCTTAAACGGGACGGACTCCTGTCCTTTTTTGTGGAAGAGTTGTCCTATCTGATGCAGAAAGTTCTTCATTGGTTTCCTGTTTATTTATTCAGCAGGTTCAGCCTTAATGGGCTCCGCCGCCACCCCGGAAAAGAACCCCGATAATAAGCCCCGTGGCAATGGCGATTAATACCGCCATGATACCAAAGAGCAGAGGGCTGCCAAAGGCCAGCGAAGCAATAGCTGCCGGCAGTCCTGAGAGTTCCAGGGTGAGATCTTCATGGGTCCGACCTCTGATTGTTCCATTTTTAACGGCAATGGCATCAACCGTATAGTTACCGGCACTCATCTTGGAAGGAATGGTCAGGGTAGCAGTAAAACCTTTTACCCCGTCATTGGGTTCGCCGTAGGTTACTGCTGTCTCGTTAACGGCATAGACCCCTGATTTTTCCATCAGTTTGACATACTCTCCAAAGATAAAAGCCTTGTCTTCCGTTTCCGGCTCAATGGTAATATCCTTGACCAGTGCCTTGTACCCCACGCCCAGTTCCGGACTGATGAATTTCTCTGTCGGACCGGCCGGAGTGTAGACCATATAGACCGCCGGGGTGTTTTCCAGTGAGACATCGGTTTTATTCATCCACAAAAATCCGGCTACTTTGCCCTTTTCCTTGAGATGAACATCTTTTTTGGGTCCACTGACCTGCAGGACCACGTCCTCATCCATCGGCAGGCTGCCGGTTACTTCCAGGGTTGTTCCGTTATAAAAAGTAGATATTTTAATAGTGGTGGCGGCAAGCTCCAGGAGCAGCGGTTTTTCAGCTGCCGGCGATGCCCCGACCCAGGCCAGAGTCACCAGTAAGAATGTCACCAGGCTATACACAATTCGATTCATTGTTTTCTCCTCAGTATGCATCTCAATGACCACCTTTGAGTGCTACCATAATTGTCGGCGTCATTAACAGGCCTGCCATCATCTTGACACAGACCAACAGAACGAGACTGGCCAGCATGATTTTGAGTTGATCAGCCTTAAGCCGTTTGGAAACAGCAGTCCCTACCTGTGCGCCGATGGTTGAGCCCATGAGCAGGAGAACGGCAAGCACAAAATCAACGGTGTGGTTACTGTACGACTGCATGACGGTCACATTGACACAGGTAAAAAGAATCTGAAACAGACTGGTGCCGACAACGACATGCATTGGCATCCTCAGGAGATAGACCATGACCGGAACCATGATAAAGCCTCCGCCTACACCCATGATTGCTGCCAGGATACCCACCAGGACACCGAAGCCCAGCGGCAACAGCATGGAAATTTCACAACCTGATTTTTCAAATTTATATTGCAGGGGAAGACTTTGGATAAAAGACTTCTTTTTCAACGTTTGTTCAGTTGCAGATTTTTCTTCCGCTGCAGGTGGATTTTTATCTTTTTTCAGCCCCTGCAGGCTCTCCCAGAACATATACCCGCCAACCCCGCCAAGCATGATGACATAGGTGATGGCAATGAGGAAATCAGCATTGCCCATGGCCCGCAGGAGTTTAATCACCTGGACACCAACAGTACCACCTGCAACGCCGCCGATCAGCAGCATAACACCCATGGGAACATCCACGTTGCCAAGCCTCATGTGGGCCAGGGTGCCCGAGGTTGAAGCCCCGACAATCTGGTTTGAATCAGAGGCCGCGGCCACCGTCGGCGGAATGCCGAACATCATGAGAAGGGGGGTCATGAGAAAACCACCGCCCACGCCAAAAATCCCTGAAAGCAGCCCGACAAAGCCGCCCAGACCGAGAATCAGGAAAACATTCACGCTGTTTCCTGCTATGGGTAAATACATATGTAACATGATATCTCTTATCCTCTCTGTCTTGAATCAATTGTTTCTTGTCTACAATAATTTTTCTCTCCTGGTATTTATCCGACGGTTACGTGTTGAAATCTTTTTTCCATTTTTTCATGTTTCCTCCTCCATGCTTTATTATTTTTAGAATGGCAACGTAGTCGTCATCCCCGGTTTAATTTTCAGGAAACCCTGGACTTCATGTGTTGTTTCTGACAGAAAGGAAGCGTTATGGATCAGGTTTCAAATTCCAGTTGTGCAATGGAGATGCCAAGGAGGGATTTTGCAGAATAAAAGCAGGTGGTGAAAAATAAAAAGCTAATATTTAAGATGGTTACAGGATAGCTTTTCTTCTTTAAAAGAAAGGGGAATTATACGAT
>Ga0209013_10004680_pt1 | contig 11944 bp, 7 predicted proteins | sample Cruoilmetagenom2_FD_187291 | JGI IMG/M metagenome (GOLD analysis project Ga0209013, IMG submission 187291) | Oil polluted marine microbial communities from Coal Oil Point, Santa Barbara, California, USA - Sample 2 (SPAdes) (version 2) | ecosystem: Environmental > Aquatic > Marine > Oil seeps ...
GCCGGGGGTGCTCAATGCAGATCCCAAATATTTCGAGGACACCATTCTGCTGGAGAAGCTTTCATACCTGGATGCCATCGAACTTGCCTTTTTTGGGACCAGCGTCATTCATCCGAAAACCATAAAACCACTTCAGAATAAAAATATCAACCTGTATGTAAAATCCTTTCTGGACCCTGAGGCGCCAGGGACAATTGTGGGGAACCTCTCCTATGACAAGCTTACTCCCTCTTTCATCTTTAAGATGGACCAGGTATTGATCCGTACCTCACCGCTCGATTTCTCCTTTATCAACGAGGACAACCTGGAGGAGATCTTCGGAATCCTTAATAAGCACGGACTGAAGATCAACATGATGCAAAATTCAGCCATCAGTTTTCAAATTATCGTAAACAATAACAAGCGGAAACTGAGGCTGGTGGTGGATGAACTGGAGGAGAAATATAAGGTGGCTTACCAGACGGGGCTGGAGCTTGTCACCATTCGATACTTCGACCACTCCACCATCGAAAGGGTTATGATCAATAAAGAGTTGATTCTGGAACAGCGGGGCGTCCAGAACATTGAGCTTCTGATCAGGGACCTGGGATAAATCGTTGAAAATATTATCAGGGTTGCTGGACCAATTTTCTTACATTTGTTCAACAAACTTTTCTTGCCATCACTGTTTGATCAATATGACATTGAAACAGATTCCACTATTGCTTATTATCCTGATTATTAGAATAAATTCGTCGACTGTTTATTCTCAGCACAAAGTATCCTCAGGAATGGAAGACTCCTTTAAAGGAGAATACACCATCAAGGATGACCGATTTGCCATCTGGAACGGAAAAGAGTATATCCCGATATTCATCAAGGGTATCAATATGGGTGTATCCATTCCTGGAACCCAGCCCGGACAACTGGCTGCAAGCAGAGAGGATTACAGGCGCTGGTTTTACCTGGTCAAAGAAGCCGGATATAATACCATTCGGATCTATACACTTCATTATCCCAGGTTTTATGAGGAGTTATCTCAATTTAACCTGGATCACCCGGGTAATCCTTTGCTGTTGATTCAGGGGGTATGGTTGGAAGAGCAAGAATCCGCCAAAGATCTATATGACCTCTCTGCCATGTTCGATCATGAGATCAGGGAGGTGGTAAATGCTGTTCATGGAGATATTGAAATTGACCACCGGTTCGGGAAGGCCTATGGTAATTATACCGCAAACATCTCAAACTGGGTGGTTGGATTTTTAATCGGCAGGGAGATCTTTCCTGCCGAAGTAGCCCTTACCAATCAGGCTCATGCCGGAGAAACAGAATTCCAGGGCACTTATTTCCATCTTTCCGGAGGAGGGGACCCTGCAGAGGTATGGATTACCCGGAGGCTTGACAGTTTGATGATCTATGAAATGGATATGTACGGCACAGTACGACCTGCAGGTATTTCCACATGGCCCACCCTGGATCCGCTGGTTCATCCCACAGAACAAAATATAGCCGGGAGTCATGAAGATGATGAGAAAATTGATCTCGCCAATGTGGTGGCATCCGATTCGTCGGGCGGATTCTTTATCGGTTACCACGCATATCCCTACTATCCCGATTTTATCATCCAGGACCCTTATTACAGTGTTGAATCAGATTCCATTGGTCCAAATGGTTACCTGGGTTATCTGAAGGACCTGAAAAAGCACTATGAGGGAATACCACTTGTGATAGCGGAGTTTGGGGTGCCCTCCAGCTGGGGCAGCGGTCATTTGTCCCCCACAGGCATGCACCACGGGGGGATTACCGAAAAAGAGCAGGGCAAGTATACGATCAGGATGCTTGACAATATCCTTGGATCAGGATGTGCCGGCGGTATTCAGTTCTCACTCATCGATGAATGGTTCAAACAGACATGGATCACCAATCCTTATACTGACAAAGAGTACCGGCATCTCTGGCATAATATTACATCTCCGGAACAGAATTTCGGGATTCTTTCTTATGCGCCGCCACCTGAACCATTCGTGGAATCAGGATCTTTTCCAGGAGAATCTGTTTCACAAATCAGGATATCTTCCGATTATACTTTTTTCAGGGTTCGCCTCTACATGGATACAGAAATGCATCAAGGGGATACGCTATGGGTTGCCTTTGACACTTATGCACGGGATCTGGGAGAATCGATTCTTCCCAATGGGATATCCATAGGGGATGGTGTGGATACGTTGAGGGCAGAGTTTGCCCTGAGTATTCCGATTGGAGGAGAGAGGGCCGATCTGTTTGTGATCCCCTCCTATGACGTTTACGGGATCAAAGTTCCGGTGAGAATCGATACGGTGGTTTCCACCAGCAGTGATGTGGGGATCTGGAACCGCGTAAGGTGGAAAACCAATTACTCCTATGATATTACCCAATACATCGGGAAATTGAACATCTCCAGCTCGGATGACCCTTACCAGTTGCTCAATGCGGTAACGATTTTTAACGATAGCCTGGAGATCCGGATACCATGGACGCTGATCAATTTCCCGGCTCCAACTGTAAGGAGAGCCATGCATTATGTCTCTTATCACGATGGTAATGGTATAGTGATGGTGCAGGAGGATACAATAACAAATGGCATTGCTGTTACAGTGGCTGGAGCCGGGGGGCTCTATCGAAGTGACGCCTATTCCTGGAATTTCTGGGATTATGAGAAGATTCAGAATGAACCACCCATCGAAAGGAAAAAGCAATCATTTTTTTATTTGAAGAGGGAACTACCCCTGTTTAATTCTCCGCCAATCGGACGTGCAGATAGCTTTGAGATAATCCCGGGAGGTAACCTGACTATCGCAATGGAAGGGGGTCTGTTGGCCAACGATTTTGATATCGATGGCAATGAAATGAGTGCCGAACTCTCTTTTGGGAACAGTCCTGGTCACGGCACCCTTCATCTACATCCCAATGGCAGCTTTAACTATTATCCTGTGGAGGAATTCCAGGGCGATGATCTCTTTAGCTACTACCTGAATGACGGATACACCAATTCCACCCTGATCCCTGTGAATATCAGGGTAGGATATCCCCTTGGATATGGGATGGCCCTTGTTGGAGATGGAGGGAACCGGTTCACCATATATCCAAATCCCGGGAAAGATCTGTTTTTCATTGAGTCTTCGCAGCCATTTGTAAACGCGTCGGTGGTTGTGACTGACATGACCGGACGGGAAATTACTCATAAGCCAATAATAAGCGCTTCGTCAGGGATCAGAATTGGTGATGTTGTACCGGGTGTTTATATCTTTAGTATTATTTTTGACAATGAAAAGGAGATGCACCGGGTAATCATCCAGTAGTTTTTATTATTGTAACCACAGAATTGATGAGAATACTTGTTTGTGAAGATAATCCAATTGCCCTTAAGACCATCGCTTTTTCTCTTGCCAGGTGTGGTTATAAAATATTGGAGGCCGCAGATGGAGATAAAGCTATCGAAATACTTGATAATGAAGAAATTGACCTGGTGATAACTGATATTAATATGCCCTATACAAAAGGGCTTGAACTGGTACGTTATGTGAATACCAAAATGGAAACGAAAATCCCAGTGATCATCATTTCAGGTATTACACTGGATGAAACGAAAGATCATGCCCTGGAACTTGGAGCAAAAGGGTATCTGACCAAACCTTTTGATCCGGATGTCTTGCTCGAAATGGTCCAATCCGTTGCTGAAAAAACATAGTGTGTACCATGCGCAATTTCACTTCACTGACCATCTTTCTGTTTTTTTTACTGAATCAATTGGCTGCCCAGGAACTGCAGGAAACCTATGCCACTCCTGAAGCTGGGTTTGCATTGATGAGAGAACATGCGAATGAGAACCGCTATGCCACAGCGAAATCAATTGGTCACAGGATCATGGATGAGAACCCGGATTATTTTGATGTGGCCCTCTACCTGGCCAGGATATATGGGTGGGAAGCCAAATACGATTCGGCCTATATGATCCTTGAAGATGTGCTATCAAAGGAGCCCGATCTTTTCGAAGCATATGAAACCCTTGTGGATCTTGCTTACTGGGAAAACGACTGGGCAAAACTTGAAGAGTATGCCGCCCGCGCCCTTGAGCTGGAACCAGACTCCCCGTTAATCATGGAGAAACAGTTGCTGGCAAAATATCAGCAGGGCTCAAAACAGGATCTGCCCGAGCTTTTCCTCTTCTACTCCTACGACCATTTCAGCAAGCCCTATGTGCGGAACTGGCATATGCTGACTGCCGGCGGAAATATACCATTGAAGATGGGAACCCTGTCTCCCTATGTGAATGGCGGGTATCATGCAGGGGTTGACAACCCCTCCACAGACATTCAGTTGAACATGGATGGTTACCTGAACCTTGGCAAAAAAAACTATGCCATGGCAGGCTACGGATTCTCGCCAGATGGCGAAGTCAATTACCTGCCCGGACACAGGGCAGCAGCAGAGATCTGGCAGGTGCTTCCGAAAGGTTTTGCCCTGTCGGCCGGACTCCGTTACTTCTACTGGGACCAACACTTTACATTCCTCACATTTTCTGCAGAGAAATATGCTGGTGATTTCTGGTTCTCCTTCAGGAATTATCTGTTTTTTAAAGATTATGGTGTTTCAGGTTCCTACTACCTGAGTGCCAGAAGGTACTTTGAAGATAAATTCAACTACCTCTCATTCACACTGGGATATGGTACCGCTCCCGATGAACCACTGCTGGTTGTGTCAGATCTGGACAGGCTGAAAGCCATGTCAGGCCGGGTCGAATACTCAAAGCAGATCAACCACATTCTTCGGTTGAATGTGATGACCGGCTACTCCTATGAAGAGTTTGATGTCGATGAGTACCGCCATCGATTTGACCTGAGGGCAGGATTTTACATCCGGATAATAAAGTGAAGAGTTTAAAAACATATCTGATCTTTTTGCTACCCTGGATAGTGGTATCCACCGGTCTGTTTTTTGTTTCAGCACAGGTCCCGGTATACCCCGAAACAGAGGATTCCACAGAAACGGTCTATACCAATGAAAACATTCAGGAGGATAATCTCATAAGCCGCTATTCGGATCGGGTCATGGTGAGGTTTGATAAATCCCCTCTCTTCATTACCATCCTGTACGTGGTGATCCTCTATTCGATTGTGACCCTGATTACATTGCTGATTATTATCCTGCTGAACAGGGGCAGAATGCAGCGGGAGCAAAAATTGAAAGAGTACCTGAAAGAGGAATACCAGCAAAAGTTGATGGATTATCTCTTTGAGAAGGATAAATTGGATCAGGCATTTTTGGACCTGGAGCGGATTGCTTCCAATAAGTTTAACCGTCAGATCCTGATTGATCAGATGATTGACCTGAGCATCAACCTGAAGGGAGAGATCAAGGAGGTCATTAACAAGCTTTACCTGTTGCTGGGTTTGATGAAAGATTCTCTTGAAAAAGCTTATAGCAGGAAATGGCATGAAAATGTGAAGGGATTCAGGGAACTGGCCTTTATGGGTATCAGGGAGGCCAATGAGAGGATCATAGAAAGCCTGAACTCCAACAATGAGATATTAAGGATGGAGGCTCAGATTGCCATGGTAAGTTTGTCGGACGACAATCCATACCACTTCTTGCACCTCATGGAAAAACCCCTGGCCATTTGGGAGCAGATTACCCTTCATGAACTTTTAATCCAGCACAACCTTAAGGTGCCTGCTTTCAAACAATGGTTCGAATCGGAGAACATCAGTGTGCTCATTTTTGCACTGGAGATGGCTTCCTGGTTCAAACAAAAGGGTGCCGGGTCAGCCATAATCAGGCTTTTCGAACATGAGAACGATGAGGTGCGTCGTACTGCATATAAGGTATGCGGAGAAATCAGGTTGAAAAGTTCACTTCCAGCCATGAAAAAGATCTATGAAGGGGAATCCGATAAGAATAAACTGGAAATATTGAACGCCTTTGCAAGGATTCCTGAAGAGCGGCATTTGAACTTTCTGAAATCGGTCCTGGATATGGAAGAGGATGTGCAGCTGCAGATTCTCGCCACCAAGGCCATGGAGAATACCGATGAGCCAGGTATTTCAATGCTCATTAAATTGATGAAATCAAAATCAGAGTATAAAAACTATCAGATCATTATCAGGCACGTACTGGACGGCCGAATCTATTAAGCATGAGTGGATTGTTTGACATATTAAAGTTTTTTGTGCTGCATGCAGTGTTTATCATCACTGCATTGATATTCAGCGTGTATCTGATACTTACTGTTTTTTCGGCCATCTCTCTGCGGAAGTACCTGAGAAAAAACAGCTATGTGGACTATAATTCCATCGTCTCTTCTCCACTGGCCCCAACCCTTTCGGTGATCGCTCCGGCCTTTAATGAAAGCCGCACCATCCTTGATAATATCAGGACCCTGCTATCGCTCTATTATAACAATTATGAAGTAATTGTGGTCAACGATGGAAGTTCGGATGATTCTCTGGAGAAGATGATCGAAACCTATGAGTTGGAAAAGGTCAACTACTACTTTGACTATCGGTTGCCCTGCAAGCGGATACGCGGGGTGTATAAATCACAGAACAGGTCGTTTAAAAAGCTGACAGTGATAGATAAAGTGAATGGGGGGAAAGCAGATTCTCTGAATGCCGGACTGAATGTCTCCAAGAACGAACTCGTAGTGAGCATTGATGCTGACTCCATCATGGAACCGGATGCCCTTCTTAAATTGGTAAAGCCATTTACTGAGGCTAAGGATAAAAAAGTGATTGGTGCAGGAGGGGTGATCCGAATAGCCAATTCGTGCGAGATATCGGGAGGACATATTAAGAAGGTACACCTTCCAAAGAAGTTTTTGCCCAGGGCCCAGGTCATGGAATATACCAGGGCATTTTTGATGGGCAGGATGGCATGGAGTGAGTTGGATGGTCTGTTACTTATTTCTGGTGCCCTTGGAATGTTCAATCGTGAAATTGTCATTCAATCAGGTGGTTACAGGACCGATACTGTGGGGGAGGATATGGAACTGGTTGTGCGTATGAGGAGATATATGGTCGACAATAACATGAGCTATGATGTGGTCTATATACCCGATCCGCTCTGCTGGACAGAAGTGCCATCCACCTTGAAAGTACTGGCAAGACAGCGCAGTCGATGGACCCGTGGGACCCTGGAGACGCTGATTATCCATAGAAAACTCCTGTTCAACCGGAAGTATGGAAAACTGGGAATGCTGGGATATCCCTACTGGCTGATGTTTGAGTACCTGGCCCCAATCATTGAATTCCTGGGGATCCTGTGGTTCATCTTCCTGGTGATCTCCGGGAAACTGAACTGGCCATTCTTCCTGCTATTGTTTGGATTTGTCTATTTTTTTGCTGTTTCTCTCTCCATCTGGTCCGTATTGTTCGAGGAGGTCACTTTTCATAAATATGAGAAGCGAAGGGATGTATTCAGGCTGATCGGTACCGCATTCCTGGAACCGATATTCTACCATCCACTGGTCATGCTAATGTCCATCAAAGGAAACATCGACAAACTGTTCAAAAGAAACACCTGGGGCAGGATGGAAAGAAAAGGATTTGATAAATCCTGATCCTATGCCATGAGCGTTTCACTTTCCGACCTGTTTCCATCCATATCCACCGCAACTACCTGATAGGAACCTCCTTTGGCATTGTCTTTGAACCTGAAAGGATCCTTTGATATTTGAGGCTGGTGTTTCACGGTGCCCACCTGCTTACCTTCTCTAAACACTTCATAATGGGACAGAGGGGCATCCGCTGCAAAGGCGGTATCCCATGTGATCTGAGCGTCATTCTGCGCATCCACCTTCACATTGTTGGGAGATGAAAGTTCTGCCCTTGGAAGCTGGAACCAATTGGTCTGTCCATCCTTGACTTTCCCTGCTATCTCCTCAATCTCCGCTCTTTTCTTCTTGCTCATACCATCAGGTTTGATCTGGGACGCATAGTAGTTCTGAACCAGCTGGCATTTGAGATTATCATCTGAAATTTGGCCAATGCCAATGATGGCTGTGTGAATTCCCGGAGTGGTCAGGGCATATTCCACCAGCGGTTTGCTGGGAAGCTCTTTGCTCCCTACCGTCCTCACTACATCTTCAGGAGTGCTTGACCAGCGGGATGGCTTGGTGTACATAGCTCCATCGGCAAACACCTTCATGGCGATAATACCCAGGTTTCTTGCTTTCGCCACAGGAATCACATTATTTTGGTGGCTCAGGTACAGCTTGTCATTGGCATTGATGGCAACCAACATTCCGTCAAGGATATCAAACTGATCCCGCTGGATCATCTCCATCATGGCCGGGGAATTCAGGTGACCTGAAAAACCGATATGGCGGACCAATCGTTCTTTTTCAGGATTTAGTCCGGTGAGGTTTGTCCCGTCCCTGAAATCACGCATGGCCACCAGCGTTCCAAAATTCTCTTCCTTGTCCAGGGGAGTTTCTAATCCCTTGTACAGTACATCCACTTCAGCACTGTTGTTTAAACTATGCATCAAAACCATATTCACATAAGCTCCTTCGGGATAAGATCCCTTTCCATTGCCGAACATTTGAGACAGTGATCGTTTCAAATCCGCCACCGCACCCCCGCCATGATCGCCATTGGTCCGGTTCCTCACATCATCCGTGTCGGTGAATCCGGGTTTTGCCCACCGGATATGGGTCTTGGTGGTCAAAAAGATGGATTCGCGCAGTTTCTTATCATAACCAGGCTGACCTGGGATCAAATTCAGAATTTCAAATGCTTTGCCAAAGTTCAGCTGACTTTCCGCATACAAATTGGAGGTGTCAAAATAATTCACACCCATCTTGAATGCTTTCAGGATGATGGGTACCGGGTCCACATCTGCAGGGGTCCACTGCAAAGAGGCCTGTCCGCCCAGACCCAGGGTGGTCACTTCAAACCCGGTCTTTCCGAATGTTCTTTTCATGGGAGCTGGCAACTGGTCAAGCCCAAAACGAAATCCGGGTAAAATGGTAAGTCCTGCAGCAGCAGCTGCTGAAAGTTTCACAAACTCTCTTCTGGATACTGTAAGGTGTTTCATAGTAACTTTTATTAATTGTGATACGTCCTACATAAGATAACCAAGATAATACAAAAGGGTTGAAAAATCCACTGTCCGTTTTCGAACACCCCTGTTCGGGAATGTACTTTTTAACATATCTCAGTAATCTTTATGTAACAGATAATCAACGATTAATATCATGTGGCACAATTTCTGAATAATTTAGAAAAACTTAAAGCATATGTGGAAGAATTTCTTTAGAGTCACCATCCGTAGCATCAACAAAAACAAAGCGTTCAATATGATCAATATATCGGGACTGGCCATCGGACTGGCCAGTGCCATCTTCATCATTTTATACATCATCAGTGAAACAAGTTATGACCGGTTCCATGAGCGTTCCGAAGACATTTACAGGTTGTATATGGATACGAAGATGGCAGGCTCAGAGTATAAAGGTGCGTCGAATGCACCCATCCTGGGCCCGACTTTTCATGAGGAGATCCCTGAGATTGAAAAGTACTGCAGGGTTGATTTTGCCAGTAACCGCCTGATGTGGTCCAATCCGGAAAATAAATACCTTGAAGGAAGTATCATGTATGCAGATTCTACCTTTTTCGACCTGTTTACCATCGATCTGCTGGAAGGGGACCCAACCACCTGTCTGGATGAGCCCAATACCATCTTAATTTCAGCATCGAAAATGGCCCAGTATTTTCCTGAAGGGGATCCCATCGGGAAGTCCATAGCCATGAATAATGATTCCACTCTTTTCAGGGTGACCGGAGTGGTGGAAGATGCCCCGAGGACCTCCCATTTCTTTTATGATTTTATCTGTTCCTATTCAACAGACGAAAGAAGCCGTTCTACGTTCTGGTTCAGCAACTGGATGCAGACCTATATTCTGGTCAGGCCCGGTACAGATCAGAATGTACTTGAGGACAAAATGAATGCATCATTAGTAGAAAACATCAGGTCACAATTGATGCAATTTATGGGAATTTCTCCTGAGGAGTTTTTAGAGGCCGGAAACAAATACGGCATGTTCGCCCAGCCCCTTTTGGAGATTCATCTGGATAAAGATATAGGGGTTCCCAATGACAACGGATTCCGTCCCATTGGAAACCGTACCTACCTGGTGATATTTGGGGTCATCGCATTCTTTGTGCTGGTGATCGCCTCCATCAATTTTATGAACCTGAGTACGGCCAGGTCATTGGGTCGTGCCAAGGAGGTGAGTCTTCGCAAGGTGGTGGGCTCCAACCGCAAACAGCTCATCAGGCAATTTCTTTTTGAAAGTGTGTTCCTGAGTGTTATTTCCCTGATGATCGCCCTTATTCTGGTCATAGTCCTGTTGAACCCGTTTAACAACCTGGTGGAATTGAACCTGGTATTTGGTGATATTTTCCGGTGGTATATGATCCCATCCTTCATCCTGCTATCCATCCTGGTGGGGTTGCTCAGCGGAAGCTATCCTTCATTTGTACTTGCCTCATTCAGACCCATATTTGCCCTGAAAGGCAATGCATCTGTCAGGAACGGAACCACTGTCTTAAGGAATGTACTGGTCATCGTACAGTTTTCAATATCGATGATCATTATCGCAGGTACGTTTGTCATATACTGGCAATTCAGGTATATGACCAACAAGGAACTGGGATTTGACAAGGAGCAGCTGGTAGTGATGGAGCGAATAGGTCCGCTGGAGAGACAGGTACCCGTATTTATGGAGGAACTGAAGGGCCATACTTCCATCCTGAATGCCACCAATTCAAGAACATACCTTGGAACCGTTAACAATAACAGCACATATGGGATCAAAGGCAGACCCATTGAGGATAGTCCCATGTTTGCGGTTTACAGGACCGATGAGGATTTTATGGAGACTTACAAATTTGAGCTTGCAACGCCCGACAGCCGCTTCTTTTCTGAAGAGTTTGGCTCGGATACATCTGCATGCCTGGTCAATGAAGCTGCGGTGAGAAAGTATAACCTGGAGGATCCGCTGAACCAGGTTTTATTGGAGCCTGACAATAGCGGATTTAACATTGAGCTGAGAATCATCGGAGTGGTAAAGGATCACCATTTTTCAAGTTTGAAGCAAGAGATAGGAGCGCAGCTATTTGTGCTAAAATCCGGGAATTCCGGAGGGTATATTACCTTAAGAATGGCGGAGGGGAAAGAAAACATTGAAGCTGCATTGAAGCATATGGATGAAAAATGGAATGAATTTACTGATGATCAACCCCTGCAATATTTCTTCCTTGATGAGGAACTGAATACCTATTATGCTGAAGAAAAACGAACCGGCACCATCACCATGATCTTTTCCATCCTGGCCATATTTATTGCCTCACTGGGGCTCTTTGGATTAACACTCTATAACTCCCAGAAACGAATTAGAGAAATCGGGATCCGAAAGGTGATGGGTGCTACAGAATCCGATATTGTTTCGGTTATTACTAAAAGCGTGGTATACTCAGTGGGAATCTCCATACTCATTGCCATGCCTGTGGCTTATTTTATGATGCAGGATTGGTTGAAGGATTTTCCCTATAACATGGGATTCCAGCCCATACTGTTTATGAGTGCGGCGCTGTTGGCCATCATCATTGCGATGGTGACGGTTACCATCACCTCACTGAAGGCAGCACGCATCAATCCGGCCGAAGCGATACATTACGAGTAGGTTTATTATGCCCAGGCCTGTTTATTGAGAAGCAACCTGGCATTTATTGAGAAGCACTTTAGCACGTTGTGATGCAAGAAATACGCAAGGGACAATTAGAACCTCCTGTTTTCGTCACCGGAACACCCTGGCCGGTTTTTCACAGGATTTTGTCTGGGATTTTGTCTGCCAGCTTCTACTCCTCAGTAAGTCCAATGCTTTCCTGGATAATAAGGGCTTTAAGAGCTATTAGACGCTTCCTGA
>Ga0209013_10004681_pt1 | contig 11943 bp, 7 predicted proteins | sample Cruoilmetagenom2_FD_187291 | JGI IMG/M metagenome (GOLD analysis project Ga0209013, IMG submission 187291) | Oil polluted marine microbial communities from Coal Oil Point, Santa Barbara, California, USA - Sample 2 (SPAdes) (version 2) | ecosystem: Environmental > Aquatic > Marine > Oil seeps ...
CGATGCATATTTGGCCGGAGCGCTTGGAAACCAGAATTGGTATTCTGTCCCACTTGCGATTCTTGTGGGTATTCCATTATATTCAAATGCTGCAGGTATCATCCCAATTGTAAGTGTTTTGATCGAAAAAGGAGTCACACTGGGTACTGCACTGGCTTTTATGATGTCGGTGATCGGCTTGTCCCTGCCAGAGATTATCATTCTTAAAAAGGTTTTAAAGTGGCAGCTGATCGGGATGTTTATTGGAGTGGTTGCACTGGGGATCACTATTGTGGGTTTTATCTTCAACTATATTGCATTCAGATAATCTCCGAATCAGGATTTGACCTTTAAAAACTTAAGGTAAATACGGTCTTTTTATTTGGAGCTGTTGTAAAATGAATCGATCCATCATGGTGGTTCATGATCTGGCGTGATAAACTTAAACCAATACCGGTACCGTTTTTCTTTGTGGTATAAAACGGTACAAAAATCTGATCCATTATGCTGTCAGGAATTCCGGGACCGTTATCTTCCACCTGGATAAGGATTTTCTCCGATATAATCATAGCTTTTAAGCCAATCATTCTATTTGAGGATGTTTTCAAACTCTCTACCGCATTGCTGATCAGGTTGATTAAAACCTGTTCAATCTGGTGCCGGTCAGCAAATAGCCCGGGCATGTTTTCCCCAAGATGCATATTAAATTGAATCTGATTCTTCCCGAACTCTTCTGAAAAAAGCGCTTCAATATGACTCCATAAATCAGCAATTGAGAAGCTGGTTTTCACTGGAACAGGTAAATTAGACAGCTTCCTGTACTCCTTGATAAATTTAATGAGCCCCTCTCCGGTATTTTCAATAGCCGAAAGTCCGGATACCAGTTTATCAGATTGACCCACTGAATTTTTAAGTGACTTTGAAAGAGATAGAATAGGGCCCATGCTGTTCATAATCTCATGGGTTAGGACCCTGATCAGTTTCTGCCAGGATTCAGTTTCCTGTGCGTCAACTTCACGTTGAATATCCTGGATGGAATAGAGAGAGTAATTTGATCCGTCAAGTACAAATTGTGTACACCTGACAGATGCTTTAAAGCGGGGAAAAGAGACAATTTTGAAAGCAGATGTTTTAGAGCTTTCCAGGATCTTAGCGAGGGAAGGATTTGTTTTCTTTAACTCTCCAAGGTGAGAAATAGTTTTGTTTCCCAACATGGAAGTTGCCGCTCGGTTTGAAAATACAACCTCCTCTTCCTGGTTGACGCAAATTAACCCGGTATCCATGGCGCCAACCACAATATCCAGAAGACCTTTTTGTTTCTGCTCCTCAAGCCGGCTGTTGCTGACTTCCTGTTTAAGTTGGTTCAGACGGGACTCCAGGTTGGCTAATACTGGATTTTCCTCACGAAATTGCAGCTCGGTGGCACTGCTTGAACCCACACTGTCAATAAAACTAATGAGTGTTTTGTTGATACGAAGCATATAGCGGCTGATAAAATAGATCTGGATCATAATCAACAATGCCCCGACTATCAGGGTAAACACAAATTCGTTTCCCAGCATATTGAAAGCGATGATCATGAGCACGATACCCGATGCAATTAAAAGGCCAATTCTCCAGATGAGATTGAAAAATAGTGTCTTGCCAATCATAAGGCTGGTTTTAAAGTCTGTATTTCTTCATTTTGTTATAAATAGTTGATCGGGCTACACCAAGTTCAGCAGCCGATTTCGCAATGTTTCCATTGTTCTTATGAAGAATTTCAAGCAGTATCTCTTTTTGAATGGCCGCAAGGGTGATAGCCGGTTTTAATGATGGTTTGCCGGAAACTTTTCCATCCAGGTTTTCATCCGGACTAATGGTGGATGACTCCGAAAGGATTACTACTTTCTCTATATGATTTCTTAGTTGTCTTACATTTCCAGGCCAGCTTTGCTTCATCAGGTATTGCTGATACGCCCTGGAAAAAAAGAGGTTTTCCTTGCGATGCTTCCTTTTAAACTCATCAAGAAAATATGAAGCCAACAGCACAATATCACTGTCTCTTTCACGCAATGGGGGAGATACAATCTCAATGGTGTTGATCCTGTAATAGAGGTCCTCGCGAAATTTTTTCGACTCAATCAACTCCTCCATTTTCTGATTGGTAGCACAAATAATCCGGATATCCACATGAGTGGGCTTATTTGAGCCCAGCCGGTAAACTTCTCTGTTTTGAATCACATTCAGCAGTTTCGATTGCAGATTCGGTGATAAATTTCCAATCTCATCGAGAAACAGGGTTCCTCCGGAGGCAATTTCAAATCGCCCGGCCCTGTCTTGTGCGGCATCGGTAAAAGCCCCTTTCATATGTCCGAATAACTCACTTTCGAAAAGTGAATCACTGATGGCTCCCATATCAACATGAACAAACACTTCATCCCGCCTGTCAGATTGGTTGTGAATTTCCCTGGCTATTAACTCTTTCCCTGTGCCATTTTCTCCGAGGATTAATATGGAGGAGTCGGTAGCCGCTATTTTGCTGATGATACTCTTTATACTAAACATGGCAGCTGACTCACCAATAAGTTCAGACTGTTTGTCTGAGATCTCCTGACTAAGATGAACCTGCTTGTTTCTGAGGTTTTGTACCATTTCCCTGGATCGTCTGAGCTGCAATCCGGATTTTATGGTTGCGATAAGTTTTTCATTATTCCAGGGTTTTAATATAAAGTCATTTGCTCCTCCTTTGATCGCCTTTACAGCCAACTCCACCTCTCCATATGCTGTCATCATCACCACCACACTATCCGGGTCAATTATTAATACTCTTTTCAGCCAGATAAGGCCCTCCTCTCCGCTGCTATCACCGGGTTTGAAATTCATGTCCATCAATATGACATCAATACTTTTTAATTCCAGAATGCCCGGAATCAGATCTGGTTCATTAATTGTAAGTACCTGACTAAATTCAGGTTCCAACAATTGTGACAATGCTATTATCACATTTGGATTATCGTCAATCAGAAGAATATTACCTTTTTCCATGTATGCTTTTGCTACACTATTGTAACAAAATTATGAATAATTTTCCAAACGTACAATTTTACTACATATTTTTAAACTACTGACCCATCTCTTTTTTGTATATATTTGATATTTATAGTTTTAGACGTTACGGCATGTAGATTGTGTTGCATGAGGAAAAAGAACATGTGGATCTCTTATATTAAAATAGCTTTTCGCATTCTCATACGAAACAGAAGGTTTTCCCTGATTAACCTGGCAGGGTTAATGATCGGTCTGGCTGGTTTAATTATCATACTGAGTTGGGTAAGAGACGAGTTGTCGTTTGACAGGTTTCATCAAAAGAAAAATCAGATCATCCAACTCGTGGTTAAATTTCCTCAGGGAATTCTGGATCCGAATACTCCCTATGCACTGGCACCGAATATGGCATTGCAATACCCCGAGATAGCATCTTACACTACATTGATGCGAATGGAATCGAGGATTAACTGTTCATTTATTTTTAATCCGGATTCCATTGAACCGGTAAAAGCTTATGAAACAGCAGTTGCCCGTGTAGATTCGGGTTTTTTTGGAATCTTCGACTTCCCGGTTCTCTTTGGTGATAAACCTCATCTGTTTACCAAGCCCGATGCGGTAGTTATTAGCTCCAGGATAGCCAACATCTACTACCCCGATAAAAATCCTGTGGGTCGGTCCATCATCATAAACAATACCCAATTGCTCACCATATCCGGGGTGGTGGATATTCCGGGAAATACGTTTTTCCAATTCGATTTCTTTCTACCCATTTTTGAAGATCTTTCAAATGATTGGAATTGGAGTGATCCTACATACTTATTGTTAAAACCCGGTGTTGATATTGACAGGTTTGCTCAAAAGATTACCTCATATATGAATGAAAATTATCCCCATCCCCTACCCGGTGATCACCCCTTAACAGTAATTCCAATTCAGAAAACTCATCTTGCCTTTGGTGATAAGTGGAAGGTACTGCTCTTTAGTTGTGTGGCTTTACTGCTGGTATTTGTGGCAGTGCTCAATTATATGAATATGGCCACGGCAAATTATAACCGAAGAATTCGGGAGATGGGAATACGCAAATTAATGGGCGCCGGGAGAAAACAGCTTATAACTAATTTCTTTCTTGAAACCTTTATCCTGGCATTTATAGCGCTTGTATTCGCTCTTTTCCTGGTGGAATTATCACTGCCTGCAATGACCCCGGTTTTTGGAAGAGAAGTTGAAATAGGATATATGGATCACCCACTGCTGTTAATTGCACTGCTTACGATAGTAGGGGTGATAAGTTCGCTGGCCTCCATTTACCCAATTGTACTTTTTACCCGGGGTAATCCTATTGATGTGTTACATCACACTTTGCATCCTGTGAGTAAAAGATCTCGTCTTATTCTGATAACCATCATTTTGCAATTTACCCTATCAATCACCTTAATGATCTCAACCCTTGTGGTCATCAATCAGATCAGGTTTGCTTCCCGGGCAGACCTGGGGCTCTCAGTTGAAAATGTGGTCAGCATCCCCATGAACCAGGGGATTGGCAATAATTTCCGGGGTTTCCTTGAACGGCTTGAATCATATTCGAACATTGAAATGGCTACGGCTGGTCAGGCATATCCCTTTCAGGAAGATTACAAAACCAATATCGATTGGGCAGAGAAGGAGAGTGGATCCATGGGGTTGGTCCGATTCTCCATATGTCTGAATGACTATCTGGATCTATTTGAAATGCAGATTATTTCCGGCAGGGGATTTTCAGATGACTACAGGTCGGATATGGATAAATACATCATCAATGAATCGGCTTCCAAAATGCTTGGCTTTGAGGATCCGGTGGGTCAATCAATAACCATGTGGGGTAGAACAGGTGAAATTATCGGGATAGCTAAGGATTTTCACCATGTATCACTGCACAGGGAAATCTTGCCCCATATATTCAATATCAACCCGGCTAATTACAGTAATTTAAAATTCATATTTATCAAATTGGGTCGTGGGGATAAGGCAGAAACCATTGCATACATTGAATCGGTTTGCCAGGAACTTGCGGGCGATTTTCCTTTCAGTTATTCATTTCTGGAGGATGAAATCGGATCACTCTATAAGGCAGATCAGAATCTGTCAAGGATCCTGGGACTTTTCGCCCTGTTGGTCCTGATAGTCTCAGCGTTGGGGATCTATGGATTGGCCTTTTACTCCGTTGAAAAACTGGCGAAAGTAATCACCATTCGAAAAATTTTCGGAGCAAGTCCGGGTAATATTCTGGCCCTGTTTTATAAAAACATGCTTGGCCGTATAAGCATCAGCCTGATCCTGGCCATTGGATTATCTTTATTTATGATGACCAGATGGCTGCAAAACTTTGCTTACCGTGTTGATCCTGACATCATGTTGTTCATCCTGCCAGCTATTTTGGCTTTCACGCTTGCAAGCATTGCAACCCTCATCGCCATATGGCGCTCCGTCAGGCAAAATCCCGCCGATCTGCTTAAACAGGAATAAGTTACCTCTTTATGATTTTCCTGATCAAATAATACTTCCCGTCCACCACAACCGTTAGAATCAATACCTGCGGTTTAATACTGTCTGAAAGTTTTATTTTATGGGAACTACCTGCACTTTGTTGCATTGAACCCAATGCGCCTTCTTGCATGATCCGGCCATCTATTCCGGCAATAAAATAATAGATGTCTGATTGCACAGCCATATTCAAATCCAGCACAATTTCAGATGTGGCCGGATTGGGATATACGTTTAAATCAAAGGGGTTGACTCCATTGATGGCCCAAACACCATCAGCCGTTTCCCTGATGAGTTCTACCCTGTAAATATTCGGGTCAGCACTGGTTGTGCCGGTCACATTATTCATAAATGGATTCAAGGTGGGACTCACAATACCGCCGTAAATATGTCCGATCAAAATCGTATCCTCTGTTACCTGATTTAGTTTAATTATTTCAGAATCATAATGAGGCTGAAGTATGTTTGGAATAAATTCTGCACTGGCCCCCTGTAAACCAGGCATTTCAGCGGGAAGTTGAAACTCATGCAGTGTTCCGTCTGAATCCCTGGTTAACCGGCTTATTGTTTTTACAAAAGGTACCTGGTCATCTTGAATCAGGTTCCCATCCTGATAATAGTATTGGCTCATCCCACCGAAAAAAAGCGTATGCATTTGGTTGATTGCGCTATCAAACAGACAAGCTTTTGCACTGTGATAATTACTCAGGTACTGATTAAACTCCGTGACGGGCCAGTATCCCGATTCTTTAATGTCAACCGGGTACAGAAAGGGCAGGTCAGCATTTGGCTGGAAAGCACCGGATGATATGGTATAGCCCTCCTCTCCACCGGGAAATATTTGAGGAATCAGATTATAATCTCTTCTTCTCAGATGTATGGGATCGGTGATGGAGGTAACATCCGAAAAGGTTGGAACTGCGCCACTGTTTTGAATGGTAAATTTCCTGATCTGATTGGTATATGTCTGGGTAAAAGTTGGATTTCCAACTGGATTATACAATCCATCAAATCTGTGACCACCCACCAGGTAAAAAGTATGACCAATTTTTCCCAGCTGTCCCCCGGTAACCGCAAAAACTGTATCGGTGATTTGTTTAAACCAGGGTGTAAGAGAAGTCTCATTGATAACAGCATTGATTACATCCGAAACCTGGACGGTGGTAAGATTTGGATAGGTAATATGGTCATTTGCGGTTGTTGAAAATCCGTATCCGCCAATGATATATAGGGTATCGTTATCCTGATGGAAATTCATATTCGTGGACTGTAACTGCTCAAAGATTCCCGTGGGAAGTGCATTTAACGAGGCAGACCAGAATTGCTGGGAATTTACATCAATGACATAAATTTCGGTATTATTCTGTGAAGAGGGAAAGGAGGTGAAAGGTTGCCTGGCATGCATTCCATCCTTTCTTCCACCAATCACCAGCCATTTCCCATCGTGCTGGGCTAAAGCGTAGGAGTGCAAACCGGGTAGATCTGCAATGACAACCGGTTCCAGTTGTACTGAATAATTAAACTCTTGTTGTCCAAAACTGTTTAAGGACAGTAAAATAGCAATAGTGTATGTATAAAGAAATTTCATCGCTGTATGATTTTATGATGCAATATTAATCAAATGCATACCGACGATCTGTAATAAATGTCACATACAGGACTCATTATGTAAGCCACCCTTAAAACTGCCCCATTTTATGTCAGAGTTTTTATTCAGATAGATTTTGAAGGTCGATGCACACCATTTTTTTCAGATTCCGGATGATTAGTTTTCCTTGACTATAAGCCAAAGGAGCCCATGCCTGAGTTTTCTCAGAACCAAAGAATGAAGCTTTTCCAACCTCCTTGTATCCTTCAGGAGAGGGTTCGATTAAATGGATATCACCATTTTTACCATTTTGATTAAGGATGAATCCATTCACCAGAATTAAAGCTCCCAAATCAAAATCAGGAGCTGAATCCTTTTCCCATACCAATTCTCCATTCAATGTCATGCACATCATTTGCCGAGGATTACCGGTATGATTAAGATAGAGGTGCTTCTCGAATAGTACGGCAGGATGTATCTTACTGCCCGCTGCTTCAGTTAAAAACAGCTCTTTCACTTTAAAATCATCTCCCTCCTTTGTAATTTCTAACATGATGGATACCGGATCATATTTGTCGTTGTATGAACAATCGGTAAGGAAAAGCCTATGATCGTCAATTACAGTTGCCGGGGTTATGGTTCCGAAAGAACGAAGTCCTTTATATTTCCACAGCTCTTCTCCCGAATTAGCATCAAAGGCTACAACTTCTTGAGTTTTAGCAGAATCATTCCTATCGTATGGACTGATCATAATCACCTGATCTGTTCCGTCAAAATTTGCCAGGGTGAGAGAGACATGGAAGTTAGGGCCAGTTAGAGGTCGGCTTTTCCACACCAATTCGCCCGATATTTTATTGAATGCAACTACACCAGCTTTCTCTCCATGAGGCGCGACAATGACCAGATTCTTATGAATTACCGGGGACTGAGAAACTCCCCACGTTGATAATTCTCTCTCAAATTCTTCAAGAAGATTATGATTCCAGATTGGCAAATGAGTTTTTCTGTCAAAACAATAGAAGTGTCCATGCGGACCAACACTCCAAACATACTTTTTATCAACCGTAGGCACAGCCCTTGATCCCGGGAAAGGTAATTCGCCTTTGGCATCGTACTTATAATTCCAATTTTCTTCACCTGACTCTAAATCAATGCACCTCAATATGTCTGATTCACCCTTTTTTCGGTCCAGTATAAATACTTCATCGCCAAAAATACTTGCACCTCCATAACCTTCACCTAAAGGGAAGGACCACAACTCCTCCGGGCTATTTTCTGTCCATGATTCTGAGATTTCTGTACCTGTAATGGTAGCATTCCTGTGAGGACCTAAATATTGATTCCAATTGGTGTACTGAACGCAACCATGAAATAAAAATGAGACCAACAACAGCAAGAAAGCACCCTTTATTTTTGTCATATCAATGAATTGAATTTTCGCTAAATATAGAATTTTCTGCCTCCATCATCCAACTACTTTTGAATAATTGCCTATTTTGAGGTGAGTAACTAATTATATATTTTGCTTTTCTTTAGTAGTTTAGTAAGTCAACAAATCTATTAAATCATGCCATTAGAATCATATCATGACTGAGACCCTCTCTCCGGCAAAATCAAAACGATTGATTTCTCTCGATGCTTTGCGAGGTTTTACCATTGCAGCCCTGATCATGTACAGGAAAAAGATCTTTATCAAGGTATGATTTAGTAGCTTTACAAAATATCAACAAATGAATAAATCTGATAAAAACATGTTTCAGCCGGTAAACGATCCTATTAAACCGCATTCCCAGGTCACTTCGTGTATTCAAATACCCGGATTCGATGCAATGGTTGCAAAAGGAGACATTTCTATGATCCAGGTCTTTTTTGAACGGATCGCTCAGGAGATATACAACACGCGTAAAAAAAACTACACATGGGGATTTCGTGTCATTGAGCCGGAATTTCACAACTTTTCCGACCGAATAATTCTTGTTTCCAAACTTTATAAGGAGGAGAACCTGGCTGATCTTAACAGTGTTATTTTCAAGCTATTTACCGAATTCAACAACATCATCCTCTCCACTGCCCTTCATATGCATATCCCCATTCAGGGTGTTATCCGCATAGGCGATACATACCGTGGTACAGTAAAGTCAAGAAAACCTGCTCTTGTATCCGGTAAGGACCCGTTGATCCTTTCCGACCTGTTTAAGGTCTTCTCCATCGGGGAGATCTTCCCCAATGGTTTTTCTGATGGTATGATCCCTGCAGTAGATATGCCTTATCATTTCGGAGAAAGTTTCTGTCAATCATTAGAAGAATTCTCCACCCTTGAGTCCATCGGTATTTTCATGCCCATTGAACAAACGAAGGACAAGGTTACCGATGTGACCATCCTGTCCAATATGATTGTTGAAACAGAAATTGATGGAAAGAAAATCTTTGTTTGTAACTGGAAAGAGTGGATGAGTGAGCACTCCGACTGCTCGTCTGAAAACATCATAGCCTTTGCTGAGGCTGAAGCAGGAAATGCCGGATCTCCCTTTGCCAAAAGGTGGCAAAGCCTGATCAATTATTCGGCTCACCTGTAACTATTTTGTCTGACTTCATTTTTTCATATGACCTCACATCCCTCCAGTGGGTCTTGCTCGGCATCAGCGGTCTGCTGATCGGCATGTCAAAAACCGGTTTGTCAGGTGTGGGCTTGATGGTGGTCCCCATCCTTGCCAATGCATTCGGTGGAAGGCCTTCAGTGGGCCTGCTCCTGCCTATCCTGATCTTTGCTGACATATTTGCTGTAGCATGGTACAACCGTCATGCTGAGTGGAAACACATTGTACGATTGATACCCTGGGCAATAATAGGTATCGTGGTTGCTGCCCTGGTTGGAAAATCAATTTCAGATGCCACTTTTAATCGACTGCTTTCAGCCATTGTTATCATTGGAATTGGCATCCTTGTCTGGCGAGACCTTAGATCGGGGAAAATGAAAATACCTGGATCCAGATGGTTCGCGGCTGGTTTGGGACTAATGGGTGGTTTTGCAACCATGATGGGGAATGCAGCCGGACCCGTGATGGCCCTCTACCTTCTCTCCATGAGATTGCCCAAGAATAATTACATTGGAACCGGGGCCTGGTTCTTCTTTATTGTAAACCTCTCCAAGGTACCTCTTCATGTGTGGTCCTGGAAAACCATCACAGTTGAATCATTTCTGCTGGATGTAATCATGATTCCGGCCATCGCCACTGGTGCTTTCCTTGGGATCTGGCTGGTACGTCTCTTACCGGAAAAGATCTTCCGCATCATCATCATTGCCACCACACTTCTTTCAGCATTGCTCCTATTCTAAACCTTCTTCCAATAACTGATTCACTGTGGCAACCATTTGCTGCTGTTTTATAGGTTTCAATGTACCAGTGCGCCTCTGCTCAATAGAATCTGTTTAAATAAGTCTGCAGCTGACATCTTGTTTGAATCTGAAGGCAAAATTTGCTTCCTTTAACCCTCCTGATTATGAGACCAAAAAGAAAGAAATTCGGGAGGCTCCTGATCCTCGCAGGAATGGTGGTGGCTGCCGTTGTGATTTTCCTCGGAAACAAAGCGGTCATCGGGACTTCCACAGATGAATTTTGTGCCTCCTGTCACATCCATCCCCACTCTACCCAAAGCTGGAAACTCTCTACCCATTATGACAATAAACGGGGTATTCATGTACACTGTGTGGAGTGTCACCTGCCTCCCCATGGCGAAGGATACCTTATGGAAAAGACACGTACCGGTCTTCGCGATGTATGGAGTAAAGTTTTTAAAGATCCTGAGAGCTTCAACTGGGAGGCCAAATCACAGATTGAATACGCCAAGAACCATTCATTTGAGACCTCCTGTATACATTGCCACCAGAACAACTATCCACTGGGGCTGACCAAGGAGGGACGCGAGGCCCACCTTTACTACGAACAACAGGCCGGGGAACTGCACTGCATCAACTGCCACATCACCGTAGGTCACTACGATCCCGACAGGCTGCATGCAAAGAATACAGATTTTGGCATCGTTGAAACAGTGGAGACTGAGCTCTATACTGAACCTGGAGTGATGGATGGACTGAACGATTTTACTGAGTACATTCCGGGATCCGCAGTAAGCTTTGAAATGGTGGCCATTCAGGGAGGTTCTTTCCAGATGGGAAGTCCGGACGATGAACCGTTCAGAAATGTTGACGAGGGACCGGTCAGGGAGGTAAAAGTCGATCCATTCTTCATGGCAAAGATTGAGGTTTCATGGAACGAATACATGGCATTCTTTAAGCAGACAGGCGCGAAGGGGAAAACTTCGGATGCCTATCTGAATGTGGTAAATGATGACGTCGATGCCATATCAGGACCCACTCCTCCATGGGGCGCTCCCGACCAGGGTTGGGGAAAGGGTTCCTTGCCGGCCATCACTATGACCCACCATGCAGCTGAGGTATACTGCCAGTGGATGACCAAGATTACTGGCAAAACTTACAGGCTGCCCACCGAAGCTGAATGGGAATATGCAGCCAGGGGAGGTTCAGAAACTCCTTACTACTTTGAAGGCGATCCCAAGCGATTTGTAAAACAGGGAGTGCGAAACAAACTGTTTGGAGTGGATACTGCAGGTATTAACAGCTACGTTGCCTATATGGAAAACAGCGGGGCCAGGTCAATACCTCCGGAGACCAAAAGGGAGAATCCATTCGGACTGGTAAACATGCTTGGAAACGTGGCCGAGTTCTGTTCGGACTGGTATGCTGAGGAAGCCTATTCGCAAAAAACCAACGGGGTACTGACTAATCCCGGGGGACCTGCAGAAGG
>Ga0209013_10004682_pt1 | contig 11943 bp, 6 predicted proteins | sample Cruoilmetagenom2_FD_187291 | JGI IMG/M metagenome (GOLD analysis project Ga0209013, IMG submission 187291) | Oil polluted marine microbial communities from Coal Oil Point, Santa Barbara, California, USA - Sample 2 (SPAdes) (version 2) | ecosystem: Environmental > Aquatic > Marine > Oil seeps ...
CCCTGCATCCAACAGGTTGATAGATCCGACAACATTCTGATAACATATAAAAATTTTTCTATATCATTTGACTTTCTTTTTGGCAAGAGATTTTATCATCCCCTTTGGAATGACGAATGACGAATGACGAATATCAGGAATGACGAATGTTGAATGAAGAATGTCGAATGAAGGAATTCTATCGATTATATTTTTTTAATAGCTGAAGCGAAGCGACATCCACAATTCATCATTCGTCAATCGACATTCGTCATTTGGTTGCCGTTTTGCAGCTGATGCAACCGGTAATAGAATCCTTTTTGATTCATAAGCCCGGCATGGGTACCGGTTTCAATGATCCGGCCCCGGTTCATCACTAGGATTCGATCGGCATCGCGGACGGTAGACAGCCGGTGGGCGACAACCAGCGATGTCCGGTTTTTCATCAGTTTTTCCAGTGCCTGCTGTATGCGAAGTTCGGTGGGGGAGTCTATATAGGAAGTGGCCTCATCAAACAATATCAGCTGCGGGTTTCTGGCAAATGCCCGGGCAATGGAGATAAGCTGGCGCTCACCACTGGATAGGGAGGAACCGCCCTCGGTCAGGGGGGTATCCAGACCCTTCTCCAGCCGGTCAATAAGGGGCTTGCAATTGGAAGCTTCGAGAATAGATTGTTCCTGTGCCTGTGTTAGATTATGATTTTCCTGAAATATGTTTTCACGGATGGTACCCGAAAATAAAAAGGGGTCCTGCATGACGAGTGCAATTTTCGATCTAAAGGCGGAAGCATCTAATTTCCGTATGTCACGATTGTTGATCAGGACACGTCCGGCGGAGGGGTCATAGAATCGGGGTATCAGGTTAATCAACGAAGTTTTGCCCGCACCGGTCGGGCCCACCACCGCAACGGTTTCTCCGGTGTTGATGTTGAAGGTTATATTTTTCAGGACATTTTCATCGCCGACATAGCTGAAATAAACGTTTTCAAATCGAACCGCCTTGATCTGCTGCAGGCCGGATACCTCCTCAGAGCTTTGAGCATCAGGCCATGACAGCTTGTCCTGGCTGTCAAAGATAAGGAAAATTCTCTCCGCGGATGCCATGGCGTTTTGCAGGATATTATATTTTTCCGCCAGGTCCCGGATGGGTCTGAAGAACATTCTGATGTAAGATATAAACGCCACCAGCGCTCCCAGGCTCAGTGATCCGGTCAGCACCCGCCCGCCGCCGTACCATATCACGAGGGCGACCGCCACGACTCCCAGTATTTCAATCAGGGGCATAAATACTGCCAGTACGTGGATCTGTTTCATTCCGGCCAAATAGTTCTCATGGTTGAGCCGTTTAAACGTTCGATAATTATTCATTTCCTGTCTAAATAATTGAACCACACGGATGCCGCCGATGGTTTCCGAAAACCGGATGTTGATTTCAGCTATTTTGACACGCAGTTCACGGAATATCCCCCGAGCCCGCCTTGAAAAATTTATTGATGCATATAAAACCAGGGGTAGAACGGTAAAGGAGACCAGGGCCAGTTTCCAGTTTAAGACCAGCATGACGACGGCAATACCGCAGAGCAGGAAAAGATCTTTGAAAATCATGGAGATGACCGAGGTGAACAGTTCATGCATATTTTGCACATCATTGGTGGTTCGGGTGACCAGACGACCCACCGGGTTGCGGGTGAAAAAGGCGGTGGCCAGATTCTGGATATGGCCAAACAGCCGGATGCGCAGATCATGCATAATCATGTGGCCCGTATATTCCATGATCATTTTCTGGACGAAATTTAACATGAAGTTGATGATTACCAGGATCACAAAAACAGCTGAAATAAAAGTGACGCCGGCCACATCATCTTTACGCAACACCGCCAGATCCGATTTTTTCAATTTGGATAGCGCCTTGTATGGAATCAGGGCCGTGGTCCCCTCAACCGTGAATAACTCGCGATATTTATTAACCAGGGTTTGTTGTTGCGGATCGTTTAGATCGGTTCGGATAACTCTTTCTTCAGATTTTACCCCTGCATCGGTTGCCAAGGTTTCCGATGCCGTCTGCGGCACAATATAGCGATCAATTGCTATTTTGGTGACATAGGGCAGAGCAAGGTCCAGGGTGGTGATCAACAATACCAGCCCGATGGACCCGAATAATAAAAGCCGGTACGGGCGGGTAAACGGATAAAGCCGTTTCAGCAGCTTGAGATCATAGGGTTTGCCCAGTTGGGCTTCTTCAAAATAGCCGTAATCAGACTGCATTCAGGTCCTCTTCAATTTCCTGCAGATGAAAGGTCCCGGCATAGTAATTGTTTGATGCCATCAATTGGCTGTGTGTGCCGGATTCCACAACGCGTCCCTGATCCAGGGAGATGATTTGATCGGCATAACTGACGGCGGAAAGCCGGTGGGAGACGATGATAATCGTTTTTTGCCCTGCCATTTTCCGGATGGTGTTAATAATTTCCGTCCCGGTCTCCAGATCTACCTGGCTGGTGGGATCATCGAGAACTAAAATGTCGGCTTCGTGCAGCAGGCAGCGGGCGATGGCAATTCGCTGTTTTTGGCCGCCTGACAGAATAACACCTTTTTCTCCCACAACGGTGTCGAAACCGTCAGGAAAATTTTTAATGGTATCATACAGGGCCGCTTCCCGGGTGGTCTTTTCGAGCTGCCGTTCGGTGACTTCCCGGTTGCCGAAGGCAAGGTTTTCCCGGATGGTTCCGGCAAACAAGAAAGGTTCTTGAGGGATAAAGGCGATGTGCGATCTTAAATTTTGTACGTTCAGTGAACGAATATCGTGTCCGTCCAGCAGGATTCTTCCCTGTTGGACATCATACAGCCTGGGGATAAGACTTAATAAGGTTGACTTGCCGCATCCGGGCGGACCGACGATACCCAGCACCTTTCCCGGGGCGATGGATAAATCAATCCGGGAAAGTGCCAGGGCACCGTTGCCATTCTTTCCGGAATCATAGCGAAATGTAACATTTTCAAATACGATATGTCCTTTAACCTGATCAAGGGTGCGTGCATTTTCCTTATTCCTGATTGCAGGGGTGGTTTGCAGGATTATATTAATGCGGTCCAATGAGGCCCGACCGCGCTGAATCAGATTGGTGACCCAGCCTAAGGCCATCATGGGCCAGGTCAGCAAACCGAGATAGCTGATAAAGGCCACGAAATCACCGGGGGTGATGGTCTGCATAATCGTTTGCCGGCCGCCTATATACAGGACAATGGCCAAACTCAAATTGGTAAAAAGAAGCATCATGGGGAAAAAAGATCCGATTATTTTGACCAGCCTGATGTTTTTTTTGACGTAATATTGCGAGGCAGTTTCCACGACAGCGGCCGCTTCTTTTTTGCGATCATGGGCTTTGATGATGCGAATTCCCGCAAAGCGCTCCCGGATGACCTCCGTGAGATCGGAAAAGGCTGCCTGAACCGCCTGATAGCGGCGGTGCATTTTTTTGGCGAAAAAGCGAGTGCTGACCACTATCAACGGCATGGGGATGAGGACAAAGGCGGTTAATTTGACATTGATGTACGCCATGAATCCGATGGCTGCCAGCCCCAGAACAATGGCATCGTTTAAAGCCACCATCCCCATGCCGGTGGCCATCCGGATTTGTTGGATATCATTGGTGGCGTGGGCCATTAGATCGCCGGTCTTGACACCATCGAAATAGGAGGCCGACAGGTTTTGGAGATGGGTGAAAAGTCTGTTTCTCAGGCCCTCTTCGATCCTTCTGGAGGTACCCAAAAGGCATCGACGCCAGATATAGCGGAAAACGCCGATGAAAACTGCAATCGCAATCATAATGAGTGCGTATAAAAGCAGTTGCCGGCCTTCAATCTGGAAGGTGGTCAGGTCATCGACGACCCGTTTGAGGATGCGGGGGATGAAAAGCTGAAGTATGTCAACCGTGATCAGGCAGAGTAATCCGATCAGGATACTGAAGCGGTTTTCGATGAAATAGGGCTTAATTAATGCTGCGGCTTTCATGGCGCCGGTCTCTGGTTTCTGGCTTCTGGTCACTGGTTTCTGGCTGCTGGGTACTGGATACTGGTCCCTGGCTTCTGGCCTCTGGTCACTATTATCTGGTAGCTGGCCTCTGGTCGGCACGGAGTCCGACCCTACTTTAAACTGGTCGCTGGCCACTTACTGTTTGACTGTTTGACATCATGAATAGCAATTAAAATTAGATTTTTTCTGCTTTTAAATCTGAAATCCCAAATCCCAAATCGAAACAATCCCAAATCCGTAATCCAATAAGGTTGCCGGGCATCGGTTAGTGGTAAATATAAGGGCAGTCGATAATAACTGCAAGCAAATTAAGGTATGGGGCAGGGGACCGTCAAAGTAAATCCTAATCCAGTTGAATGAGAAGGTTTTATAAAATATTAAAATCCCAAATCCCAAGCACCAAATTGCAAATGGTTCGACAATCTCACCACCCTGAGCCAGGTCGAAGGGTAAATCTCAAATTTCAATATCCAATGACCAAAACATTCGTCGCAGTTGGTCCGTGCCGCTGCACAAACCTTTGTCCGCCGGTGATTATGCTATTTGGCCCAAATGCCGGCGGATCTTTTGTTTGGAATTTTGAATTTGGGTCATTGGAATTTGTTTGAAATTTGGTTTTTGGTGCTTGTAATTTTTATGATTTTCATTAAACAAGTAACTTTCGTATATTCAGTCAATTATTTGTTTAAATAATGTTGCCCTGTGCCCCTTTTAGGATCATTGACTTTATAAAGGCCGGTTGTTATTGTAATCGTTATGGAATCAGGAAGCATCGTTGAATTTATCGACCGACAAAAAATCATGTGTGCGGTTATTCTGGAAGTTAAAAATTCCCGTTTGAGGCTGTTGACCGAAAACAACCGCGAGGTCAATCTTTCGGCCAGCAGATTGCTGCACAAGGATAAAGCACGCCTCGACCTATCCATGGGCCGGGATAAAATGGTCGATGCCTTGAAGGGGGTTGCCAGCAAGCGCAAAGAATTACTCAACCAGGTGGATATCAAAGATCTGTGGGAGGTATTAAATTCCGAACAGGTCTGGATTGATTTGGCAACCATGACCGAGTTCTGTTTTCCGGACAGTCCCTGCGGAGATCATGAATCAGCCGTGCTACGGGCGTTTTTCGATGACTGCCTGTATTTTAAATTCAATCTGGATCGATTTTTTCCCAATTCCGAAGAGCAGGTTGCCCGTTTAATTTCCCAACGACAGGAAGAGGCCCGCCGAAAACGGACCATCGACGCTGGTGGGGACTGGTTGGCGAACCTGATGAATTCCACTCCGTTTCCGGATCAGATAAGTGAGACAGAAGTCGCTGAATTTAAAAGCATATTAAAATCGTATTATCTTTTTGGAAAAGAAAGCAAAGACCAGGCCTTCGCCAAAGCCATGATCAGCAGGGCCAAACTGGACAAGTTTACGGAACTGTTTCCATTGCTTGTCAAACTGGATGTCTTTGATGAGAATGAAAATATCGATTTGTTGCGTTTTAATATCCCTACCGAGTTTTCCATCGAAATGCGTGACCGGGCCGACCATCTTGCCGGCACCTATCAGGGATTCTCAGATGACGGGTTACGCCGGGACTTGACCGACCTTCCGCTGATGACCATCGACGGGCAGGCCACTCTCGATTTTGACGATGCCTTAAGCATCGAAAAAATAGCGGATCAATTTCGTCTTGGTATTCATATTGTCGATGTCGGACATTTTGTTCACAGGGGGGATATTATTGATCAGGAAGCGCTTTCCCGGGGAAGTTCCATTTATATGCCCGACCAAAAAATCTCCATGCTGCCCGCCAGTCTCGCCGAGGGACTTTGCAGCCTGAAGGCCGGTGAAATACGTCCTGCCATCAGTACGATGGTAAATCTAAGCCCTTCGCTGGAGATTATCGATTATGAGATCCTGCCCAGTCTGATAAAGGTAAAGCACAAGCTCACCTATTACGATGTTAACCAAGCGGCGGATCAAAACCCGGATTTCTTGATTCTGCGCGAAATTGCAGAAAAGTTTCACCACCAAAGACTAGATGCTGGAGCTATACAAATTACCGTACCGGAAATCAATGTCTGGCTGGCCGACGATCGAACCATCACGGTTAACCGGATCAATCGGGAAAGCCCCAGCCGGATGCTGGTTTCAGAAATAATGATTATGGCCAACTGGCTGATGGCCAGGTATCTGGCCGAAAACGAGATGCCGGCGATTTTCAGGTCCCAGCCTGCGCCCAGGGAACGCCTATACAAGGGGGACGGTGGGACATTGTTTCAGAACTGGATGCAGCGAAGATTTTTAAGCCGTTTTGTTCTGGGTTCCAAACCTGAAAAGCACTCCGGCCTCGGATTAAATGCCTATGTGACGGCAACGTCGCCCATCCGGAAATATTTTGACCTTGTTACCCAGAGACAAATAAGGGCTGTTTTCGGCCTGGATCAACCCTACACTTCTGAAGAAATCGACCGGATCCTTCAATTGCTCGAATTGCCCATGGGAAATGTTGCGCGGATACAATTTGGTCGGAACAGGTACTGGCTTTTGAAATACCTCGAACAACACATCGGGCGCAAGGAAGAAGCCATCGTTCTGAATAAACGCCGAAACGTCTATCAGATTCTTCTTTCCGCTTACATGACCGAATACGATCTTCCCATTTCCAGCGGATTTGAGCTGAAACCTGAGGACCTTATCCAGGTTACGATTCAAAACGTCAGTGCCAGGAAGGATCTGCTGCAGGTCGCCATCGGATAGCAGAGGATAGAATTCGGAAGTGGGAATGCGGAATGCGGAATAATTTGAATCCGGAAGGTGGGAGCGGCTTCCAGCCGCGATAAACCAAGTTTGGCATCATTAATCGCGGCTGAAAGCCGCTCCCACAATCAAGAAACTATTATTTCAAGATCTTAAGAAAAACCGGCGGTATTAAGCCGGTTTTATGCTATGTAACTTCAGAGATCTAAGACAGACCTAGAAAATTGCTTTTAATTCCTTCTTTCCGCTTTCCGCATCTTTAGCCGCGGCATAGTCCCGCCCTATCGGACGACGACGGGTCCGCCTTCCGAATTCAAATAATTCCACCTTCTGAATTCTAATAATTCCCAACTCCGAGTTCGCCTTGACACCGTGTTTTTCGAAAATATATTATGCTTCGGCCGAGTCTCATAATTTAATTCTAGCATAAATCAGAAACTGAATATTTCTCTTGAAAAAATAAAAAAAATAAAATATAAGGTAATACGATAAATAAATCTTATTCAGGGGGCATCGGGATATGGGAATCCAAGAGCGCAAGGAAAGAGAAAGAGAAAGGCGGCGTCAGCAGATTATGGTTGCCGCCAAAAGGGTGTTTTCAGACAAGGGCTTTAATAAAGCGACGATGGAAGACATCGCCCAGGAAGCAGAACTCAGCCCCGGCACTTTGTACCTGTATTTTAAAAACAAAGAGGAACTTTATGCCTCACTTTCTCTGCGAATACTACAATATCTGCTCATTCGTGTTGAACATGTCAACGATGAAAAAGATACCGATCCTGAAGAAAAATTAAAAGCGCTAATGGATGCCATGTACGATGTATATGAGTTTGATCCCCTGATTATCATCAATATGTTTCACCTTCAGTCTAGCGAAACTTTAAAAAATTTGTCACCCCAACTGATGGATGAAATAAAGGATTTATCCCGCAAGTCTTTGGGTTCGATCGCAAAGATATTTGAAGATGGCGTCGATCAGGGCCTATTTTATGATCGTCATCCGATTGCCCTGGCGGACACATTCTGGGCCATGTTCTCCGGTGTCGTCCTCTGGCTAACCAGTAAAAAATTAATCGATCAGGAAAAGGACTATCTCAAGCAGACCCTTGAACTCGCTTTTGAGATTTTTGGACGGGGGATCAAAAAGACCGATTGAGCAAGAGGGCTCAATCGGGTAGAATTCGGAAGTTGGAATGCGGAATGCGGAAAAAGAAATGATTGAATGTCTGATTTTCATATTTTCCGCATTCCGCATCTTTAGCCGCGGCATAGTCCCGGCCTATCGGACGACGACGGGTCCAACTTCCGCATTCCTTGGTGCCTGACACCCGACACCTGAAACCATCAGTTTCTTACCAGTATGTTGCTACACCTACTCCTGCAGGGGATTAATATAGTTTAGTGATTTCATCCGTTTCAAATTGGGGCCAGGGCGTCGGCTGCTTGCCTTTTTCGGCCGTGATTCCGTGTCCTGGTCCCAGAACCTCACCAATGCAGGTGACGGCAATACCTGCCTTGCCGATTGCCTCCATAAGCGCTTCATAACGCGCTTCACGACAGCAGATCAACAGGCTGCCGGAGCCGATCAGCCCCAGGGGATCAATACCCAGCAGTTGACCGATTTTACGGGTTTGAGCATAGACGGGAATTGTATCCATATCGATTTTGATCCGATGTCCGCCGGCAATACCAAGTTCCTCCAGAGCGGTGGCCAACCCGCCTTCTGTGACATCGTGCATGGCGCTTGTGGCCTCGAATTGAGCCGCAATTTTAGCTTCCGTCAGGATACTGATGTTGGCCAGAAACTGGCGCCCTGTATCGATTTCTGAATCATTCATCCCCAGGCTTTTCAGGCGATCCCCGAATTCCCTGGCAATAATTGCCGTACCTTCCACCGCAACGCCCTTGGTCAACAGCACACGGTCGCCGGGGGCCATATTACGCTTGTCGATTAGATTTTTCCTGGTGACGGTTCCCGCCATCATTCCGGTTACCACCGGTCGCGTGACGGCGTCCGTAATCTCGGTGTGTCCGCCGCACAGGGTGATATCCCATTTCCTGCAAAATAACTTCAGCTCGTCGATGATTTGGCGTATTTCTGAGGGGGTGACCCCGGATGGGAACAGCAGGGTTGTCAGCAGCCACCTGGGTTTGGCCCCCGAAGTTGCAATATCATTGGCATTGATCAATACGGCATATTGGCCGATGGAATCCGTGGCAAAGGTAATGGGATCTGATTTGAGTACCAGAACTTCTTCGGGTTCTACATTTACTGCGGCGGTATCCTCCCCAACACCCGGATTGATAATAATTGAGGGATCATTGAAAATGAACTGATTTAAAAACTCCCGCAAAAGATCGTTGGGCAATTTCCCGGCGGGCAATGGGATACCCAGTCGTGCAATCGGAATCAATTTTTCTAAATGTGAAATATGAACATTTCCCCTAAGCTTATCTCCTTCAGTCGGCGGCGACGGGTCAATCACCACGGTAACAGCCCCGCTTTCCCGAGCCTCTCGCAGAAACGCCGGGTCACCGCTCACGGCAAGGACCTGATACAGGGGTAAATTCATTTTGTCCGCCGCCAGTTGAATTGGATCGGTGACGGAACTGTGGGCCAGCAGTTCCTCCCGGCTGATGATCACTCCGAGATCCGAGTTGCTGATAAAAGACAGCGCATCCAGGATTTTGCGAACAGAGGCCAGACTGCGGTGGCTGACGATTGCCAGGCCAAGTTCCTTTCTCTCAAAATAATGGGCTATTGCCTCGGCGCCGGGTGCCGGTTTGGCACGGTCGGCAGCGCTAAGCTCGAGTTTTTCCAGCACTGTCAAAACGCGGCTTTTCTCCCCAGCCTTCGACATTCCTCTCACATATTCGAGGATTGATATTTCGAGCGGGCAGCCGATCTCTGCCTTTAGGGCTTTGGCCTCAAGGGTATCTTTTTGGACCAGGGTGGTTTCCAGATGTAAAATTACGGCTTTTATGCGCATGGTTGGGGTGTGCTTACAGATTTACGGATGGATCCTTTCTAAATTTTGACATTAGAATCCTTGACAGAAAGCCGTTCAAATGTCAAATCTTTCCCAAATGAAAATATTATTGATATATCCATATTTTCTCGAGGCCCGGGTGCTCACCACCGAAGATGTCAGTGCTGTGCCCCTGGGAGTTTATTATGTGGCAGCTGTTTTAAAGGAAAATAATTATGATGTGGAAATTTTAAACTGGCACAACATCAATGCTACCCCGGAGAAAATCAATGAAATTCTGGTCGAAAAAAAACCGGATGTTATCGGCTTTTCCATCCTGCATGGCAATCGCTGGGGAGGAATAGAAATAGCCCGGATAGCCAAACAAATTGATCCACGGGTAACCATTGTGTTCGGCGGAGTTGGCGCCACCTTCCTGTGGGAACATTTTCTCAGCCATTTCAGCGAAGTTGATTACGTGGTGATCGGAGAAGGGGAGCGCACCTTTCTAAATCTGGTTGAACACCTTGAATCTGACCATTTGCAGAAGATCGAAACCCTTAACGGCCTGGCCTTTAGAAAAGACGGCCAGACGGTTCGAACCGCTGATGCCGTGGCCGGCAACCGCCTGGATGACCTGCCGGATCCGGCCAAATATTTTACCTACCAGCATCTTTCCCTGACACGCGGCTGCGCAGGAAACTGCAAATTCTGCGGATCTCCCCTGTTCTGGGGGCGAAATGTCAGGTTTCATTCGGCCGACTACTTTGTCGGACAACTGCAGCGTTTATATCAAAAAGGTATTCGTTTCTTTTATTTCTCCGATGATACTTTCACGGTAGATAAGAAACGGGTCATCGAAATTTGTAGAAAAATCATTGATAAACAAATGGATATCGCCTGGAACGCCATATCCCGCGTGGATTACATCAGCGAAGAGATCATTAACTGGATGCGAAAGGCCGGTTGCATTCAGATTAGCTACGGGGTTGAAAGCGGTTCGGAAAAGATAAGAAACTTTTTACAAAAAAAAATTGCCACCGGTACAATACAGAATGCTTTCGACTTGACCCAGAGATACGGTATCATGGCCCGGGCCTATTTTATTTACGGCTGCCCGCAAGAAAGCCGGCAAACCATCCAGGATACCATCGACCTGATCGACCGAATCAAACCGTTGAGTACTGTCTTTTATATTCTTGACATATTCCCCGGCACCCGTTTGTATGAGGATTTCAAGCACCGGTTAAAGCGCACGGACGATGTCTGGTTAAATCGAATCGAAGACATCATGTATTTTGAGACCGATCCGGATTTGCCCCGGGAATTGATATTGACCTTCGGACAATCCCTTCGATCCCACTTTTATAATAGCCTGCCCGGGTTCGTTGACGCTGTGGACCTGATTGACAAAGAAGACCTCTATCCGCTGCACTCAAAATTCTTTTCACGGTTGGCCATGACCTTTGATTATGGGGATTATTCGCGTATCGAGGAGGTAAAAAATAAAGATACCATCGCCGTCAAATTGTATCAACGCGCTTTAGTTTATGCTCCCAATGCCGAAGCGTACCTGGGGCTCGGGGCCTTATACCAGAAACGGGGCGCCGGCCGGGAATCCATCGACATCCTATCCCAGGGATTGGCCCATTTCCCCGATGATGCCCGGCTCAACATCTGTATGGGAGTCAGCCTCATGAACCTGGAGCAATGGGACGAAGCATTATCCCACTTTCTTGAATTTCAGGATGTAAAAGAAGCCGTTCGTTTTGCAGCGCTCTGTTACAAAGCTATAGGGGACGAAAAAAAATCGGCGGCCTTACTACAAAACTTCGAGCAGATGGAATAACAGGAGGTGATTTACTATAATCGGCCAAGTTGGTGCTATCTTACATTTGGAGTACTGGAGTGCTGGAGTAATGGAGCAATGACGATTGTGGATTTTAGATCTCGGATTTCGGATTGAAATTAAAGAGCGGAAATATCCGGACCATGGTTTCAAGTTATAATCCGAAATCCAAAATCCCAAATCCGAAATTATTCATACTCCATTACTCCAATACTCCCACTAATATATCTGGAGGTGACTTATGGCGGCATTAACCGGAACAACAGGCGAATTTGCGAGTCCCGACGGGATTAAAATCTTTTATCGACAGTATCAGGCTGATCCGGAACGGGGGCGCATGGTGATTGCCCATGGTGTTGGGGA
>Ga0209013_10004683_pt1 | contig 11941 bp, 11 predicted proteins | sample Cruoilmetagenom2_FD_187291 | JGI IMG/M metagenome (GOLD analysis project Ga0209013, IMG submission 187291) | Oil polluted marine microbial communities from Coal Oil Point, Santa Barbara, California, USA - Sample 2 (SPAdes) (version 2) | ecosystem: Environmental > Aquatic > Marine > Oil seeps ...
AAAAAGCCAGGGAAGAATATCAACTAACGAACGAAGCGACGCTTCCCCAATAAGAAACACTCCGCGAAAAAACAAAAATTCCCATAATAGCAGAAATACAATTAAAATAATGTAGGCGGTTGGATTATCGAAATAACCGCACAGTTCTTTTTTGGTAATAGTTAAAATGTTTTTTAGATTTTTCATGATTGTAATTTTTATAATGCGCTTTAAAGGCTTTGGCATTTAGGAAAGCCAAGAAAGATTTTTTGAAAAATATCCGAGGGAGAGATAATTTTCTCCAAAATTACACTTCTTAGCAGAGACCTTGTCCGCATGGAGCGAGGGTTAAGTAATTTTGTCTAGAAAATTACGCCCGAGCTATTTTTTAGAAAATCTTTCTTGGCTTGGAGATAATAGTTTTTCAAACAAACCATTGGCCTATTTTGTCAAACTGCGGAAAATGTCTTCCAGCTTACGCTCTTTTTCGGATAACTTCCAAACAACCCAATGCCGTTCGCCAATCAGCCGTGAAACAGCAGGTTGAATTTTAGCGGAGTTGTCCGCGATAATTTCAGCTTGACTTCTATTTCCATTAGTATTTTTAATTTCAACTCGCTTAACACCCACTATATTTTTAAGCGCTTGCTCTATTTCATTTCCTTCAATATCCAAAAAAATAGACTGCTCATTTTCGCCTGTCCGCGAAAGTTCATCAGTTGTTCCGTCAGCAATAATTTTTCCTTTGTTTATGATCAGCATACGATCGCACACCGCTGAAGCTTCCTGCATTATGTGAGTGCTGATAATAATCGTGCGGTCTTTGGCCAGTTTTCTGATGAGCGATCTGATTTCCGCGCGCTGATTGGGATCCAGCCCTTCCGTTGGTTCATCCATTACGATAATGCTCGGCTTGTGAAGAATAGCGGCGGCAATACCCACTCTCTGCTTGAATCCTTTGGAAAGTTCTTTAATAGGCCTGTAAAAAATTTCCTTAATGCCCGCTGATGAAACCGCGAAATTAAAAGCCTCCGCTTTTTTTTCCTTGGGAATACTATTAAGTTCGGCGGAAAGTTCCAAAAATTCCGACACGAGCATATCTTTGTAAAGCGGATTATTTTCCGGAAGATAGCCAATCTGTTTTTGCGCTTTGGCTATATCGTCTTCAATCGGTTTTCCGTCAAAACTTATTTTCCCGCCGTCAGCTGAAAGAAGTCCGGACAGCATTCGCATAGTCGTCGTCTTCCCCGCGCCGTTGGGACCGAGAAAACCAACCACTTCTCCCTGTTTCACCTCAAAGGAAATGTCGTCCACCGCTTTAACCGGTCCGAAATATTTTGTAAGATTTTCCACTTTTATCATAACTTCTAAATAATACAGCCTTAATTTATTTTTTTCAAGTCTTGACAGGGATTAAATAATATGCTAGCCTACTATGATGGTGACAGAATATAAGAAATTGTTATTTGAAAAAGGAGGAAGTGAAATGGGGCTAGGTTTATCTTTACTGCCACTTGATGGAAAATGGGACATGGAAAAAGAATATGCCACGGTGTCTACTTGCTTAACTTTTGAAAAAGAAAGTCTACTTATTAACTACATCCTTAAAAAATTTGATGTCTATTCCCATACAATTCCGCAACCAGTACTGATTCAGTGTTGTAATCCATGTATTCTTATGAAGTCAATAAGCCAAGATGGATTAGGAAAAGATCTGACCTATATGCTTACTAACACTTTTTGGCCATTAAGATTTCCAGTAAATGCTACCCGCAAAGATAGGGCCATTAAAGCATTTATTAACCAACTACCATACAATATACCCATAATCCTATACTGGTATTAATTTTGGCAAATAAATCAGAAAGTAGAAAGCCACTCCGCGAAGTGGCTTTTTTTATTTATAAATTTTTCCCATACTGCAAACTACGAGTTACGAGCTGCTTATCTTAATCCCCACTCCCATCGTAGAACAAACAGAAACTCCGGCGATGAATTTTCCTTTGACGGCGTCCGGTTTGGATTTTTTAACCGCCTCCGTAAAAGCGTCAAAATTTTCTTTCAATTTTTCACTGCCGAAAGAAACCTTGCCGATTATTTGGTGAATATTGCTGGTGTTGTCATTTTTAAAACTTACTTTTCCCTTTTTCAGCGTCTCCACCGTTTCTTTTATTTTCTCGGTAACTGTTTCCGTTTTAGGGCTGGGCATTAAACCTTTGGGTCCCATGATTTTTGCCACCGGCGCCAGCTTGAGCATCATTTCGGGAGTAGCCACCAAAATATCAAAATCTATTTTGCCGGACTTAATTTTCTCAATTAAATCTTCTCCGCCCACCAAATCCGCTCCGGCTTCTTTCGCCTCCCTCTCTTTGGTTGAAGTTATGACAGCTATCTTCTTTGTTTTTCCCGTTCCATGCGGCAAAACCACCGCTCCCCTCGCCTGCTCTTCCCCTTTTTTGGGATTAACATTAAGCCTGATATGAACTTCCACGGACTCGTCAAATTTAGCCGCTTTATTTTCTTTTATAAATTCCAGCGCCTCTTCAATTGAATAAGCCTCGCCTTTTTCCAATTTGCTAGAAATATCTTTATATTTTTTTCCTCTCGCCATAATGATATAAATCACTAAATTTATTTGGGATTATTTGGGATAAAATTCGTGTAGATTAGAGATTCTATTTTACAGTTATCCCCATTGACCGAGCCGTGCCTTCAATAATTTTCATTGCCGCTTCTATATCGTCAGCGTTAAGATCTTCCATTTTAGTTTCCGCGATTTGGCGAATTTGGTCTTTGGTAACCTCTCCTACCTTTTTCTTTAAAGCGTCGCCGGAACCTTTGCTAATCTTGGCCGCTTTTTTCAAAAGCGAGGATGCCGGCGAAGTTTTCATTATAAAATCAAACGAACGGTCTTCATAAACGGTAATCTCCACCGGAACAACATCACCGCCTTTGTCTTTGGTAGCCTCATTGAATTTAACGCAAAAATCCTGAATATTCAACCCGTGCTGCCCTAAAACCGGCCCGATTGGAGGAGCCGGGTTAGCCTTACCCGCCGGAATTTGCAATTTAATAATTGTTTTGACTTCGCTCATTTATATTTTTTTCATTTGTAAAAAGTCCAATTCTACCGGAGTTTCTCTTCCGAATATCAGGACCAACACTTTGACCTTGCCTTTTTCTTCGTCAACTCCCTGAATTTTTCCGTCAAAATCTTTAAACGGACCATCAATTATTTTAACGGCATCTCCCGGTTTCACATCAATCTTATACTTCGGTTCCGCTACTCCCATTCTTTTTTTAAGCGCTTTGATTTCTTCGGGACTCACCGGAGTGGGAGTAGTGCCCAGCCCGATAAAACCGGTAACATTGGGAGTGTTCCGCACCACATACCATGATGCGTCGGTAACAATCATATGCACCAAAACATAGCCGGGATAAACTCTCTCCTCCACGATAATCCTCTTGCCGCCTCTGATTTTGATTTTCTTTTCTTTGGGAACTATAATATCAAAAATCAAATCCTGCATATCCATAGATTCAATTCTCTGCTTGAGATTGCGCGCCACATTATCCTCGTATCCGGAATAAGTATGCAGCACATACCAAGCTTTCCCATGATGTTGTGTTTGTTTCGCCATATTAAATAATAAACACCTTCAACAAATAATTAAAAATATAATCCAGCCCTCCCAAAAAAGCCGCCACCGCCAAACTCACGCCTATTACTATAAGAGTATAATTCAAGGTTTGCTTTTTGGATGGCCAATTGACTTTAAATAATTCAATTTTAGCTTCTTTAATAAAAGTTATCAGCTTGTTCATAAGTCTTTTGTCAATTACTGACCAAGTATTAGCACGCGATCCATTTTTCTACTCCCGCCTTAGCTCTTATTTTTATATTCGTGTATTAGTAATAAATTCGTAATTCGTAAAGAATTTCCCTTTTTTAAAAAGCCTTTGCGGGCTTTTTAATAATTTAAACCTACACCTTTTATTGTTTCTTGTCAAATGAAAAATGTGGGCATGGGAGGACTCGAACCTCCGACTTCGTCCTTATCAGAGACGCGCTCTAACCGCCTGAGCTACATGCCCGTTTGTGGACCGAACAGGACTCGAACCCGCCACCTCCTCGGTGCAAACGAGGCGCTCTACCAGATGAGCTATCGGCCCAAAATAAACTAAAAAACTTCAGCTAAGAAGCTAGAAGTATTATACATTAAAAACATAGATTGTCCAGTTCAAAGTTTTTCACCATTAATCCCGCGAATCATTTCGCCAAATTTCTCACCGCTTCTTTGAATTTATTCCCCCGGTCAAATTCGTTTAAAAATAAACCGAAGCTGGCTGCTCCCGGAGAAAGAAGAATAATGTCTCCCACTTCCGCGAAATGATAGGCAATTTCCACCGCCTTATCTATTGAGTCAGCTATTTTAAATTCTTCATCTTTTTTTTCCTCCGGTAAACTTTTCTTGATTTCTCTTGTTAATTCTTCCGTGGCACTTCCCTTGAGCAATACCAATCCTTTTACTTTTCCGATAATTGCTTTGCTTAAGCGAGAAAAGTCAAGATTTTTATCAGTCCCTCCGGCAATTAAAATAATGGGTTGAGTAAATGAGTTAAGCGCGGATATAGCCGCTTCCGGAATTGTAGCTGCTGTATCATTGTAAAATTTTATTCCCCCTATTTCTTTTATAAATTCCAAACGGTGCGCGATTCCTTTAAAATTTTTTACAGCTTCTTTTATTTTCGGGATTTCAACTCCGTAAACGTATGCCGCTCCGACAGCCGCCATAATATTTCCAACATTGTGCCTGCCTCTAATTTTAAGATTTTCAAGAGATATTATTTTCTTAACATCCACTCCGTCATTGAGATAAACAATTTCATCTTCCGTAAAAACTGAATGTCCGTTTTTTATCGGAGATTTAGAATATTTTATTACCTGCGATCTGGCTTCTTTGGCGATGGAACGCAAATTATCATCGTCTTCATTTGTAACCAGCCAGTCTCGAGAATCTTGATAAAGAAAAATATTTTTCTTGTCTTTAATATAACTTTCCATTGACTGATAATAATTCAGATGGTCGGGGAAAATATTACTTAAAACCGCGATGAACGGACTTTTTTTAATTTTCCCCAAAGCTGACAATCGCCAGCTGGATAATTCAAAAACCGCCACTGAATCTTTTTTTAGTTTTTCTAATCTATCCAGCACGGATACCTGCCCAATGCCGACTTTAACCGGATTTTTTCCCGCCAATTTTAAAATTTCGTAAATTACCGCGGCGGTGGTAGTTTTTCCTTTGGTTCCGGTAATTCCGATAATCGGATTCTTGCAAAGTTTAAAAAATAAGCTGGAGTCTACTTCCACTGGAACATTATTTTCCAAAGCCAGTTTTATATGTTTGTTGTTCCAAGGAGCGGCCGGGGTTTTTATGACCATATCCACTTTGGTAAAATCCTCCTGCCGATGCTGGCCCAAAATATATTCAATATTTTTCAGACCTTTAAGTTTTTCCAGAGAATCGGATAATTGTTCTTTGGTTTTAATATCAGTCACAATTATTTTAGCTCCCTGATTTGCCAAAAATTTAACCGTACCCGCGCCTCCTCCATGAAGCCCGAGTCCGAAAACAGTCACTTTTTTATTTTTAAAAAAATCAGTTGTCATAATTTTTATCTCCTCAATACTTCCCCCGCTCTCTTGCCATTATATTTTCCTTTTTCCATAACTAATTCTCCATTTACGATAACCTGCCTAATTCCTTTTGAATACTGATAAGGATTATCCGTTGTGGCTAAGTCTCTAATTTTATCAGGATTAAAAATCACCAAGTCGGCAAAATTTCCTTTTTTAATAATCCCGCGTTTTTTAATGCCGAATTTTTCCGCCGGCTTGCCGCTCATTTTATAAATTGCTTCTTCCCAGCTTAAAATTTTTCTTTCCCTGACATATTTTCCCAGCACTCTTGGAAATGACCCAAAATTTCTGGGATGAACCAGCTCGCCCGATTTTTTATGTTCTATATTATAGCCGGCGCCATTGGAAGAAATGATAGAAAACGGATGCTGGATAATTTTGCTCACATTCTTTTCGCTTAAAACTTCCATCATAGTAACCACTCTGCCGCCGCTGGCAATTAAAATATCAATGATGGCTTCCTCCACTGATTTCCCTTGAGACCTGGCTATGTCCACTATTCTTCTGCGATTTAAATTTTTATTCAAAGATGAAATGGAAATGATAACTTTGGAATAATCAAAATTATTTTTCTTCATTTCTTCTATCACTTCTTTTTTAATCTCGAGATCTTTAAGCCGGCAAAGCATCATTTCCCTTCCTCCTTCCGTAACCCAGTCCGGGAGAAATATATACAAAACCGAACCGGTACTCGTATAGGGATAAACATCAAAATCAATATCTACGCCTCCGCTTTTGGCGGTTTCAATCAAGTTAAGCGCTTCGTCCACCAAATGCCAATTTTTTTCTCCCATAGCTTTTATGTGGGAAATTTGAAGCTTCACTCCGGTGCTTCTGGCAATTTCAATAGCCTCTTCCAGAGACTCTATTAAATCGTACGATTCTCCTCTGATATGAGTGGTGTAAACACCTTTATATTTTCTAACCACTTTAGCCAATTCCGCTATTTCTTTTTTGCCAGCCTGTTTCGCGTGGGTGTAAACCAGCCCGGTAGAAACTCCCAGCGCCCCTTCTTTCATAGCGTTCTTCAACATATTTTTCATTGCGCCAATTTCACGCGAGCCCAAATCCCTTACTTCATCTTGAACAAGCCCTCTTCTTAAAGTGCCGTGTCCCACCAAAGTGGCAAAATTAACGGACAATTTATTCTTCTCCACTTCAGCTAAAAACTCTTTCATCTTTAGCCAATTGAGATTGACTTGGCTGATATCCGCCCATTTTCGGATAGATTTAATCATATCATGGCTGGCCAAAGGAGCTAGAGAAGATCCGCAGTTTCCTCCAACGATAGTGGTAATTCCCTGATAAATTAAGCTTTCCAGCCTGGGATCCAAAAAAATTCTCCAGTAAGTATCGGAGTGGTTGGTCACATCTATAAACCCGGGCGCGACATATCGCTCGGCGGCGTCAATAATATTTTTCGCCGCTTCACCGTTCAAGTCGCCGACTTTTTTAATCTTGCTGTTTTCTATTCCTATGTCAGCGTTAAACATCGGCTCGCCCGCGCCGTTAATCACCGTCCCGTTTTTTATTATGATATCGTACATTTTTTTATTTTGAAATATATTCCGCCAATTCTACCAGCCTATTCGCGTATCCCCATTCATTGTCATACCAAACTATTATTTTAACTAAATTTCCTCCGGCTACTTTAGTAAAAGATAGATCCACAATACCGGAATACGAATCTCCGATAACATCCGAGGATACGATAGGCTCATCAGTAACCTTCAATATGCCTTTAAATCTATCTTCTTTAGAGGCTTCAGTTAAAACTTTATTTATTTCCTCAACAGTAGCATCTTTTTTTAGAAGAAAAGTGACATCTAATAAAGAAGCTACGATAGTGGGAACGCGAACCGCCATGCCGTCAAAAAGATTTTTTATGTCTGGAATAACTTTAGCGGTAGCAATAGCCGCTCCGGTAGTGGTAGGCACAATATTTTGGGCAGCCGCTCTCGCCCGCCGCAGATCTTTATGAGGACCGTCTTGCAAATTTTGGTCAGCTGTATAGGAATGAATAGTCATCATCAATGCTTTTTCAATCCCAAAATGGGAATTTATAATTTGTGTTACGGGCGCGACGCAATTGGTGGTGCAAGAAGCGTTAGAAATAATTTCCTCGCCAGAATACTTTTCTTCATTAACTCCCAAAAGAAAAGTGGGAATATTACCCTTGCCTTTAGCCGGAGCGGAAATAATTACTTTTTTAGCGCCAGCTTCAATATGCGCGGTGGCGATTCCGTCTTTCACAAAACGCCCGGTGCATTCCAGCACGACATTGACTTCCAGTTCTTTCCACGGAAGTTTGGATGGATCAGGCTCGGCGTAAACGGTGAATTCTCGCCCTTCCACAATTATTTTACTTTCGGCCGATCTAACGCTTTTTTCATATTTTCCGTAAGCTGTATCATATTTCAGAAGATGCGCTAAGGTTCCGGCGTCTGTTAAATCATTAATCGCCGCTACTTCCAAATTATTTTTTTCCAGCGCGATTTTGAAAGCCGCCCGCCCTATCCGTCCAAATCCATTAATCGCAATTTTTAACATAATGTTTCGTATAAAAATTATTTTTAATTAATGCTATTATAATTTCAGAAGCAAAGAATAGAAAAACATTTTCTTTTCAGGGCAGGGTGCGCTTTATTAAGCAACTTCAGCCATATAAAGTTGCCTTATATTACAACACGGCGCCCTAGCTTTAAACAAGAGCCCGCTAAAGAAAATATTTTTCTATTCTTTGCTGGAGAATTGTAAACAACAATCTACGCTTTTCTGTCACTTCCAAAGAGCTTTATTTTTTCTTTAACCGCGCTTTCCACCGCCTCTCTAGCGCCCCCTAAAACTTTTCTCACATCAAAAGATATATCGCTTTTACTTTTTAGAGAGTTGGCCAAATTATTAATAAACGCCAAACGAATAGCCGTATCAACATTGAAACAGCAAATTCCTCTTTTAATCACTTCATCCACTTTTCCGTTTTCCCAGTCAGACGCCCCGTGTAAAATTAAAGGAATATTTAACTTTTTGTTAATCATTTCCAGCCTGGCGTAATCAGGAATTTTGCGCTCTTTGGCAAAGCCATGAGCATTGCCAATAGCCACGGCTAAAGCGTCTATTCCGGCATCTTTAACAAATTCCTCAGCTTGATTGGGATTAGTCATATATTTATCCCAATCCGCGTTTTCCGTCCCGATTTCTCCGAAATAAGGAACGCTCCCCAATTCCGCCTGCACACTTATTCCTTTCTTTTTGCAAAAACCAACCACTTTCTTAGTCGCTTCCAAATTGTCGTCATATTTATCCCTTGAACCGTCATACATAACTGAAGTAAATCCAATATCTGCCGCTCTTTGGATTATCTCAAGACTTTTTCCATGATCAAGGTGTATTCCCACGGGAATTCGCGAGTAATAAAATTCAGCGACATTTTTTATTAAATTAAAAATAGCCCTGCCTCCAGTGTAATCCATGGTTTTTTCGGTGATTTGAATAATAACCGGAGAATGCATCTCGTTAGCCGCTTTTATAATAGCCTGGGTAATTTCCAAATTAGCCGTGTTAAAAGCGCCTACGGCGTAGCCACCTTTTTTAGCTTTGATTAAAATTTCTTTTACGCTTGTGATCATATTATTGTGTTTAAGTTATTAGTTGAAAATTGAAAGTTATGATTTATGATTTATGATTTATGATTTAAGTTGTGGGTTATGGGTTATGGGTTATGAGTTATTTAACATTTCCGCTATTTTTAGAAAATTGTGTGGAGACAAACTTTCCCCGCCTACCAGGGCTCCATTCATTTTAGACTCAACGCAAACCTGCCCAACTATTTTAAAATTCACCGATCCGCCGTAAATAATTTTCGGAAACTGGGCGTATTTCATTCCATATTTTTCCGTTAAAATTTTTCTAATCAAAAGCTTGACGCTTAATATCTCATCGCTGCTTGGAATCAACCCGCTTCCTATCGCCCAAACCGGTTCGTAGGCGAAAATTACTTTGGAAATTTGAAATTTAGAGACACCGCGAAAACCTTCAGTAATTTGCCGCGTTATAATTTCCGCGGTTAAATCCGCTTCTTTCTCTTTTTCGGTTTCTCCCACGCAGACAATAGGAGTAATTCCCATTTTGAGTGCCGCCCTTATTTTTAAGTTTACCATTTTATCCGTTTCTTGGAAATATTTTCGGCGCTCGCTGTGTCCGATAATAACCGCTTCCACTCCTATGTCTTTAATCATCGCAGGTGAAACTTCTCCTGTGTACGGCCCCTCCTTTTCCCAAAATAAATCTTGGGCGCCGACTTCAACTTTTCCTTTTTTAAGGCTCTTACTAAAGACTTCTAAGTGCGTAAAAGATGGACACAAAATAATATCAATATTGGGCAATCGCTTATTTTTTATTTCTTTTCTAAACACTTTTAAATATTCCTCTCGTTCAGCGACAGTTATCAAATTCATCTTCAAGTTTCCGATTATTAACTTCATATAATTTCTATTTGTCATTCCGGAATTTTTTCTGTAACGCAGTGGAAGAAAAAATATCCGGAATCTAGATTTCTTTTCATTTTATGCGTAGATTCCGGATAAATTTCTCCGTTTCACTTCGAAATTTTCCAGAATGACATCATAAAGTAAGGCTATAAATCAACCGTTAATTTTCCCGTACCCCATCGTTAAAAATAAAACTATTCCTCCCGCCAGCATTGTTCCCAATAATAGAAGCGGGATTGATTTCTTAAGCGCGATTCCAAAAACAAACGCCGCCAGCGCCCCGGTCATTCCTCCGAGAAGCGGAATGGGGGTAGCAGCTAAAATAAAAACAGCCCATTCTTCGTATTTTTCTATCTTACTGCTGGTCTTTTTTCTGGCATGTTCAAAAAGCCACTCAAAAAACTTTCTGAAAATTTCAGAATATTTGGATAAAAAATTCGCGACTGGATCCAGAATTAAAACAATCATCAGCATCGTAAAAAATGTCCCGAATACTGACCAAAGCCAGGACGAAAAAGCGGACAATTCATAAATATTATACGCCAAGGGAATGGAAGCTCTCAGTTCAGTCACCGGAATAGCCGCTATTAAAAATGTCGCCAGCTCCGCAGGAAAATTCTGAAACCATGAAATGATTATATCATGCATAGTGTGTTGATAATATATGAATTGCAGAATAAATTAAATTTGAATTTTTCTATTTTGTTCCACAGGTTGCCATGCAGTTTTTCTCGGCATCGTCAGACAGAAAATAGTACTAATTGCAATAATGAATAGTGAGGCACCTACAATCCAAACTGGTTTGTCAATAATATTACCGTAAATAAAAAGTGGCAAGCCGATTACAAAAGCAACCAATACGCCCCAAAATACACCTCTTGCATCAAGCTTGTTCCAGTACAGACTTAGAACTGTTGGAACAACAATACAAGCTGCAATTGTATTGAATATCCACCAGAGATGAAATAATCCAAACTGCGGGATAAAATGGACAGCGTAAGCAATAAATAAGCCAATGATTGTAATTCCGAACATTGCTGCCCTCGCTGATTTAATGGCCTCATCATCAGTTTTAGATTTTTTTATGTCAGTAACCCATAAAGAACTTGCAGCTGATAATCCAGAATCAAGCGTAGAGCTTAAGCCCGAAAGAAGCATTATGACAAATAAAAATACTGCCCAAGCTGGTAATAAAGTAGCAACTGTTTGCACGCCAATCATAGAAACATCAATACCTGCTGGCAAAACAACACTAAGAGCAGAATTTGCAGCCAAAAAACCTAGAGTTGATAAAACGATTGGAACAATACCAAAAAGCAATGCTCCGATGACGAATGATTTAATGAGTTGTTTTTTCCTGATAGCAAAAGTTCTTTGCCAATATTGTTGATCAGATATAGCACCTGCAATTAAACCAATTGCAGTAACAATACCCAAAGAGAAAGCCACACCTGGATCAAAAATATTTTTAATTCCTTCAATTCCAGCCAGACCTGCGCTGATTGCTGAAGTGCCACCAGCTGCTGTCCAAGTCATAGGTAAAATGATTGCGCCAATAATAAATATCATGGCAAGTTGCACAAAATCTGTAACGATTGAGGCTTCAAGTCCTGAAATTAATGTGTAAATTAGGGCAATTATTGCCAAAATTGGCATAACTGTCGTAAGTGGAATACCAGTTAGGAGCGACACTAAACTGCCACCAGCGAAAAGTTGAACAGTTATAGCCATGAGTTGATAAAAAAAGTACGGAAATAAATAAATTTTG
>Ga0209013_10004684_pt1 | contig 11939 bp, 11 predicted proteins | sample Cruoilmetagenom2_FD_187291 | JGI IMG/M metagenome (GOLD analysis project Ga0209013, IMG submission 187291) | Oil polluted marine microbial communities from Coal Oil Point, Santa Barbara, California, USA - Sample 2 (SPAdes) (version 2) | ecosystem: Environmental > Aquatic > Marine > Oil seeps ...
AATTCCATATTTTGGTGATAGCGGATAGGTTGAAAATACAAGGAAGGAAGAATCATTGATCTTGCCTGTGCTGATGCGTTGGCTCAATGATGATGACTGACGCAGTCCGACCGATTGCAGGCGAGCATAACAATTAGGATCGTAGAGCTTTACGATGTGCAGAGGGACGATGCTCTTTGGAAAGATCGGGAGATTCGGGTGAAAAAATCCGTTGGAGCAGCAAATTTGGTAACAGACTTGACTGATCAACCTCTGGTCAGCTGTGTGATGTAATCTTATAGCTGGGTCTGGCGACAAATTTCTTTTTCCGACAACTGATTTTGAACACATTATAACTAAGTCTAATGCTTCTATTGCTTCTTCAATCTAAATTTCATAATTTAGTTGCAACTTAAAACCCTATTATGAAAAAATTAATTCTTGCATTAAGTATAATATTGTTCGGATTTATAACTAATTTATATTCACAATTATGTCTGCCTCAGGGAATAACCTTCTCTACTCAAGAACAAATCGATAATTTCCAGACAGATAATCCTGGTTGTACTGAAATTGAAGGTTCTGTTACAATTAATGGAGATAATATTACAAATTTAAATGGGTTAATAGATTTGACATCAATAGGTGGCGATCTCGAAATTGGTGAATTATCAGGTGGGAATCAGGTTCTAAGTTCTTTTAGCGGTTTAGACAATTTGATGTCAATAGGAGCTTCTTTGCTCATACTTAGAAATAATTCATTACTCTCATTAACTGGATTAGAAAACCTTGAAAGTGTTGGTGCCGGCCTTTGGGTTTTTTGGAATGATGAGTTACAAAATCTGGCTGGATTAGAAAACTTAGCCAGTATAGGCTATGAGTTACAAATAATTGATAATTCTTTACTTACCAGCATAATAGGTCTTTCAAATCTAAATTCAATAGGTGAATACGCGTTTATTGAGATTTCGGACAATGATCTATTAGCAAGTCTTAACGGATTAGAAGGATTAACAACAATCCCTGAGCATCTCTGGATATTATCTAATAATAGCCTAACTGATCTTTCAGGGTTAGATAATATAACTTCTGTTGGATCAAGTCTAGATATTAGAAATAATAATTCATTGATTAATTTCAATGGACTTGGTAATTTAACTTCAACTGATCATTTCCGTATTGATAATAATAAGATGTTAATGAACTTATTAGGGATAGAACGTTTGACTTCTGTTAATAATCTAGTTATAGTTGATAACACTGAACTAAGCAGCTTAAATGGGTTAAATAATGATCTTGGTATTGAAGGATATTTAATGATAACGGGTAATTCAGTGCTATCAAATTGTGCTGCTGAAAGTATTTGTAATTATATAGATACACCATCTGGAGAGATATATATTAGTGATAATGCTGTTGGTTGTAATTCTCAAGAAGAAGTGGAAGAAGCTTGTGAAACAATTTCTATTGAAGAGTTAAACCTAACTCATAGAATTACGATTTACCCGAACCCCTTCTCGATCTCAACAACCCTATCATACTCTCAAAAGCAACCTTCAACAGTACAACTCAGTGTATTTAACCAGCTCGGTCAGCTAGTTTACCAGCACTCAGAAGATCAGCAGCAGGGTTCTCAGCAGCTGCAATGGGACGCGCAGGGTCAGGCTGAGGGCCTCTATTATTACAGGCTCCAATCAGGTGAACAGGTTGCTAATGGGAAGATGGTGAAGGTGAGGTAAGACAGATTTACAGCAAGTTTATTAAGCTGATCCAACTCTTTTAAAAGCTCATAAAAACTTTTAGATATCTACCAGGTTAGGGCTACGGATAATCTGCCACTTACACATTAATATTTGTAAGGTTTGTTTATTTGCATGTAGGTACGCCAAACCCTTGTGAACTCAATTTGATTAGATTGCAAGGAATACGCTACTTCGGCCTCGTGGTTTGTCTCAAAACATGTCAAGGTCGTCAATTACTACAATTCGGGGTACTCTCTCATTTATCTTAGCCATTAACGTATAAAAGCGTACCTTTGCCAAAACTAATTATCACTTAAAATAAAATATTATTTATGGGAAGATCGCAAGAAACATTCAACAAAAAGGAAGTAAGAAACAAGAAAGAGAAAAAGAGAAAAGAAAAAGAAAAGAAGAAGCTGGCTAAAAAAGAAAGCGGCAAAAATAGCATGGACGATATGATCGCTTATGTTGACGAAAATGGTATGTTGACCTCCGAACCTCCCGATCCCACCAAAAAGAAAAAAAATATTAAGCTGGAAGACATCGAAATAGGGACTCCTCAACGAGCCGAAGAGGAATTCGACCCTGTTCGAAAAGGAATTGTTTCTTTCTTTAACGACTCAAAGGGTTTTGGTTTTATCAAAGACCTCGAAACCAAAGAAAGCATCTTCGTTCATGTAAACAATACACTGGAAGAAATAAAAGAAGGAAACCTGGTCAGCTTTGAAGTGGAAAAGGGCCACAAAGGTTTAGCTGCTATCAAAGTAAAAATTTCCAGGTAATCATATCCCGGTCATTAGTTCAAAATTATACTTTGTACACAAATGCATTGATGTTCATGCCCGAACCTACCGAGGCAAAGAGCAATACATCACCCTGTTCGATAGTATGGCCTTTAAAATGCTCTTTGCGTACCAGATCCCACAAGGTAGGTATGGTGGCTACCGAACTATTTCCTAATTTGTCTATACTCATAGGCACCATGTTTTCAGGCACTTTCCTGATGCCGTAAAGTTTGAAGAAACGTTTAATAATAGCATCATCCATTTTTTCGTTGGCCTGGTGAATCAGTATTTTTTTTACTTCATCAACAGTTCTACCCGATTCCTCCAGTGCGGCTTTCATCGCCTGCGGAACATGGTTAAGGGCAAATTCATAAATTTTTCGCCCATCCATTTTAATGTTAAGAAGGAGGTTGTCGGCATCGGGACCATAACTGGCTCCGTAGCGTAAGTAATAAGCTTCATCGAATGTATAGCTTTCCGATGCATAAGCCAGAATCCCGGAGTTGTCATTCGTCTCTTTTTTCGAAACCACACAGGCTCCTGCCCCATCCGAATAGATCATCGAATCCCTGTCGTGTGGATCATTAACACGACTTAATGTTTCGGTACCGATGATTAGGCAGTTTTTTGCGATCCCCGATTTAATGTAGGCATCTGCCTGAATGATTCCCTGGATCCATCCGGGACAACCGAAAATAATGTCGTAAGCAACACACGAAGGATTCTTAATTTTCAGATTGTGTTTTATGCGTGCTGATATACTTGGTAATATATTCGATTGCTGGTTATTAATGGAAACGTCACCAAAATTATGAGCTACAATGATTTGATCGATTGATTCAGCATCAATACCGGCGTCTTCCAGAGCTCGCTGCGCAGCAATTGTTCCCATGTCCGAATTGCACATCTCCTCTTTAGCATAACGTCTTGATTCAATGCCTGTGATTTCAAGAAACTTTTGTATGATCTCATCATTCCCTTGCGGAAGCTGTGTTTTTTTGTCGTCATAAAAAGTATTGCTCAAAAAATCGGAATTGTCCTTGGCAATGGTCGGGATGTAACTTCCCGTACCACTTATTTTGGATGTAATATGCATATTTACTATCGTTCGTTAACTATCAAAATCGTGCAAAATTAGCATAATTGAAGAACATGTGAGGAAACAATCGGAATCGAGTAGCTTTTTTTTCAAACCAGACTGTTTTATTATGTTTTGTAAGTATGACGGAGTTTCTTCGTCTAAGCTATTATTCGACACTAATTTAATACACTAGTCGTTTATAAAACAATAAAACACAAATGGTAAAGACAAAAATAACGATACTTCTTCTCTTCCTGCTTATGATCCTTGGTCTGGTGTCGTGTAAAAAAGACAACACGCCCGAAAGAACAGAAGGAATTGGCACAGGCAATGTTGCGCCCGATTTCACTTTACCCGACATTTCCAATAACGATCAGTCGCTTTCCGATTACAGGGGAAAGCTTGTGCTCGTACAATTCTGGGCCTCCTGGTGTTCTTTTTGCCGGGCTGAAAATCCTGAGCTGGTCACTCTGCTCGACGAGTACAAAGAGAAAGGGCTTGAAATACTGGGTGTTTCGCTGGACACGGAAAGTGATAACTGGATGAACGCCATTGAAGATGACCATCTTAATTTCGTGCACCTTAGCGATTTAAAGGGTTTTAACTCACCTATTGCCGAGACCTACGAAGTAAGTAACATTCCGCAAATGTTTTTAGTTGATGAGTACGGTGTAATCATCCTGATCACGAGTAGCACTTCAACCGTTGCCGGCAAAGTAGAACAGTATTACTAAATTCCGTTTTCTTAATTCCGGACGCTTCAAAGATTGTATCAAATCATAGCTTTCTTATTTTTGTACGTGATGAATGAGGTACTTCAAATTTACCTGGCCCCTTTTCAGGGGATAACAGGAGTCGTTTTCAGGACGATCTTTACACAACATTTCACGGGTGTCGATAAGCTATATACCCCGTTCTTTACGGGTATTTACAAAAAGAAAAACCTGACAACCCGTTCCGATGAACTGGATGTAACCCAGTACCGTAAACGTCCTTTAGTACCTCAAATTCTGAGCAAAGATGCAGAAGAAATCATGCGTTTTTCCACGTATTGTGCCGAAAAGGGGTTTGATGAAGTAAACTGGAACCTGGGATGTCCCTATCCCCGTGTAGCCAACAAAAAAAGAGGTTCAGGCATGTTGCCCTATCCCGATATGGTGGCAGAGCTACTGGAAAATATGCGGGGGAAGCTACCGCTGAAGCTCTCGGTAAAGTGCCGGTTGGGGTACTATTCGGCTGATGAAATATTTGATCTGATTCCGATTTTTAATGAGTACAAAATCTCAGAGTTGATTATTCATGCCCGCATTGGCAAACAACTATACAAAGGGGAAGCGGATACGGACACGTTTAAAAAATGCATTGACTTATGCGCAACTCCCCTGGCCTATAACGGGGATATTTTTGCAGCGGATGATCTCCGAAGCCTGCAGCAACAATTCCCTGCAGTTAACCGGTGGATGATCGGCCGTGGATTGCTGATGGATCCGTTCTTACCGGGAGACATAAAGGGAATAGTTTTCGAAGGAGACCGTATGACCAAAGTACAACAATTTGTCACGGACCTGTATCTCGCTTACCGGAAAAAAACGAACGACCGCCTGCAGGCTATCAGTGTGATGAAAGAGTTGTGGGGATTTCTGCAGTATTCATTCGATGACCCACACAAAGTATTTAACTACATCAAAAAGTGCAAATCGTTTGATGAATATGAGCAGGCAGTTTCGGGTATTTTTAATCGGCACACCTGGCTAGGAGCTGAGGGGAAGCGATTTAATTCCTCAACAGCTTGAAGGTGTCCATATCTTTTTTCTGTTCACCGACCAAACATAGCCATTCACCGATTTTTTATTTACATTAGTGGCGTTGCAACGTAGTTTTGCCTTGTAAACCACGTAAAGAAAGTTAAAATGGAAGAAAGAAGATCATCAATCGACAGAAAACTAATAACAGCCATTATCCTAATTGCAGCAGGATTATTATTGATGCTTAGCACATTTGATCTCATTGATCTGCCGCTATGGCATTACATCATGAACTGGAAAACATTCCTGATTGCTCTCGGTTTAATATTGGTTGTTTCTCCTGAACACCGGACAACCGGTTATATACTGATGGGACTGGGCGTTCTTTTCTGGGTACCCAGTTTTTTGGGAGCCAACGTAAGTCTACACCAGGTATTCTGGCCGGGGGTATTGATAGCTGTCGGATTGATCATTATCAGCAGAAGAAGAAAACAAGGACATCATGCGGCTAGAATCCGAAATGAAGATGGTTCTATAGCCACCGACTATATAAGTGATATAGCAATTTTTGGCGGAGGTGTGTTGCGCATCGATTCGCGAAACTTTAAAGGAGGAACTTTAACTGCCATATTTGGCGGACGCGAGATCAACCTGAAATCTGCCCTAATATCACCTGAAGGCAGCGTTATTGATGTATTTACTATGTTTGGAGGTACGAAACTTATCGTTCCCGATGATTGGCAGGTGAGATCGGATGCGGTTTCGCTGTTCGGGGGGTTTTCCGACAAACGTCCCGTAAAACCTGAAGCGGCAGCCGAAAACAAAGTGCTGCTGATAACCGGCATGGTCATGTTTGGCGGAGTAGAAGTGAAAAGTTTTTAATGAGCTGTATCACAAAAGAATAAGAAAGCGACATGCACAACCCGATTGCTAAAAATAAAAATTACCTCTTCACTTTTTTCGTTTTATGGCTGGCTATCATCGGTATCCATACGGGAGTTATTATTTTTTTATACCAGATAGAGTGGCGGATAAGCCTTACTGACGCTGCTGTATTTAACACAACTTTTGCCATTCTGGGATACAACCTCTGGTATGTTATCCGGTTTAGTTTACGTGAGAAGAAATCAGCTTTTGACCTGGTTACTAATCATCTTATGGTGTCCGTGGTTATTATTGCCGCCTGGCTTGTCATAGGGTATTTTACCATGAAAAGCTTATATGGTATTAACGAGTCGTATATACAGTTTTTAAATGACAGTTTGTTGTGGCGGGCAATCACAGGCATCTTTTTTTATCTCTTCTTTGTTCTTTTCTATTATGTGATCATTTACTACGAAGACTTACAGGACAAACTGAATGTGGAAGCCGAACTGCAAAACCTGGTAAAAGAGGCCGAATTGAACGCCCTGAAATCGCAAATTAACCCCCATTTTTTATTCAACAGTTTAAATTCAATTAGTTCGCTGACCATTACCAACCCTGAGGCGGCTCAGGAAATGGTCGTTAAATTATCTGATTTTCTGCGTTATTCGTTGAGCCATGATAAAGACGAAAAAGCCAGCCTGCAGGAGGAGATTGAGAACCTGAACAGGTATCTGGATATTGAAAAGATTCGTTTTGGAAAACGTCTCAATTTCATGTCGGATATTTCGGAAAATTGTTATGGTTTTGACATTCCGAACATGATCCTGCAACCATTGATCGAAAACTCGATCAAGCACGGTGTATACAACAGTACCGAAGAGGTGTTGGTGGAATTGAAATGTACCTCCGATGATCATTATTTTATTGTGGAGATCAGCAACGAATACGATCCTGAAGCCGTTAAAAAGAAAGGCCAGGGCATTGGCCTGAAAAACATTAAAAAGCGGTTACAGTTAATCTACCGACGCGATGATTTATTTGAGACCGCAGCCGATGGTAACATATTTAAAGCTATATTGAAACTCCCTAAAAATTAATTCAAATGAATAAATTGCGTGCCCTTATAGTTGAAGATGAAGCTCCCGCAAGGGATTTGATCAAAGCTTTTTTAAAAGACCATAACCAAATTGAACTGATCGGCGAATGCGATAATGGTTTTGATGCCGTAAAAACCATTAACGATCAAAAACCCGACCTGGTTTTTCTCGACATACAGATGCCAAAACTGACGGGCTTTGAGATGATTGAATTACTGGACGAAATACCCGAGATCATATTTACCACAGCTTTCGACCAATATGCCATCAAGGCTTTTGAGCTGAATGCCGTTGATTACATTATGAAACCATTCTCGAAACAACGCTTTGCCGAAGCAGTTGAGAAAGTCAGCGAACGTCTGAAACAAAAAAAATCGGAACCTAAAGCAGAAAACTTCGCCCGCAAAATGAAGGAAGAGGTACGTGAACTGGAACGCCTTTTTGTCAAGACGGGCAGCAAAATTGATGTGATCCCGGTAACGGAAATTGCACGGATAGAAGCGCAGGATGACTATGTGTACATCATCACGGCTAAAGGTAAATTCTTGAAAAAAGAAACCATGAATTACCTGGAAAAAGCGTTACCTGAAAATACGTTTGTACGCGTACACAGATCGCATATTGTCAATATTAATAACATACAGAAAATTGAAAAGTACGGTAAGGACAGTTCTGTAGTCATCCTCAAAGACGGAAGCAGCGTACAGGTAAGCAAGTCGCGTATCAAAGAGCTGAAAAACCAGTTGGGGTTTTAAATAAGCTTGATAAGTTTCACCGGAAAAACTTGTTCCGGCACCTTGAAGTTTTGTACCTTAGCAGGTATCATAAACCTTCCGAACATGAAAACTTATCTGCCGAAAACAATTTTATTTCTGTTTACCTTATTTTTTCTGACTTCCCATCCGGTCTTTTGCCAGTGGAATTACTGGGGCGATGCCATCGCTTTGACCGATTCGCTGTCGGATAACACAAACCCGGCGATCAGATATGTTCATTTTGCTGATCCGGGCTATTACATGTTCTGGGAGAAATCAACTGAAACAACTTCTACCACCATTTATTACAAAAACTTTTACCAGGAAGACGAGCCGCACATTTTCATGACTGCCGAGGGAGTTCATTATACAAATCCACAACTGATTGATACAAAATATTATCAGTCGAACGACACATTGTTTTATGTTTTCTACGAATCGGACGAAGAGGGATATAACAATATTTATTACCGGGTTTATAATGAAGCCGGGTTTACCGAGCCCCGGGTTTTAACAGAGTCTACAGAAGAAAAAACAGATTTGCTTTGTAATAACTTTGGAAGAATTGCCTGGATAGAGCAAAACAGGATCATGCATGCAAAATTGGATGTCTATACACATATTATAGAAGAGGCTGTTGTGATCGACTCAGGTAACTGCTCTTTTCCATCTGTCATCCAAGCTGATGACGAATGGATGGGGTATGACGTTCCTGCTGTAGCATGGATTAAAGAGGTGAATGACAGCTCCCGGATCATGGTACGAAAATATAATCAGCAAAACGGATGGCTCGAGCCCGAAGTTGTTTTTTCAGGCCCCCAGTGCCTGAATCTTTCGTTTTGCACCGGCATCGGAACGCCTGAAATACTATCCTGGGATTATTTTAATGATACAAGCTGGCACGTTGTATACTATGACCTCCAGGACGATTTAACGTACATACCTGAATTCGACCTGAATGAACCTTTTTACCCTAAATTTTATTCCGGAATCATTCCGGTCAGCAAGTGGTTTGACGTTGGAATTTGTAGTGTTGTTTACCTGCATGCCGACTCATCAGATATTTATACCTCACCATTTTATTACGGCGTATGGGCGCCAATTGAAGAATATCAAAATGTTTCCGGCTCTGCTAATCTGGTACGTAACCCAAAAATAATCAGCGGGAAAGTCATTGGTTGCAACCAGTATTTTATCAATATATGGGAGGAACAGGTAAACGATCACTGGCAGTTAAAATATGTAACGGCACATGAATGTTTGAGTATGATGGAAGAAAAAAATCTACCGTCCCCGCTGGATTTAAGGATAAACCCAAACCCGGTCAGTAAAGAAACAAATATTTCATTTTTATTGGACAGGCCATCTGATATTATGCTCTCTATCAGGGATTTATCCGGGAAATTGGTGTCTGCGGTAGCTTCCGGTAAGCTGAACGCCGGACAATATGTATACGAGTGGAACGGAACCTCGCTGGCTCCGGGAATTTATATAGTCACTTTACAAAATGGTTCGGTAGTGACAACGAAAAAATTAATCCTTTCAAAATAAACGCCATGCAAAAGCCAACACATAACGATTATCCGGTTAATTCTTTGGTCAGACAAAGATGGAGCCCACGGGCTTTTAACGAAAAACCAATTGATAAAGAAAGGATGTACAGCTTGCTGGAAGCTGCAAGGTGGGCACCTTCAGCTTTCAACGAACAGCCATGGCGCTTTATCATCGGGTTGAAAGGAGATGGTACATATGAGAAAATACTGGGAACACTCGTTGAGTGGAACCAAAAGTGGGCCGGAAAAGCTCCTATGCTGGTTGTGAATCTGGCAAAAAAAACATTTACCCTAAACGAGAAACAAAATGTAACGTTTAAATATGATCTGGGCCAGGCGGTATCCTTCATGTGCCTCGAAGCTATGAATCATGGGATTTACGCACACCAGATGAGCGGTTTTAGTCCGGAAAAAGCTGCTGAAGCATTTCATATTCCGGCGGACTATCAGGCGGTTTCGGTTACGGCTTTTGGCTATTACAGTAACCCGGATGAACTACCCGAAGACATGTATAAATCAGAAATGGAAAAAAGGGTGAGGAGACCGTTAGACGAAACGATTTTCTTTGGTGATTTCGAAAAATAAATTACAATCTTTTATCATTTTTCCGTTTGTATAGTCGTTCGCACACAGTACATTTTGGTTACTTTTGAGCCTTAAAATTACGTTTCATGAATTTAAAATCTATTTTACCTCTAGTGCTTGTTGTTGTCTGGGTGTGCACTTCCTGCGATCAAAGCCACAAAGCGGCGAGATCGCAAAAAACGGAAACGGCAAAGAAGACCGTTAAAGTTCCCGCTTTCAATGCTGATTCTGCTTATTTTTTTGTAGATAAACAAGTTGCTTTCGGCCCGCGGGTTCCGGGTTCGGCACCACACGACCTGTGTGCTACCTGGCTGATTGAAAAATTCAGACAGTACAGCGACACGGTGATTGTTCAGAAATTTAAAGCACGAACTTATGATAACGTAGCGAGAAATGGGAAGAACATCATTGCTTCGTTTCAACCCGAAAATAAACACAGGGTTCTGCTGATGTCGCACTGGGATTCACGCCCGTTTGCCGATCATGATCCTGACCCTTCGAAACACCGTACACCCTTTGATGCGGCCAATGACGGAGCCAGTGGTGTCGGTGTATTGATCGAAGCAGCCCGCCATTTTAGCATCCAGCAGCCTGATGTAGGTGTGGACATTCTTTTATTCGACCTCGAAGACTGGGGGCCCCCTACGGATCTGGAGCTCTATAAGGACGAATACTGGGGCCTCGGTTCGCAATACTGGTCAAAAAATCCGCATGTTTTAGGGTATGAAGCTTCGTTTGGCATCTTGCTGGACATGGTTGGGGCTGCCAACCCAAAGTTTAAAAAAGAATATTTTTCCCTGCAGTATGCACAGTTTGTAGTGGATATGGTTTGGGAGCGGGCTTACGGTCTGGGTTACGGTGATTGTTTCTTAGATGAAGAAGGTACCGCCATCAATGATGACCACGTGTATGTAAACAAATACGCCCGGATTCCTTCGATTGACATCATCCATCTGGACCCTGCTTCTTCCAACAGGAGTTTCTTCGAATACTGGCATACAACAGGCGACAATATGGAACATATCGATAAAAGAAGCCTGGGAATGACAGGTGAAGTTATTTTAGATGTAGTTTATTACCAATAATAATCCTGAGTTCCGGGTTTAAAGTTCGGAGTTGTTCTTTCCTGTTTTCCGCACTTTTTGAACTAACACACTTAATGTGCTGGTTTTCAGATGCAATTCCTTATATCAGGGTGTCTCATAAGTCATTTTACCCAAAATAACGGGCTTTAATTGGGTATTCAGGTTTAAAGATCAGCAGATAGCATTTTTTTTAATCATAACATCCGTAATGTTTTCTATTTTACGTATGCCCTCAAGCCGGGCTGGCTCTTACTTTTTTTCTTCAGCAAAAAAAAGTAAGCAAAAAATGCCGCCGCTGCTGAAAAAATTGCTATAAATCATGGCATTCCACTAAAAGAAAATAACTCCCCCGATTTTAGTTTTGTAAGTTTTTTGGCACAAAAAACAACAAAAAACTTTATCGGGGTCAAACAGATTTTCTTTTTTAACGTTCCATTCCATGATTTTCTTAACGCATTTTTTCAAAGGCGGGGTTCAGCCATCCTGATAGTCAGGCTGATATAAGTGGTTTTGGCATGACAAACAAAAAATCAGGTAACAATTTCAATAGCAGGTTTCCATTAAAGCTCATCAATCTACCCAAAGCAAGCCTGCGGTGGGCTTCCCAAAACAGCGGGTTGGCGTTGGGGTGAATGACAAAAGGCATACAGATACGTACAAAAGCG
>Ga0209013_10004685_pt1 | contig 11939 bp, 6 predicted proteins | sample Cruoilmetagenom2_FD_187291 | JGI IMG/M metagenome (GOLD analysis project Ga0209013, IMG submission 187291) | Oil polluted marine microbial communities from Coal Oil Point, Santa Barbara, California, USA - Sample 2 (SPAdes) (version 2) | ecosystem: Environmental > Aquatic > Marine > Oil seeps ...
CCCGGACTCATATGGCATCAGCGGTTGGGTTGTCCACACCACCGACTGTCACGCTTTCCATGGGTACGGCGGCGCGGACTACAATTCGTGGGCGGGCGGATACTGCGGTGCCCGCACCGGTACGTGGAACTTCTTCGACTCCGGAGTCCAGCTCCCGTCGGGCGCGCTCGTGTACGGGTTGACCCCCTACTACTATGACAATGACGCATCGGAGAGTATCAGCTACTTCTTGCTTCGGACCAAGAGGACAGTATCCACCTTTACTACGGATACGGTTTGGGAGCATTACTCAACCGGGACACCCGCAACCTACGCCATATACGAGTCTCTCCCAGCCCCGTACGTGTGGATGAACTCGAACCCCCCAATCGAGATCTGGACCTACTGGCTCCGCGCCTACGACAGCAGCCTTGGCGACTCGACCACGGGATTCGCGGGCGTCAGCATCTGGTACAAGCTCCAAATTACACCCGCGCCGGGAACCGCGACCTTCAGCGATGTGCCGGTCGGCGCCTTCGGCTTCAAGCACGTCGAAGCCCTTGTCGCGTCAGGCATTACGGCGGGGTGTGGTGGGAGCAATTTCTGCCCCAACAACACCCTCACCCGTGTCGAGATGGCGATTTTCCTCGCCAAGGCGCTCGGTCTTCACTGGCCGGACGCATAGAGAAAACGGATTCGGGTGTTGCCGATGCCTTGAGGTGTCGGCGCCGAAACAGTTCGCGACGGCCCGGCAAATGCCGGGCCGTCGATTCGTCTTCCACAGTAGACATCTGGTGAGACAGGCGGATCCGGCGACGGCGGATTTGCCTCCGCCTCAGGTGGTTGGAAAACTCATCTGCCTGACGAAATCGACATCTTCGGGATCGAGCTCACCGGTGTTGTGATATACTCTCAATATTAATTGAATTCGCCTTCGGTGCCGGATCTCAACAGTTGAAATTGGTGCTTCGGGCGTAATACATCGGGGAGGTGGGGAATGCGTGTCTCGCGTATGGCTCTCTTCGTAGCGGGCGTACTGCTCCTGTGCGGTTCGGCCGCGAACGCTGTTGCAGGTGACGTCTACGACGATTCGGGGGTGTTGCGGCCGGAGCTCGGGGACTATAAGGTTGCAGAGGAGAGTATTCAGGATCCAGCTTCGTTGACTCCACCGAAGCCGGATGCCTGGGGCATCGTCAATTGGTCGTCTTACAATGTCTCCGCAGGGGACTTTCGACCCAGATTGGGGTCGCAGCTGAATTTCTTGGGATCTGACGAATACATTTACACTATCCCTGCCAGTCCCAGTTGGTTCTTCGACGCTTCGTTTCATGTGCCCACCGGCGCGTGGGTTACCGGTGTGACTCCCTGGTACTACGATAATCACGCTTCCGAGGATTTCTGGTTCTGGATCTACGACACTACCGCACTCTGGAGTTCTGCATCGACGATTTTGCTCCATTCTTTCCAATCAACAGGCACGCCCGGGTACGCTGCTGTATACATGCAATTCAGCACAATGTTTACTGCGCGGAACTACGACCAACCTCTCAGTGGAGCCCATTTCTACAACATTCTCATCCGGTTGGGCTCAGGTACCGCGAGTTCGGCGGTGCGCTTTGGAGGCTTCAACGTCTGGTACCAACTGCAGATCACACCCGCGCCGGGAACCGCGACCTTCAGCGACGTGCCGGTTGGTTCCTTCGGCTTCAAGCACATCGAGGCTCTGGTGGCCTCTGGGATCACAGCCGGTTGTGGCGGCAGCAATTTCTGCCCCAACAACACCCTCACCCGCGCCGAGATGGCGATATTTCTCGCAAAGGCGCTCGGTCTTCACTGGCCGGACGGATAGAGAAAACGGATTCGGGTGTTGCCGGCGCCTTGAGGTATCGGCGCCGAAACAGTTCGCGACGGCCCGGCAAATGCCGGGCCGTCGGTTTTTTTAAGGGGGGTGGGTGCTCCGCCCTGCTCGATTTCCGGCTGACCGGAGGGAGCATCCCGACAGCCGGGACGGTTCCGGGAAAGGGATCGTATAACTGCGTTGCCGGGGGAACCTCGATTTTCTCGGATGTTCCCGCCGGCGATGCGGGCTGCAAGTTCATCCACTTCATCGCCGCACAGGGGGTGACCTCGGGCTGCGCCTGTTCGCGCCGTAACGTGAGGTCCGCCCGGATTCCATTGGGTTTTTTGAATTCTCTGATGGCGACTCTTTGAGACTCCAACCGTCGCCCTCGAAACCGGGTAAGGCACAACGCCCTCCAGCGAGACAATTGCGACTTTGGCCATGGGCTCGAGGCGGTGTATGATGGATCGAAGCCTTCAACGACTTCATTGGCATGGGAATGGCCCCACGCCAAGAAGGAAAGGAGTCCTGGTCATGGATATTCGACGTGTCGGTCTTGTAACCATCGTGTGCGCCATGACGCTTGTCGTCGCGTTACCGTCGGCGGCGCAGTTGTCAGGGAGTGCACCGGGTTCTGAAATCCCTGGAGCCAGCAAGGACCACACCGGTCCACCTCAGACCCAGCTCGAGCCGAACGCCTTTGGGGTGATGAGTGGTTATTCAACGTTCTTCGCCCCTCAGTGGACAACGTATGCTGCAGGCACGAAACTCCCCCAGTCGTTTGCCCACTACCCGTACGTTTGCGTGGATTCCTCGGGAAGTGCTGCGTATTACAGGGTCCAGTTGGACCTCCCGCTCGGGGCGGAGGTTGATGGTGCGTATGTGCCGGTTTACGATAACGATGCGAGTTCAGAGTGGGCGCTGTACATATCCGGGAATGAAGCATCGAATAGCGGAGCGGCTCCACCAAATGTCGACGACTACGACAGCGACTCGACCTCTGGACAGCCGGAGTGGATAAGTCTGACCGTCTATCCCACTGACATGGTGATCCGCGAGTTCGAAGACCTTAATGGCGACGGGTCTATGAACCTCGTTTCTTATTCGATGGAGCTGGTGGCGCTCCCCGTTCCCTCTTCCAGCTCTACGATGTGTTTCTTCGGCGCGGCTGTATGGTGGCATCGCACCATCTCCCCGGCTCCGGCTTCGGCGACATTCTCAGACGTTCCGGTCGGCAGCTTCGGCTTCCAGCACATCGAAGCTCTGGTGGACTCGGGAATCACCGCCGGCTGTGGCGGCGGCAATTTCTGCCCCGGTAACACTCTCACCCGCGCCGAGATGGCGATCTTCCTCGCCAAGGCTCTTGGTCTCCACTGGCCGACCTGATTCCTTAGCCGCATAGCAATCATTACGGCGCGCCTCCGGGCGCGCCGTGGTTTTGGGGCATGTGAAACCGTTCCCAGTTCGGTGCGGCCCGAACCCTGACTCCGGATCATGAAGCCTTTGCTTTCGGCCCGGTTCGGAGTATCGTGCTCGAGTTCGTTCCGGAGGTGCCGTTCATGAAGACGACCACTCGTATTCGCACCGCTCTGGCGTTGGCCCTCGTGCTTCCAGCCCTGGCCCTGGCGGTTCCGCCGGGCGGTGAGGGCGGCCCGATGGAGAAGGGCCTGGCGGCCTACGAGGCCGGCGACTACGCCACGGCCCTGGAGCTCTGGCGGCCCCTGGCGTCCCAGGGCGATCCCGAGGCGCAGTTCCGACTCGGCTATCTGTACGCCATGGGCCAAGGCGTCCCTCAGGACCAGGGACTTGCGCTGACCTGGTACCGCAAGGCCGCCGAGCTGGGTCATGCCAAGGCGCAGTTCAATCTGGGCGTCGCTTACCTCAAGGGAAATGGGGTCGACAAGGACCCCGAGACCGGTTTCACGTGGGTCCAGCGCTCGGCGGTGCAGGGATGGGCGCCGGCGCAGTACGTACTCGGATCTCTTTTCGGCCAGGGGCTCGGAACCGAAAAGGACCTCGCGCAAGCGGCCCACTGGATGATGGAGGCAGCCGATCAGGGGCATGCGGACGCCCAGTACGCCCTGGCCAGGATGTACCTCGAGGGTGCGGGCGACGAGAAGGACACGGCCAGGGCGGTGGAGCTTCTCCGCGAGGCGGGGAAGAACGGTAGCCTCGAGGCAATTTATACACTCGGCGTGATCAATCCCGCCCGCGGCATGGAACCCGACTCCCCAGAGGCGGTCGCGAAGATCCGCAAGGCGGCGGAGCTGGGTTACCCACAGGCTCAATATGACCTCGGAGCGGCTTACGCCAGCGGAACCGGGGGGCTCGAGAAGGACGCGGCCGAGGCGGCCGTCTGGTTCGAAAAGGCGGCCGGGAAGGGGCTCGCTCAGGCCCAGTACGACCTCGGCTGGCTCTACGAGAACCGGGAGGGCGTGGAGAAGAACGAGGAGAAGGCGGTCGAGTGGTACACCAAAGCGGCGGACCAGGGCTTTGCACGCGCACAATACCAGCTCGGCTTGCATTTCGCCTCCGGCCGCGGCGTGGAGAAGGACGCCAACAAGGGCTTCGAGCTGGTGATCGAGGCGGCCGACGCAGGATTCGTGGAGGCCCAGTACGCCGTGGGCGTCATGTACGACGAGGGCAACGGCGTGCAGCAGGATTACTCCAAGGCCATGGAGTGGTACAAGAAGGCGGCAGCCAACGGCAACGCCACCGCGATGTTTGCCGCCGGTAACCTCTACTCCAACGGCTACGGCGTCGCCAAGGATTCCAAGGAAGCCAAGAAGTGGTACTGCAAGGCCGCCCGCCTCGGCCTGCCCCAGGGCAAGAAGATGCTCGGCGACGACGTGGACGTTGACGAGGTCTGCAAGTAGGAGCCGCCAGCCCTCCTCCGGACCCCGCCTGCCAAGGCGACCGAGCTGCAACCAGGTGTGGGGCGATGGGTTCGGGCGGAGCGACGCACCGGGTTGCTATCAGGCGAGCGGCCGTTCAATGAGTTCGAATCTCTTGGCCGCGGCGTCTGATCCTTCGACGCCGACCCGGGGTCGAGCTTACCGGCGTCGTGATCTCGGAACCGCCCGACGCTGAGTGGCGGCCTCTTGAAGAGAAGTGTGTACGACAAGTTGTCGTTGGCTCCGTTGAGGTCTCCGCCCATGAATATGCCGAGACGGATCAACAGCTCCGCAACGAGTCGCGTGCCACTGCCACCGATACCGCCAACCGCGATTGGTGGAGGCGCGAGGGCCCCGGAACATGGGAACGCTCCCCGAGTTCCGGCAACGAGGTTCAACGATCCTCGGGCGGAGGTTCACCCGACTCCACCCAGTACTTTACGGCCTGGAATGGCGCTAGCGTTCCGGTAGGCCGTGACGCCATGCGGGACGCCTCAACCTCGTGGTAGTCGATTCGCCGACGTTCGAATCGAACGCGGTTGGACTCCGCCCAGCCGAAGTCCACCGCAACCTCCCGGCCGCTGTGAGCCAGCTCGTCCAGCTGTCTTGACACCGAGCGGGTGAGACGCAGGTTGTGACTGAAGTTGACGGCCCCAACACCGAGGGTATTGACGGCCATGAGACCAAGAGTCGCGACGGCTGCGAACCGGGGCAGCCTTCGGTCACCATCTTTCGCCAATGAAGGCACGACGAGCACGAGCGGGAGAAGCCACATCTGCGGCGCGAGGCGCGCCCACCACCCCTCGGGCGTGACCAGGACCGAGGCCACAATCACGGCGGCTGCCAGCCCGGCCGCCCGGTGGCCCGTCCTCCGCCATTTGTTCGGTGATCGCGCCCAAGAGGCGGCAAAGGTGATGGCTGCAAAGAAAAGCGCGGCCGAGAACAACGGCCCGAATCCGCCGACCCGAACATCGGGGATCGAAAAGACCGTCCACTCGCTCTTTCTCGAGGAAAACGGAAGTTTCAGAGTTGCCGGATGCGGCTTGATCGCGTTCTGCGACCGCGAGGCGAGGGACTCTGCAAGCCGGGCTCCACGCCCGAGTTCGCCGAATCCGTGGGGGCGCTGGGCGCCGATGATCCACTCCGCGCCGCGGTCACCGGCGCCGATGAACGGGTAGAGGGAGCTTTCGTAGCGCACGGTATTGGTGACGTACGGGTGGAAGGCGAGCACGAGCGTGGCCGCGAGGAAGGCGCCCAACGCAGCCGATGCGAGGCGGAAAACGAGTACGCGCCGCCACACGACGGCGCCCAGGATGAGCCCGAGAGCAATGACGGCGCCGTACACGAGGCCGCTTGTCTTGACGGCAGCCAAGAGGCTGATCGAGACGGCAAAGGCCGCGAGCGCGAGCGTTCTGGGTTCGATGAGATAGAGGAGACCGCAGGCGATGGCTGCGGTGGCGAGACTGGCGACGACCCCGTCGACATAGAAGGTCGAAAGCTGGCATAGGGCGACGGGGTTGAGAGCCGCCAGGGTTGCGAGCCCCACCGCTGTGCGCTTCCCGACTCCAGGGACACGAAATAGGAGCGCTGCACAGAAGAGAAATGAGGCGGCGAGAACGAGCCAGTTGATCGACTTTCCCAATTCAATACTGCCGGAGAGGCGGTAGATCTCCGCGGCGGTCGTCTCCACCAGCTTCGGGTAGTGGCGCAGGGGAACCGTGGAACGTGCCCCCGGCGGGTCCCCGTCCCACACCGGGTTCCACCCCTCTGCGAGGGCGATGATGGCCCGCTGATGATACCCCTGTCCGTCCCACGAAAGATCGAGGAATCGACCGGCGGCCAGGGTGGACGCCGCGACGATGCCGATCAGGATGGCAGCCAGCCGTGCGGCGGTTGCCGGCCACCTATCGGGGCACAGCCGTCGAGTGACCAGTATCAGAGTAATCCCGGTGGCGATTGCAGAGGCGAGTGGGATCGCTCCCGACAGGGGCAGACCCAGCCACCACCCGACGGTCGATCCAGCGGCGCAGAAAAGGACCAGGAGGAGGGCGTGGAGCCCGAGCACCAACAGCGCATCGGAGCTGTCCCAACCTCCGGTTCCGGGAGCGCCCGGGCCGTCGCCATGGTCGAATTCCCCGCCTCGGACACTCAATTGGGTTCTCCGATGAGCTTCACGCGAGAACTTTAGCCCGATTTTCTCACCGTGTCGCGGGTTGTATTGGCGACGTGGCGAGAAACCCGGGCGAGATGCGCCGAGGTCGGAGCGCTCGACAGATCGGCTAGGATGATGGCGGCAGCCATTCGGTCGGGGCGATGGCGCACCCGACTGGCGGCGTTGATCCGAAGCACGCGGATGGGATCTCTGGTGAAACGAACTCCTTCATGTATCGAGTCTGCGATCCTGACCGGCCCATATTGTATTGCGCTGATGGCCCTGCTTCTCCTCGTGTTTGCGGGTCTGATCTTCCCCGCCGCCGTGACGACTCCGAACCTGCTCGCGTGGACCGGATGGTCCGGCGCGGCGCTGCCGGTTGCCGGGTTCGCGGCCGCGACCGGGCTGTTGATAGCGTTCGCCGTTCGACGCCGGCCCCTCGGTCTGCGGACCTTTCTCGGGTTTCTCGGCATCCTCTACCTGCTTCGCCTGGCATGGGTGCTCGTTCTCCAACCCGAGCTGGTCAGCGATTTCAAGCTGTACTGGCTCTTCGCAGGTGAGCTGGCGGATGACGGTCTTTCCTCTCCACTCGAGTCGTTCTTTCACGTCCGGGCCTTCCCCTTTTTCTACCCTCTCACACTCCTCTTCGGGAAGGCTCGTATCGTGTTCCAGGTGGCGAATATCGTGGTTCTCGCCATCGCGAGCCTGTATGTTTATCGTTACTCGGATCGGAGATTCGGGAAGGCCACCGCGCAGGCCGCGGTCCTTTTCTGTAACCTCGCCCCGGAGACCTTTGCGGCGGCCGGGATCGCGACAAACGACATCGCCGGGCTGCTGTTCATCAGCCTGATCGGTCTCCTCGTTCTGCTGATCGACAAGCTCGGGTCGGCAGAAGCTCATCACACCAGATTGCTCGGGGCGAGTATTTCCCTCGCTGTTGTGATCATGGTCCTCGACATTCAGAGGATTCCGGCTGCGGCGGTTTTGCTTTCGCTGTGGATCGCAGTGCCCGCATCCTTACTGTTGCAGGGCTCGCCGGGGTTCTTCCGGAATCCGGATTCGTTGACCCAGGTAGGACGAAGGATGGTCTTTATCGCCCTCGTGCCGACCGTCTTGGCGTTGGCCGGCATTCCGTTCGTCCATGCATTCATCGGCACACCCACGGATCATGAGCTGGCTGCCAATCGGGCGCTTGCTTTTGATCACAGCTTCTCTCCGGGCACCTGGGAATATGCGAGAAAGGTCACGAGCCCGGCCTTTGCGGATGTGCCCCTCCACAAGATCAATGAGATTGCCGACCACCTCGCGCTCTCAGATTTCGCAGACGACCCGGCCCACCGCATCACGAACATGGGGCTACGGGCGAAAACGCTGTTCTCGTTTGGATCGACGGCATGGTTCTACCTTCCGAATCATCGCGGTCAGGCTGTGTATCGCCGATACGTTGCCTCGGCCGCGAGCTATGCTCTGCTTGTCTGTGCCTTACTCATAATTCTTCCTGTCGGTTTTGTCACTGCCGCCGCCCCTCGAGATGCGAGGTCGATCGAGGGAGTTGTCACCGATTGGCCGATCATCTTCGTGTCCCTTTTCTGCCTGGCCCTGCTGCTGATCGGAGAGGTGCAATCGCGCTATCTGTTTCCCTTCTACTTCCTTGCCTCCCCTTGGTTGATCGGCGTTCCTGCAAAGTTGGCGCAGGGGCTACGGCCGTTCGTTCCGATCAAGGCTCTGGCGGTTATCGGGAGAAACCTCTTGCTCACCTTCATGGCTGTCGGTCTCGGGTACGGCGCCTGGCTCGTTGCCGGCGAGGCGGTTGACCGCACCTATGACTTTGAAGATGGTCGGATCGTGAATCTCGACCGCGCTTTGGAACGTCGGTCGCCTGGTACGGCATTGACCGAGGAGGTTGCCCGGTGGGCCGAACGGGACGGATCAAAATCGCCCGTCACGGCATTCGGACCGTACGAGATCTGGATCGGCCCCGCAGCGGAGGGGGAGGGTATCGGTGGTATGACCTTCAACATTTGCGATCTTGATCCTGACACTGTGTATCGAGCGGATCTATTTCTCGAAAGACGAGATTTCCCTGGCGGGGAATCTCAGAAAACCGTTGTCTGCCGGCTCGAGCATGGGGAGCAACGGAAAGACGTCAACCTGGCGCCCGACAAAAAGGTCCGGGAGGGCTCTCTCGAATGTCTCCGTCCTGATTCAACAGGGTGTCTGGCCATCGACCTGAGCGTTGCAGTTTCGGGCTCATCAGACGGGAAGTCTGGGGTGGACGCTGCTTGTAGGATTGTGTTTCTCCGGCTCACTCCCGAGGGATAGTCAGCCGCATCACCTCTCCGGTTTGGTATGGGGGTCAGTCTTTTGCCTCGAGCCCCTCCAACACCAGCCGCGGCCACCTCATGTCTGGTGCGAGTCGGATCGCCTTTTTCAGCGCGTCCTTCGCCTCAGGGATTCGGTTCGACTCCATGTAAACAATCCCAAGGCGGGTAAAGAAAGCGGCATGATTCGGTGCAAGCTCGACCGCCCTACAGCACGCCTCGATTGCAGCGTCGTCTTCCCCTAATTTCAGGTAGAGCATGCCGAGCGCTGACCAGATTTCCGCTGATGTGACCGGTGGTTGTCCACTGATTTCAGCACCGGCCCGTAAACGCGTGGCCGCTTCTTCGAGGCGCCCGTCGAGCTCGAGTATCGAGGCCGCAAGAACCACGGCGCGAGTCGTGTACTTCGGTTGGAGGCCGAGGGCCGTCAGGGTGGCGTCGATTTCTTCCACGGTAGCGGGGGAAGTCCTCATCAACAGTCTGACCACGTCTCCGTCGGGAAGCTGGTACTGGCCGACCTCGGCGTGAGACGAACTGAACTCCTGCGGCAGATCGAAAAAGAAACACGCGGTCGCCGGGAAGAAGATATTTGTTGCAGGTCTTGAACAGGCGTCGGCAAGCGGGAAGCGGACAATAAGAATCTCGCTTTCGAGGAGTTGGTCAACAGGGTACGGGGCGCCCCAGTACGGTGCACCTTCTCCTACAAATCGGATGTCCGTCTCAGGCCAGTGCTGCCGCAATGCGAAAGCAAATATGTTGTAGGGAATTTTCGGCGTGAACGCGAAGACCGTCACATCGTTCTTTTCCAAGGAATTTGTGACCTGGACCAGGTCCGCGACGACGTCTCCTATGGGCCACCGTCTTTCAGTGGCCGGATGAGGTCCCAGGCGCACACAGTCCGTTTCCCCTACCCCCCAGGTTCGACGAATCCGATCCGGAAACGCAGGAGTTCCCCAGGTAACGATGGAAAAGTTGAGGAGTGAGACGATTACGACCAGAAACACCGCGATGGTACGTCTCCAGCCCGAGGGAACAGCGCCGGCTGCGCTTCCCAGTACTGCCGCCACGATGGGCAACGCGAATGCGCCATAGCTCCAATGGAATCCCGCCATGGTGGGGATGAGGACGTAGGCAGCAGCAAGCCATAGAACGAGTAAGCGCCCGAGAATCCCGCCTTTCAGGAGTAGCCATACCGTTGCGGCAACCGTCCCCACGGCCAATGGCAGAGAAATGGTGAAAGGGCTCGTCAGTGGATACCACCTGAGGTCTGCCGGCACCCATCCAAAGGAGTAGACGACGTTTTCCATGTCTCGGAATGAAGCCAGCCAACCTGAACGAAGAGTTCCCGAGAACCAAAAGAACCTTTGCCCGAAAACGGAGTACCACGAGATCGTTGCGGCGATTGGAAGAAGTGTTGCGGGCAATAGCGCCTTGAGGACTAGCGGATCCCGTCCCCAACGTACCGCCCAGGTTCCCGCCGTCCCGCGAGATTCAAGTGCCGGGCGCCGTTTTGGATTGAGCGCAACCAAGATCCAGGTCGTTGCCATAGGGACGAGCAGAGCCCACACAGAGAGCGGGTGAATCATCAATGCTGCTGTGCAAGCCGAGGCAGCCAGCCATACGGAGGAGGCCTTTCGGTCGCGAAGAACGAGCACGAGGAAGTACAGGGTCACCGCAATTGCGGCAATTGCGCCGAAATAAGAACGATAACCACGTATCAGGTGGACGATCGGTGGAAAGCTCGCGACGGCAATCATGGCAGCGAATCCGGCGGCCGGGCCGGCGACGACCTTTGAAAGACCGTAGACTCCGAGCATGAGAGCCCCTAAATACATGAGATTTACGGAAATGATGGCGTCTTCCGAGCGGCCGAACGCCAGCACGAATGGTATCGTCGTCAGCTCGAAGAGCGGAGGCCTGCCGCCGTGGCTCAACGCCCGAAGACGGGCCGAGACCTCGCCTGGCCCGGTCGGCCAGCCGGAGTCGATGGTATGGAGAACACTGGAAGCTTGTGAATAGCTGTCGACGACATACATGGGAGAAGCGTCACGAACAATCCAACTCAGATTGGTGAGAATGAAGAACGCCACGACCAAGACAAACAGAACCTGGTGGGGGCGAGCGATGACCGATCGCAGTGCCATCTCCAGAGACCTCCGTCCAATTTCCTCATGATCAACACCGCTGGCTGAGCGCTTCCCGGCCGAGGAAATGGATTGACACATGGTACATCCACACGATCACTATTTGTATTCTGGCGCGTTGACCACGCCGCAATAGCGGTCATACGGCCAGCCACGCCCTGAATCGTCGGCCGGCTCTTCGGACCTAGCCCGTTCCCATCCGGAAACTCTGGTGGGCTAGCGCCCGGGCAACCCCAAGGTCATTCAGTGGTAATCTCGACCGGCCAATGCTCAATCGCCCGTTTCCGACTGACCAGAGATATTGGTTGCAGAACGATGCCGAATCTCTTGGGGCGCCTCATCCGGTCGTTCCAAACGCCTCAACAGTAGGGATACGATGCAATCTGTTATAAAGCTCAACGAGTTTCAGCGTGTGTGGGAACACACTGGTCCCGAGGTTCTCGAGGCCGTTGAAACCGTCGGCAAAAGCGGATGGTATGTCCTTGGTCGACACGTCGAAGAGTTCGAGCGCGGTCTGGCTGACTACTGGGGATTGCGACACGTCGTTGGGGTGGCAAGCGGTTTGGATGCGATTGAGATCTGCTTGAGATCTCTCGGCATCGCTGAGGG
>Ga0209013_10004686_pt1 | contig 11935 bp, 12 predicted proteins | sample Cruoilmetagenom2_FD_187291 | JGI IMG/M metagenome (GOLD analysis project Ga0209013, IMG submission 187291) | Oil polluted marine microbial communities from Coal Oil Point, Santa Barbara, California, USA - Sample 2 (SPAdes) (version 2) | ecosystem: Environmental > Aquatic > Marine > Oil seeps ...
CCCCTCAGCGTCGCGGAAGTGTTCGGCCACGGTCAGACCTGTGAGGCCGACTCGGAGACGGGCGCCCGGGGGCTCGGTCATCTGACCGTAGATCAGGGCAGCCTTCGAGTTCTCCCAACTGTCGGGATCGATGACCCCGGCCTCCGTCATCTCGACCCAGAGGTCGTTGCCCTCACGCGTGCGTTCGCCAACGCCGGCGAAGACCGAGAACCCACCATGTTGGAGCGCCACGTTGTTGATCAACTCCATGATGATGACGGTCTTGCCGACACCGGCGCCGCCAAACAGGCCGGTCTTGCCTCCCTTTGTGTAGGGCTCGAGCAAATCAACGACCTTGATGCCGGTTTCGAACATCTCGGATTCCGTGGATTGCTCGACCAGCGGCGGCGCTTCGCGGTGGATCGGCAACCGTTGGTCGGTCTCCACAGGGCCCTTACCGTCAACCGGATCGCCGAGCACACCGAGGACCCGGCCGAGGGTCTGCTTGCCCACCGGCACCGAGATCGGCTCACCCAGATCCGTAGCTTTCATGCCGCGGACCATGCCGTCGGTCGGCTCCATGGCGATGCACCGGGCGCGGTTCTCCCCGAGGTGCTGTGCCACCTCGCAGGTGACATCGATCGGCATCACTCCTATTTCGCCGTCATCGACGATCGTGATGGCGTTCAAAATCGCCGGAAGGTGCTGGTCGGGGAACTCCACATCCACCACCGGGCCGATGACCTGGACCACGTGTCCGCTGACTTGCTGGCTCATAGATTCACGACTCCCTATCCCTCGAGCGCCTGAGCGCCGGAGACGATCTCGATCAGTTCCTTGGTGATAGCCGCTTGACGCGTGCGGTTGTAAAGCATCGTTAAAGCATCAATCATGTCACCCGCATTGCGGGTTGCAGCATCCATCGAGGTCATGCGGGCCGCCTGCTCGGCTGCCGCCGAGTCAAAAATCGCCCGCTGGACCTGGGTTTCAACGTGCCGGGGCAGGAGCTCGGCGAGCAGGGTCCGCGCGTCCGGCTCGTAGAGGTAATCGACTTGCGACTCGTCTTGGTCCTTGTCGACAACCGTTGGCGGCTCGATCGGCAGCAGCCGGTCGACGACAAGGTCCTGGCGGATCATGTTGACGAAGCTGTTGTAGACCAGCCATACGGAATCCACCTCACCGGAGGTGAAGGCCTCTACAAACCGTTTGCCGAGTCGGGGTCCGGCCTCTGCGGTCGGCGCCGACATGGTCTCGCGATCGTCAACGACGAGGTTCCACCTTCGCGATCGGAAGTAGTCGGAGGCCTTTCGGCCCACCACCGCCAGTTCGACCTCCGGCCAGCGGTCCGCCTCGAGGTCTTTTTCAACGGCACGCAGAATATTCGTGTTGAAAGATCCGCACAATCCTTTGTCCGACGAGACCACAACGACCCACGTCCGCTCGCCCTCATGGTCTTCGAGGAGAGGATGGCTGAACTCGGTGCGGGCTGCAACATTGGCAAGGACGTTCGAAAGGGTGTCGGCCCAGGGTCTCGCCTCCGAGATCGCCGCCTGGGCTCGCCGCAACTTCGCCGCCGCGACCATCTTCATGGCCTTGGTGATCTGTTGTGTTCCCTTGACGGACTGGATCCGCCGGACGAGATCCCTGGTATTAGGCAAGGGCGGCCTCCGGGTTCTCCTTGATGAAGAGATCCACCGCCGCAGTGATCAATCTCGAGAGCTCCTCCTTGGTTTGCTCATCGAGGACTCCGGTGCTGGTGATTCGCTCGAGGGTCTCGGCGCCGTTGTCCTGCGCATAGCGGTGAAGGCTGGGCTGGATGGCGCCAACGGCCGAGACCTTGAGGCGATCGAAAAGACCATTGGTACCACCGTAGATCGAGACGATCTGCAGGACCACGGGAACCGGTGCGTACTGACCCTGTTTGAGGAGCTCCATCAACCGCTCGCCACGGGCCAACTGTCGCTGCGTTGCCTTATCGAGGTCGGAGCCAAACTGGGCAAAGGCGGCAAGCTCACGATATTGCGCGAGGTCGAGCCTCAGGGAGCCGGCGATCGATTTCATCGCTTTGATCTGGGCGTTGCCGCCGACCCGGCTGACCGAAAGTCCAACGTTGACCGCCGGACGCTGACCGGCAAAGAAGAGGTCCGACTCGAGGAAGATCTGACCATCGGTGATCGAGATGACATTGGTCGGAATGTAGGCCGAGAGATCACCCATTTGGGTTTCGATGACCGGCAGGGCGGTCAGGCTGCCGCCGCCGAGCTCGTCGTTGAGCTTCGCGGCACGCTCGAGAAGCCGCGAGTGGAGGTAGAAGACGTCGCCGGGATATGCTTCACGGCCAGGCGGGCGGCGCAGGAGGAGCGAGATCTCACGGTAGGCCTGGGCATGTTTGGTGAGATCATCATAGAAGCAGACCACATGTCCCCCGTTGTACAGGAAGTACTCACCCAGCGCCGCACCGGCGTATGGCGCCAGATACTGCAGTGGCGCGGGCTCCGAGGCGGTCGCCGCGACAATGATCGTGTGGTCCATGGCGCCGTGCTTCTCGAGGGTGGCGATCACCTGGGCGACTGTCGAGGCCTTCTGGCCGATCGCAACGTAGACACAGATGTTGCCGGTGCCCTTCTGGTTGATGATCGAGTCAAGGATGATGGCGGTTTTTCCGGTCTGGCGGTCACCGATGATGAGCTCACGTTGACCGCGGCCGATTGGGATCATGGAGTCGATCGCCATAATGCCGGTCTGCATGGGTTCCTTCACCCCCTGGCGAGCGACGACGCCGGGCGCGGTGCGTTCGAGTGGGTTGCGCTCCACCGATTCGATCGGGCCCTTGCCGTCGAGCGGCCGTCCAAGGGGATCGACAACTCGACCGACCAATCCCGGACCCACTGGAATGTCGAGGATGCGCTTGGTGCGCTTGGCCTCATCGCCCTCCTGGACGAGGTGAACCTCGCCCATGAGTACGCAGCCGACATTGTCGTCCTCGAGGTTGAGGGCAAGGCCGAAGACGTCGTGCGGCAACTCGATGAGCTCGCCCGCCATCGCGCCGTCGAGACCATAGATGCGGGCGATGCCATCACCGACTGAGATCACGGTCCCGACCTCGGACATGTCGATGGAGGTTTCGAATCCTTCGATTTCGCGGCGGATGATATCCGCAATCTCGGCGGCTTTGATCTGCATGTTTTACCCCTGTTCGATCTCGATCTCTTTGCTCAAACGATCCAGTTCTCCTGCCAGCGAGCCGTCAAAGACCCGCGAACCAACCTGCAACTTGAAGCCTCCGAGCAGATCCCGGTTGGCTTTGAAATCGGCAACGACCGTGGCGCCCTCGAAAGCTGAAATTGCGTCGACCAGCCGGCGACGCGAGCCCTCATCGAGATCGCTGGCGGTCTCAACGCGGGCTCGGGTGCGACCGAGGCTCTGGTCCACCAGTTCCCGGAACGTGGCGGCGATGTCGGTCATATGCTGCATTCGATAGTGGTGTTGGACCACATGCAGAAAACGTCGTGTCGGCTCCCCGATCTCGAGCGCATCGAGGACGGCATCGAGGATCTTGGTCTTGACCTCGACGGATACCATCGGGGTCACCAGAACGCGGTGGAAGTCCGGCACCGCCTTCAGCGCCGCGGCCACGCCATCGAGTTCGTCAGCGATCTCTTCGGCGCGACCCGGGTCCTCCTTCTGAACGACGGCCAGCAGGGCCTTAGCGTACGGAAACGCTCGGAATCGGCCCATCTCTACTCCTTGCCCTCGAGAGATGTCATCGCATCGAGACTTCGGTCGAGAACCCGCTGGCGGTCCTCATCCGTCATTTCCCGGTCGAGGAGGTCGCGGGCGAGTTGGGCGGTCAGATCCGCGGTGTCCTGCGCCAGCTGTGCACGGGTCTCGGCCTCGCGGCGTGAGATTTCCTCATCGACACGGCGCAGGAAGCGCTCCTCATCGATTTTTGTCTGCTCCGAAATCCTTCCCGCCTCCGCATCGCCATCCGCGGCCGCGCGCTCCTTGAGCTCCGCGACTTCTCCTTCAACATCCGCGAGGCGTTTCGAAACCTCGGCCTGCAGGCGGTCGGCTTCTTCGAGTTGGCGTCGCGCGTTCTGCAGCTCTTCGGCGATGCCCTCGCGGCGCGTTTCGAGAAACGCCCCCATCGGGCGGCCGACGAATCGTTGAAGGATGTAGAGGAAGACGGTGAGGTTGAGGGAAAGCCAGATGTAGTCGGGGATCCCGACGTGCTTGACGCCTTTGTCAACCAAAAGCGCAAAGACCAACGCGACGATGAAGACAAGCGCCCAGCCGATGATTGCCTTCATGATGCGAGCTCCCGACCGAGCAGACGGCTCGCGAGCAGCCGGGCAAGGTCCTCGGCACGGCTCCTGAGATCGGAGCGTGCAGCCTCGGCATCCTTGTCGAGGGTGTCGAGGACCCCCAAAAGACGTTCGTCGGCTCGTGCGTGGGCCTGATCAAGCGCCGCTTGTCGAGCGTCCATCGCATGCTGACGGGCGTCGGCGCGAATCCTGGCCGCATCCTTGGCGGCCGCAGAGACTTCTTCCTCAACGCGGGAAACTGCCGCCAAATACTCCTCGTTCTTGGCCGACCATTCCTGTTGGGCGTCATCAATACGGCGGCGGCGCTCGCCGATCACCGTGCCCACGGGGCGGATCAGAGAGCGGTGGACGATCCACAGGGTCGCCCAGAAGCAGACCATGACGAGGATCAACGACAAATCTGGTGGGGACATCGGCCGCTCCCGGCTCGATCCGCTCCCATGCTCAGCGCGCGCTCAGCACGAGGCGGTTCAAGCTAACAAATCCTCAGACCACGGTCAAGATGCCGATGGTGCTTTGTTTGTGTTTTTTTTCACTTCCTGTGAGTCCATCGTCACCGAGCCTTCGAGAAAGGCGCCGTCCTCCATAACCAGGGTCGGGGTGTGGATATCGGCCCAAACCTTGGCACCCGCGTGGAGCAGGACCTGCTCACCAGCGCGGATGGTGCCGCGGACCTCGCCACCGACGATGCAGCGTGCTACCTCGACCTCCCCCTCGACCACGCCCCCCTCCCCGACCACGAGCTCGGATCGCGAACGCACGGTGCCTTCGACCCGCCCGTCGACGCGAAAGTAGCTGGAAAACTCGAGCTCACCACGGATCGTGCACCCCGAGTCGACGAAACCGTTGAGCGACTCTGCACCTCGGGCCATCACTTACCCCCCATCAAGAGATCGAATACTCGCATCAGCTCTTCGTGTTCGTTGCATGCAATGACGATCGTGCCGCCGCGACGGCGCGGCCTGATCTCCACCGGAGCGCCAAGGCGCAACGCAAGTTTCTCCTCTGCGGCGCGCAGGTTGGGGTCGCGCGGCGTCGGTCGCCTGCTCGACTCCCCGCGTTTCCCCGACTTCGCTTCACCACGAGCCTCGGCGGCCGCCCTTTCGAGCGCACGGACCGACAGCCCGGTAGCTGTAGCGCGACGAGCCCACTCGCAGCGTTCCGCATCGTCGGTGAAGGCGAGCAGCGCCCGCCCGTGGCCCGCCGAAAGCTCTCCCCGCTCAACCATTTCCTGGACCTCGGGCGGCAACTTGAGTAACCGCAGAGAGTTCGCGATGGTGCTGCGGTCCATTCCAACCCTGTCTGCGATTTCCTGCTGGGAGAGACCGAGACCCGCTCGCAGCTGCTCGAAGGCGCGCGATTCCTCGAGCGGCGTCAGGTCCCGCCTCTGCAAATTTTCGACCAGGGCCAGCTCGAGCTGTTGATCTTCCTCGATGTGCTCGCGGATCACCGCCGGCACCGTGGCCAAACCGGCCAGTCGGGCGGCGCGCCAGCGCCGTTCGCCGGTGATCAAGAGGTACCGATCCGGGGGGTCCTCGCTCACCAAGAGCGGCTGCAGAACTCCGTGCAGCCTTATCGAGGCCGCCAGCTCTTCGAGCGCTTCCTGGTCGAAGAGGCCGCGCGGTTGCTGCGGATTTGGGCGAAGGCGGTCGATCGGTATTTCGGCGAACCCTGCCCGCGCCCGCGGGATGTCGGGAATGAGGGCCTTGAGGCCTCGGCCCAGTGCCTGTTTAGCGGACATGAGCGCTCTCCCTCCGGAGCAGGTATTCGCGACCGAGCTCGAGGTAAGCCTGCGAACCGCGGCTCCGCAAATCATAGGCGTGGATCGGCCGACCAAAGGACGGCGCCTCTGCCAACCGCACGTTGCGCGGCACCAGCGTCTCGAAGACCAGATCGCCAAAGACGCCGCGCACCTCGTCCGCCACTTGCTGCGCGAGGTTGGTACGTTCGTCATACATCGTGAGGAGGATGCCGTCGATGGTCAGCCCCGGGTTGAGGAACCGGCGCACCTCGTCGACCGTCGACATCAGCATCGACACCCCCTCCATGGCGAAGTACTCACACTGGATGGGAACGAGAAGCCCGTCGGCGGCGGTAAGCGCATTGAGGGTCAGAAGACCGAGCGAGGGCGGACAGTCGACGAAAACAAAGTCATATGGGCTTGTGGCGTCGCCCGCGAGCGCGTCACGAAGGCGGAACTCCCGGCCGACCATGCCCACGAGCTCGACTTCCGCCCCGGCGAGGTGGGGGGTCGCCGGGACCACGGTGAGGTGCGGAAACTCGGACGGCCGGGCGGCCGTTTCGACCGTCGCTCCACCGAGTACGAGGTCGTACGATGTTGGCTGCCCGCTGTCGTCCCGAAACCCCAGCCCTGAACTGCAGTTGGACTGCGGATCGAGATCAACCAATAAGGTCTGCCGCTCATAGGCCGCCAGGGTCGCCCCGAGACTGATGGCGGTGGTGGTTTTACCCACCCCACCCTTCTGGTTGGCCACCGCCACGACCCGCGCTTTCATCTCGACCACCGTCCTCGTCGCTCGAAAACTGTCGCAAAAAGCAGCAGTCTTCCGTCCGCCGCGGCAAGCCGGGGGAAAACGCGGCCCTGGACACCATCGCCAGAGAACGAAAAACATCGTGGTTTCACGTGAAACATGGTTGCAGCCGAGCCAACCGGCCGCAATCGAGGCCGGGTAGTCGCGAGCTTAACACACGCCACCCCGTTACGGCTTCGAGCGCAGCCTCACCGTCGATCGTGGTCCATATCACGACCTCACCCGCGCCGGTGAGTCGGCCGCGCGCCCACTCGAGAAGCGCCTCGTGGTCGCCGACGGCACGGATCGTGATGAGATCAAAAGGGGGACAATCATCGAGGTCCTGGTACCGCGAGCGAGCGACATTCGCCTCGAGCCCGAGCTCGCGGACCACGGTCCGGAGAAAGGCCCACCTCTTCTGCCGCGGCTCGAGCAGCACCCCACCCCACCGCGGACGCACCGCCAGCAGGGGCACACCCGGCAAGCCCGCGCCGCTGCCAACATCGAGCAGGCGGCCCATGCTCCCCAGAAGCGGGGCGGCCGCCAGCGCTTCGAGGATATGCCTTTCCACGAGCTCCTCGCGACTCGAAAATTGTACGAGGTTGTGTCGCGCGGACCACCGCTCAACGAGCTCCGCATAGCGAACCAGCCGCTGCAGCGCCGGTCCCTCGGCGTGGGCGGCGAGAAGATCCGCGAAATCCCCCCCGTCACCGTTCACCCGGACCCTCCGTGACGGGCCAACCGGCCGGCAAGCAGCGCCAGCGCCGCCGGGGTCATCCCGGGCACTCGCTCAGCATCCGCCAGGGTCCGGGGCCGCTCGCGGCTGAGGGCCTCCGCAACCTCGCGAGAAAGGCCGGGAATGGCCGATGCGTTGAGATCGGTTGGAATCTCGACGTGGCGCAGCCGGTGCAGCCGTGCGCGCTCCCGCTCCTGTCGGGCCAGATACCCGTCATAGCGGAGGCGGCCGATGACGATTCGACGGTCCTCGGCGCCGAGGCCGGAAAAATGTTCCAGCGTGGCCGCGACGCTTTCGGCGTCAATATCCTGGCGGCGCAGAATCGTGGCCCATGTTGTCGGCGCCGAGAGGTCGATGCCGGCTGTTTCAAAAACCTCTTTGCGGGTCGCAACCGTCGGCGTCAGGCGGGCACCCTCGAGCGCGGCCGCTACGGCCCGGCGACGGCGCCACCGCCCATGTTCCACGTGAAACGCCGTCTCTCGAACCAGTCCGAGCCGTCGTCCGTGCTCCATCATCCGTTCCCGCGCCGTGTCGACGCCGAGCAATAGCCTGTGCTCGGCCCGGGACGTGAACATTCGGTACGGTTCGCGATGGTCGCGTCCGCAGACGTCATCAATCAGCACCCCGAGATAGGCATCCTCGCGAGCCGGAATGAACGGGGCCTCGCCGCGAAGGCCCGCGACGGCGTTGATGCCCGCCAGGAGGCCGAGCCCCGCCGCCTCCTCGTAGCCCGACGTGCCGAGGAGCTGACCGGCGAGGAAGAGCCCCGGGATCGACAGGCACTCGAGACCGGCCCCCACCTGAAGCGGCGCCACCACGTCGTACTCGACGGCGTACCCGTAGCGCAAGAATTTCGCCCGCTCGAGGCCGGGTACCCTGTGCACCACTGCTTCCTGCACATCGGCGGGGAGGCTGGTGGAAAGGCCGTTGACATAGATGCTGTTGGAATCGAGGCCCTCGGGTTCAAGAAACACCGTGTGTTGTTGGTGGTGCGGGAAGCGGACGACCTTGTCCTCGATCGAGGGACAGTAGCGTGGACCGATGCCCTCGATGGCGCCGGAGAGCAACGGCGACCGGTGGAGATTTTCGTTGATGATGGTCTGGACTTCGGGCGGGGTTCGGGTGACCCAGCAGACACAGCGGTTGCGAACGGCCCGCGTGCGCCACGAGAACGGCCGCGGTGCGGGATCGCCCTCCTGTGTTTCGAGTTGATCAAAATTAATGCTCATCCGATCCAATCGCGGCGGGGTCCCCGTCTTGAACCGCCGCAGCTCTAACCCCGCACCCGCGAGCGCCTTTCCGAGAGCGGTGCTCGGGCGTTCGCCGAGGCGGCCGCCGGGACGTTGTTCCTCGCCTGTGTGCAGCAGGCCGCCGAGAAATGTGCCGGTTGTGAGAATGACCGCGCCGGCCTCGAGACGCTCCCCGCCCTGAAGGATCACACCGGAGGCGCGCCCCGCTTCGATCACCAACCCTTCGACCTCCGCCTCAATCAGCGTCACCCCGCGCAGCCTTTCGACCACCCGCCGAATGCTCCGCTGATAAACAGCCTTGTCACACTGCGCCCGCGGACCCCACACTGCCGGGCCTCGCGACCGGTTGAGGGTTTTGAATTGGATTCCGGCGCGGTCCGCGGCCCATCCCTGGAGGCCGCCCAGGGCATCGATCTCGGCCACCAGGTGGCCTTTGCCGATGCCGCCGATGGCCGGATTGCACGGCATCTGGGCGACGGTTCGACGATCGAGGGTCACCAGCGCTACCGACGCCCCCATGCGCGCGGCCGCTGCCGCAGCCTCACAGCCCGCATGGCCGGCGCCCACGACCACGACATCGACTCTCGACATGACTATTTCCCTATGCAGAACGAGCTATAGATCTCGTCCAGCACGTCATCGGTCGAGACTTCTCCGATCAGCTCGTCGACTGCGCGCAGTGCCCACCGAACGTTTTCCGCGGCCGTGTCGGGGCGTTCGACATCACAGCCGTCGAGTTCTGCGGTCGCCTCCTCCAGGGCGCGGCGGTGCCGTGCGGCGATGGCCACCGCCCCCCCGAGGTCTGGCACCTCTCCCAACACGCGTCGCAGAATCTCGCATCGAAATTTCTCGAGGCCCTCTCCACTGTGACAGGAAATGCCAAGCCAGCCGTCCGCGACCGTGGTCCCGGGAGCCAGGTCGACTTTCGAGCGGACCCGAATCGTCGGCAGGTCTTCGGGTACCCCCGGGGGGGCCGTGTCGGCCCCGGCATCCATCGCCCACAGCACGACGATCAGGTCGGCAGCAGCAGCGGCGGCCTGCGCGCGACGGTGCCCTTCAGCCTCAATCTCGTCACCGCCGGCCCGCAGACCAGCCGTGTCCTGCACCACAACCCTCACACCGCCAAGCTCGAGTTCGGTCTCGACAAGATCCCGAGTGGTTCCCGGCTGAGGAGAGACGATCGTCCTTTCAGTTCCGGCTAAATGGTTGAAAAGGGTAGACTTGCCAGCATTCGGGGGGCCAAGAATCACCAGCCGCAATCCTTCCCTCAGGCGCTCGCCAGCGCCGGCGGTCGCCAGAAGGGCCGTTAATTGGCCGCGACATTCTTCCAGCTGCGCCACCAACTCGCCGACTGGAACCGCGACACCCTGCACCTCATAGTCAAGAGATGCCTCGACCGAGGCGAGGAGCGTGACCAGGGCGGCGCGCAGCCTTTCGAACTGCGCTGAGAGCGCTCCCGCGACCTGTTGCCGCGCGTTCCTGTGCTGCCTGGCCGTGTCCGCGGCGACCAGGTCGCGGACCGCCTCGGCCTGAACAAGGTCCAGCTTGCCGTTGGCGACGGCTCGCCGAGTGAATTCGCCGGCGCCCGCCGGCCGCGCCCCGGCGGCGAAGAACGCTTCGATCACGGCCTCGACCAGGAACGGCGAACCGTGAACCGTGACCTCCAACATGTCCTCTCCGGTGTACGAGCGGGGCTCCGGGAAGGATGTCACGACCGCACGCTCGAGAGCCTCGCCCGCGGCATCGTGGAGGGTTGTCAGCGTCGCTTTCCAGCCGACATCGAATGAAAGGTCCGGGCAGACCCGCGCCGCGCACGCCGCGGCCTGCGGGCCGCTGACGCGGATCAGCGCCAGTGCCCCCCGGCCGGCCGGCGTCGCCCGGGCGACGATGGTGTCAGCGCCGCCGGCGAGGTCGGATGACAATCCGCTTGAGGAAGCCTTCACCATCAGAGTCCGTCTCGACCCCGGGATCGTCAGCAAGCGCGAGGTGGATTTCGCGTCTTGCGGCCGGAGTCAGCGGCCCAAGCGTCACCGGCGCGCCCCGGCGAAGGGCCTCATCTGCCGCCGCCTCGGCCCGCTCCTGGAGCTTGTGTGCGCGTCGCTCCTTGAAGCCGTCGCAGTCGAGGTGAACAGGGCGGTGATCCGAGAGGCGCCGGTTCAGAACCCGGTTGCAGAGATACTGGAGGGCATCGAGGCCTCGCCCACCCGAGGCGGTTAAGAGATGAAGATCCCCTCCCTCGAGTTCGCCCTCCAGGGCCTCTTCGCGGTCGGCAAGATGTGCGGTGATCTCGAGATCGCCGCCGCGAAAAGACTCCGACAGAAAGAGCCCGAGGACAGCGACGGGGTCGACTTCCGCTTCGACCACGACCTCGCCCCCCTCGCCGTCAACCACGTTGTAGTGGAGCTCCTCGAGCCGCGAGCCGAGGCCGCCGCATGCGGCACTCAGGGCTTCGTCGAGGGAGGTCCCGTGAAAGCTCTTGGGCCTGCTCATGCCTTCCCATCCTTCCGCGTCTTTTTCTTCGCGCCGCCACTGCCCCTTTTACGCTCACCGACAATGTGGAGGGTGATCTCCTGTTGGATGATCGTGATCACGTTGTTGGCTAGCCAGTACAGCACGAGGCCCGCGGGGAACCCCAGAAACATGATGCCGAAGATCAACGGCATCATCCGCATCAGACGCTGCTGCTGGGGATCTCCCGCCTGCGGAGCCAGACGCTGCTGGAGCCACATGGTTGCCGTCATCAGGATCGGCGTTACGTACAGGGGGTCCTTGGCCGACAGATCGGTGATCCAAAAAATGAAGGGAGCATGGCGAAGCTCGATGGCCTTCAAAAACAGCTGGTACAAAGCGAACAGCAACGGCATCTGAACCAGCAGAGGCAAACAGCCCGCCATTGGGTTCACGCCCTCCTGTTTATAAAGGGCCATCATCTCCTGGTTCATCTTGGCCCGGGCCTGCGGGTCGCTCTTCTTCTTTTTGTGCTTGGCCTGGATCTCCTTGACCTTAGGTTGCACCTTCGCCATCTTCCGCATCGACACCGTCGACGTGTGCATGAGGGGGAAAAGCACGATCCGAATGCCGAGCGTCAGGAGGATGATCGCGACGCCCCAGTTG
>Ga0209013_10004687_pt1 | contig 11935 bp, 13 predicted proteins | sample Cruoilmetagenom2_FD_187291 | JGI IMG/M metagenome (GOLD analysis project Ga0209013, IMG submission 187291) | Oil polluted marine microbial communities from Coal Oil Point, Santa Barbara, California, USA - Sample 2 (SPAdes) (version 2) | ecosystem: Environmental > Aquatic > Marine > Oil seeps ...
GCCCATGGATTTATTGAAATTGCAGAAAAGTTACAGGGATTGCGGGAAGGAGAGTTGGTGGAAGTGAGGTTGTTTGATTAGAAAGAACAGGTTTCAAGGTTTCGAGGTTTCGAGGTTTCGAGGGAAAAAGATAAAGAAGATAGGAGTCAAGGTTTCAAGTGGGAAAGACTTTTATAAATTCAGGTATTTATGCCCACTCGCTGGGTACTTACAACAATTGAAGAGTAAAAAAAAGAGGCAGGCGCAGGGCATAGGGCACAGGACGTAAGGGAAAAGGAAAAAATAGTTTTGAGTTTTGAATTAAGGAATGAAAATTTTGGTTTATAAATTTTTCACCATAAATCTTCAATTTTCAATTTTTCAAATCTTCAATTAACTTTAGGCATTTATGCCCCCTCGCGGGGTACTTAAAACACTTATGAACAAACGAAACATTTACATCGACAACATGAACCTGGATGAGGCACAAAATCTCTGGAAGCAAAGTCTTTCAGAATCAGGCTGCCTCAACCCCATGGGACCTGAAACCATTCCTGTTGATGAGTCCCTTGGACGCATCACGGCTGAGCCTGTTTTTGCATCACTTTCCTCCCCTTTTTACAATGCTGCGGCCATGGACGGCATCGCAGTTCGTTTTAAAGATACCATCGGCGCCAGTGAGACCGCCCCTGTCCGATTATCATCTGGTAGTCAATTTGAGTATGTCAATACCGGCAATGCCCTGCCTGCGCACTTCGATGCAGTCATCATGATAGAGGATGTTCAGCCTGTTGATGACAACACTGTGGAAATTATTGCACCTGTCACCCCCTGGAAGCATGTCCGCACCATTGGCGAGGATATCGTAGCCACAGAACTCATCCTGCCGGATGGGCACCTGATCAGACCCATTGACCTGGGAGCCATGTTGGCCACCGGCCTTACCCAAGTAACAGTAAGAAAAAAACCTGCCTGCGTTGTAATACCTACAGGGACCGAGTTAACGCAGCCAGGTTCCCCTTTAAAACCGGGGAATATCATCGAATTCAACAGCAGGGTTCTGGCAGGCTACCTGCGGGAATGGGGCATTCAGACAGACAGGAGTCCGATTGTTTCTGATAGTAAAAAATCGCTCAGAGAGGCAATTGCCGATGGAGCGGCAAAGTATGATTTTGTCATAATAAATGCAGGAGCCTCGGCCGGTTCCAAAGACTATACGGCTCAGGTATTGGCCGAACTGGGTGAGGTCGTGCTTCACGGTGTTAACATAAAGCCGGGCAAGCCGGTTATTCTTGCAATTGTAAATGGCAAACCGGTAATCGGTCTGCCGGGTTATACGGTGTCAGCTGTCATCACCCTGCATCTCTTTGTAAAAGACCTTGTCGATGCACTGCTGGGTACTGTACCCAAGCCTTCCCGTTTTATTGAAGCTTCCCTGTCCAGGCCATTGGCTTCCAGGCTGGGAGTTGAAGAATTCATCAGGGTGAAGCTGGGAAAGGTCGGTAAAACCCTGATGGCCAGCCCAGCAAGCCGGGGTGCCGGAGCTGTCATGTCCCTTGTACAGGCGGACGGTTTTCTGACTGTGCCATCTAACAGTGAAGGCATCGGCGCCGGCGAGAAAGTGAATATAGAGCTGCTGCGGGCTGAACATGAGATAGAGAACACCCTGGTCTTTATCGGCAGCCATGACAACATTCTTGATGTACTGGCAAACATGCTGCACCGTTTGCGGCCGGTCTGCCGCCTCTCTTCTGCCCACGTCGGCAGCATGGGAGGCATCATGGCAATCAAAAGGGGTGAGGCGCATCTTGCAGGCACCCACCTGCTGGATGAAAAAACAGGTGAGTACAATATCTCTTTTATCAAAAAATATCTGGCCGCTGTCCCATTGCAATTGATCAACCTGGCCTATCGGGACCAGGGCCTCCTGGTGCCAAAGGGCAACCCGAAAGGAATTACAGGCTTCGAGGATTTAACCCGCCAGGATGTGCGCTTCATAAACCGGCAGCGCGGAGCCGGCACCAGGCTGCTCACCGACATGCACCTGAAACAGCTTGATATTGATCCGGACCGGGTAATCGGTTACGACAAGGAAGAATACACCCATATGAACGTGGCCTCGGCCATTGCCAGCAACAATGCGGATAGCGGCCTGGCCATCAGGGCTGCTGCCGTGGCCCTTGATCTCGACTTCATCCCGGTTGCCCAGGAACGCTATGACATTATCCTGCCCATGGAGCACCTTGATGACCCGAAGGTCCGGGCCTTCCTGCAAACCATCAGAGAAAACGATGCATTCCGCCAAACAGTTGAAAGCCTCGGCGGTTACGACCTGCGTCACTGCGGCAGGATTATGTATGAGCAGTAACCGTTAACACATAATATCTGAATTGCAGAAACCCCTGTCAAAACCATTCTATATCCCGGGAGTCATAGGCAATGGTCACCTCTTTACCCGGATGAAGCCTAAGTGCTTCGACCCTTTTCCGCGCCATTCGTACAGTGATTACCAGTTCTGCAACTTTTATGGCAGTTTGAACCGTATTGCCGTTTCTTTCCAGAAACAAGCGGGTAACAAACCCGTTCAATGTATCGACATCCCATTCAAGCAAAGGATATTTGCCGGGCAATGTTATTTTCAACCTGGATGGGTCAAGGACTGCCATATGCTTACCTTCATCAGGTTTTGGAGCAACGAGAAGCTGGCCATCCTTAAGCTCTTTCTGGAGCAGGTTCTTTTGGCCAAGTCGCCATGGCCCATATACTTCACAGCCCAATCCCCCTTTGAAAAGTTTTCCATGCATTAAATGCAGCACTGAATCGCAGGTCTCATAGAGCCACTGCCAATCATGGGTTGCAACAACCAGAGTTGCTCCCCACTCTTCCCTTGCCTGCAGTGATGCCTTTTTGATAAGTCGGGCGCTGTCTGCATCAACACTGGCAGTCGGCTCATCAAGCAGCAGCACTTCCGGCTTCAGAACCAGACGCGCGGCCAGGGCTACACGCTGTGCTTCTCCACCGGAAAGTTCATACCATTTCCTTCTCGTAAAATTTTCCGGATCCAACCCGACAAGATCTAATGCCTCTCTTACCCGATTGCGGATATCTTTCGTATCCCCTCTGATTTTAAGGCCGTAGGCAACATTATCAAAAACAGAACGGTGCATGAGGTAGGGCTCCTGGGTCATGAGGGTTATACTGAAACGGACCCCGTCGGAAAAAAGAGATTTTTTTTGCCCTTTAAAAAGTATTGTGCCATAGGTTGGCTCTTCCAGAAAACACAGAAGTTTGAGCAAGGTGGACTTGCCGCTGCCGTTCGGCCCGATAAGCCCTACTATGGAAGCCGGCGCAATGGCAAGATCTTCAATGGAGATGACCTGCTTGTCTCCGTAAAAATGATCTATGTCCTGAATCTGATATATATCCACTTCAGGCTCTCCTGCGCAGACCGGCCAGAAAAATATTTACAGTGAAGGCAATCAGAAGCAATACCAGCCCCAGGGCTATCCCCATGCCGAATTCACCCTTGCTTGTTTCCAGGGCAATTGCCGTTGTAATAGTTCGTGTATGCCATTTGATATTGCCGCCCACCATAAGGGAAATGCCAACCTCGGTCAGGACCCTGCCTGTGGCTGTTACTGCTGCCGCCAGTATGCCAAGCCGGACTTCCCATAATGTGCTTTTCGCTATCTGGAACCGGTTTGCTCCCAGGGACATAAGGGTGATCCGCAAATTACGGTCGGCCGTCTCAACAGCCGTTGCGGTCAGGGCAATTACAATGGGCAGGGACAGAATCGTCTGGCCTATGGCTATACCTGTTATGGTAAAAAGAAGCCCCGCCTCACCTAATGGCCCGTTTCTGGTGAGCAGCGCGTAAATGATTAGACCTATAAATACAGTGGGCAATGACAACAGGGTGTTAACTACAATGCGGATAAATTTCTTTAACCTGAAATCAAAATATCCCAGGAGATAACCGAAGGGAATACCCAGCAGCAGACTTGCCGCCATTGCCAGGCTTGATGCACGAATGGTGGCGCTGATCGCTGAATACGTTGCCGGATCACGGTTGACAAGAAGTGTTACGGCCTGAGTAAAACCCTCTTGAAAAAAATCCATTCCTATTCCCGGGTTGCATTAGGTGTAAAAAGTTGTTTGCCGAGGAGTTTGAATTCACCTATCAAGCGCTGTGCCTCAGCACCCGTCATCCAGGCTGACAGGGCCTTTGCATTATCATAATGTACATTTGTACATTGTTTGGGGTTAACCGGTATGATGCTGTACTGGTTCAACAGCACGTCATCGCCCTCAACCAGTATGACAAGCGCAGGCCTGGAGTCGGCAACGGATTCATACTTGATATACGTACCCCGGTCAGTCAGGGTATAGCCTTTCATCTCCCCTGCGACATTTATGGTCGCCAGCATTCCCTGACCGCTCTGCCTGTACCAGGGTTCCTGTTCAGGCATGGTCACATCTGCAAGTTTCCAGAGTGCACGTTCCTTTTTACTGGTACCGGAATTGTCGCCACGGCTGACGAAAACATTAGCCGATGACCCGATTGCCGACAATGCTTCTGCAACCCTTTTCCCTTTACTGCCTGCAGGATCTTCCGGCGGCCCGATTAAGACAAAATCATTATACATTATTTCCCGACGATCTATGCCAAACCCCTTATCAACAAAATCCTGCTCAGCCTGTGGAGCATGAACCAGGAGGACATCCACGTCGCAGTTTTCACCGAGCTTTAATGCCTTGCCGGTACCGGTGGATACCCAGCGGATATTAATTCCGGACTCTGCTGTAAAAGACGGCATAAGATAGTCTAGCAAACCTGTGTTATCAGTACTTGTCGTGGTTGCCATTAACAGTTTCCCATCTGTTTCAGCAGCCTGACATGTCTGCGCGGATAAGAAAATGCCTGTGTGCAGAACGACCACGCCAGAGATCATTATGCATAGGATTTTTCGAATCGTTGGTTTATTTTTCATCTCTTCGGCTTCCTTTTATCAGCGGTATATTATTTTATTCCAGGACTTTTATGTTAAGACTTCAGGGATTTCAAACGTCTTAGTATGGTGCAAATTCAATAAAATTCCAACCAGGTTTTTTAAAATAAGTTTTGCGGAACAGAGTATGTTTCCCGGAGCATTTTCACAGGTGACTGATTAGTCACCCCCGGACATCCGGTCTCCGCTAAAAAAAGGACCCAAGCCGTCAGATTGCATCATGTAAATGCACCGGCTTGAGTCCTTTAGACTTAAAATTTATTGTGATTAAAGTTATTCGCCGATGATTTTAACCAGGACTCTTTTTTTACGACCACCATCAAACTCACCGTAAAATATCTGTTCCCAGGTGCCGAAATCAAGCTTGCCGTCAGTAATTGCCACAACCACTTCCCTGCCCATCACCTGTCTTTTTAAATGCGCATCAGCATTGTCTTCATAACCGTTATGACGATATTGGGAGACCGGTTCATGTGGCGCCAGCTTTTCAAGCCAGACCTCATAATCATGATGCAGACCGGATTCATCATCATTGATAAAGACCGAGGCAGTTATGTGCATGGCGTTGACCAGCACTAATCCTTCACGCACACCACTTTCCCGCAGGCATTCATCCACCTGTGATGTGATATTGATAAAAGCCCGCCTGGATGGCACATTAAACCAGAGTTCCTTACGAAAGCTTTTCATATTGACCTCTTCATTCAGCAGACAACTGCACAATCTTTAAAGAGCCTATTTCTTTTTCTTTGCCAGTTCAGCATCAATAACCTGTTTAAAACCAGGAAGGCTTCTCTGCTGGAGCATGCGGCCGTTGATGAAAATAGAAGGCGTGCCGCGCACCCCGGCTTCAACGCCATCTTTCAGGTCACGCTGAACCATGGCAGCCAGGGCCGGATTTTTCATATCCTGCTTGAACTGTTCCATATTGAGCCCCAGAGACTGGGCGATCTCTTCAAATTTTGCATCGCTGAGACTGCTGTAGTTCTTGAAAAGTTCTGCGTGATATTCCTGGAATTTGCCCTGCTGGTGTGCGGCCAGGGAAGCTATCGCTGCATTCATGGCAGACTTGTGTATTCTTGTCAGTGGGAAATTCTTGAAAACCAGTTTGACATCATTCGGATACTGCCCGAGCACCTGCTCGAGTAAAGGTTCGACCTTTGCGCAGTAAGGTCATTGGTAGTCGCTGAACACCGCAAGGACTACCGGGGCGTCGGCAGGCCCCTTGAAGGCCAGGCCGGCAATGTCAATATCAACGACAAAACTGATCTTGACCACCTCCAGGGTGTTCTCTTTGCTATCAGCAAGCAGTAGCAAATCACCTTTGGGAGAGGTGCCGATACTCATCACAGATTCATTCACGGTAAGAGTATCCTTAAGCGTGCCGCTCCGGTCCAGAATGAATACCTTTCCACCTTCCGTAAGGACAAAGGTGTATTGACCGTCAGCAGAAGTGGCCATATCAATGGGTTTGGCTTCAAGCTTAAAGGTTCTTGAGTCCCCCTTCTCTACTTCAGCCATAACCAGTCCACTGAAACAAAAAATCAGTGCTGTCAGCAAAATGCCTATCCTGCGAACCTGCTTCATAGCAAAATCCTCCTTTATGATAATTAGTTATATGAAATAATTATTCTCGTTCTTATTTTCAGAGAATCAGGAAGTAATTCATTTTACAAAAAACTAATACCTCCCCCGTCAAACAGCAACTTTTACTGCTGGATTATTCCTGTCGGATTCGACCGACAGATTGAGGAAGATACTCCGCAACCTTTTTTGTAGCAAGTTTTTAATAGGGTCTCAGCACTCGCCTCTGTCAGAGTAACAATGTCAGACATCTACCTTTTTTACATTACTCCGTCTTGCCGAAAACCTCTGCATCGTTTAGTATTTAATATTGCATAAAAATTAAAAATTCAAACTCTCTCTGTTTTTATTGCATAATCTTTCCAGAAGCTTTGCTGTATAAAGTTGCATAGGAATTTCGAAAAAAATGAAAAGCAAAACCTTAATAATCTTATTTCTCTCTCTTGCTGTCAGTCTTTTATTGCTCAACGGTTGTTCAGGAGACAACAAAAAAGCCATACGGACAGGAGACACGCTTCCTCCATTTACAGGCACTGATCTTGGAGGCAAATCCTTTTCACTGGCTTCCCATAAAGGCAGCCCGACAATTGTACGTTTCTTTCTGCTCGACTGCCCCTACTGTAAAGCGGACACTCCTATCTTTAATAAATTTTATGATACGTACCGCCAGAAGGGCCTTGAGATTGTTTACATTAACAATAATGGAGCCAATTCTGCAGAAGTGCAAAATTTTACAGATGAACTTAAAATTCAGTTTCCTGTGCTTTATGATCCAAAAGGCAGAATTGCCAAGCAGTATAATATCAAAGTACAACCGCTTGCCCTGATCCTGTCACCAGAACATAAACTGCTCGCAGCTCTACTGGGGGGGGTCAGCGAGGCAGAACTCAATGAACTTCTCGGTCAATACTTTCAGGAATAATCGCTAACATCATATAAACCAGGGAGAGAATCTCTATGAAAACAGCAAGAATTCTTATACTAATATTGTTTGCCCAACTGTTTATCCTTGCACCCGTTCTCTATGCCAATGGCAAAGCAACTGAAATAGTACCTCCCCAGACTCGCTGCCCGGTCTGCGGCATGTTTGTGGCGAAATATCCAAACTGGGTGACCCAAATACATTACGAGGATTCAGGAAAGACCAGATTTTTTGACGGTGTCAAGGATATGATGGTCCTCTATTTTGATCCTGAACGATATATGGCCCCACCCAGAGAGGCTATCAAGAATATATATGTTAAAGACTATTATTCACTCAGTTGGATTTCGGCACAGGATGCCTTTTACGTCGTCGGCAGTGATGTTTACGGTCCCATGGGTCATGAACTTATTCCATTTGAATCTAAAGAGGCTGCAAAATCTTTTTTGAAAGACCATCACGGCAAAGAAATTCTTACTTTCGGTGAAATTACATCCGAACTCATTGATTCGCTGCGCTTGGCTCAAAAAATGCGCTGATGTCCGGTTTAGAGATCCGGCGCACTAAAAATACTACTCCATTCCTTTAATGTAAATATTATGCGGCCTTCACACATTCTACTCATCATCCTTCTGTTTTTCTTCTTTGTTGACACCTCTCTTTTCATCCATTCACAACAATTGAAAGAGGAACTGCGATCTGATGAGAAAATACAGAAGATTGCGGTTGCAGGACTGGGGCTCACAGACCTCTGTGTTGCCACTGAGGCACGCTATACAAGACATCCGGCAGTGAGTGACCCCATGGCCCCGTTTATGGATCATCCCGGAGCACTCGAACACTTTCCCACCGGTTCCTTCTGGGCTGTAAAAGCAAATAAGGAAACCCGGTAACCTGTATGGCCATGATACCTAAAGGCTTGGAAAAACAGTTTAATATTCTCGATTTTTCCCTTTCGTCCCTCTGGAGAAGAAAACTGAAAAATCTGGGCATAATGCTGGTATTCGCATTGGTGATCTTTTTGCTGGGCTCATTTCAAATGTTGACCGGCGCCCTGTCAAATTCAGCTGAATCGGTTCTGGAAAATACCCCGGAAATTACAATACAAAAAATGTCTGCCGGAAGACAGGAAGCCATTCCGCTGGCCTATAAAGAAAAACTACGTTCCCTTTACGGCATCCGGGCAATCATTCCAAGGGTCTGGGGATACTATTTTGATGGATCAAACCTTGCCAATTACACGATTATGGCGCTGGAATCGGACTCTATGCCCTCCGGCAACAAGCTTAATCTCACTCTGTCCCATGGACATTTTCCTAAAACAACTGAACCGGATACAGCGGTAATCGGCCGCTCGGTGCATGATATTCTGGGACTTGGCGAACGGCGCATCTTCTCCTTATTCAAACCGGATCTTTCCTTGAAATCTTTTGAAATGGTAGGGCTCTTCGACCAGGGAACTGATCTCCTGACTAATGATCTGATAATCATGAATCTTGCCGATGCCCGTGAACTCTTTGCTATCCCGGAAACAATGGTTACAGACCTCTGCGTCTATGTTGCCAATCCAGTTGAAATTGAGACCATAGCAAAAAAAATAGCCGCACTGCTGCCTGACACAAGAGTCCTCACCAAGTCTCAGATCCAGAAAACATATCAGGTTGTTTTCAGTTGGCGCAGCGGTTTTGCATCAATCTGTCTTTTAACTGCCCTGATTGCCTTTGCAATTCTTGCCTGGGATAAGGCTTCAGGATTATCCCCTGATGAAAGAAGGGAGATCGGCATACTCAAAATTCTTGGCTGGGAGACTGCTGATATTCTTGCTGTGCGTTTCTGGGAAAGCACCCTGGTTTCAACCTTTGCCTTTATCATTGGATGTACGGCAGCCTATATTCATGTGGCATTCTTTGACGCGTCGCTCTTAAAACCTGTCATGATAGGGTGGTCTGTCATTCATCCGTCATTCAAGTTGCTGCCATCCGTAACATTAGCCGACCTTATGCTTATTTTTTCATTTTCCGTGATGCCCTATCTTGGAGCCACAGTGATTCCTGCCTGGCGCTGTTCCACCGTGCCTCCTGATTCGGCGATAAGATAAAAAATGAGGCTTCAAAGGTTTCAAGGGGTCAAACGGCTAGGTTTCAAGGGGTCAAGGGTTCAAGGGGAAAAGGAGAAGATATAAATAAAGAAAGTCTAACAACCGCCCCTACAAGGTGTGGCTTAATTCTGACCATCTGAGAACTAAACGTTAAAAATTGAGGAAGCTTTTATTTTTTGTTTTTTGCCATTTCACGCAGCCGAAGTACCGCAGAAACGACTGAAAAAGGAGTTTGAACTGTTTGAGCAAAGCGAGTTTTCAAACTCCCGGTCGTTTTGAGGAACGCAGGGGAGTTCCGCAACGCGGAACCAAGTGATGGGCTGCACTTTCTTCGCCGCTTCGCTGCTGGTTCGTTTCTTTCTGCAAGTAAAGAAATGAACAATTAGAAATATGGTAAGTTTTAAGGGTGTTTAGGTGACTCTCCTCCCACTTAGCTGCCGAGCATAACTAAAGCTTTTATGGTTAAAAAAATGCTTATTGAACTGAAAAAAACAACTAAGATATATAATCAGGGAAGACCCAATGAGGTAACGGCGCTTTACGATGTGAGTCTCACCGTTGCACCACAGACCATGGTTTGCCTCCAGGGTGCCAGTGGTTCAGGCAAGTCCACCCTGCTCGCCATAGTCGGATGCGTTTTTCCGCCTACAAACGGTAATGCCTCAATTGCCGAGAAGCAACTCTCACGCATGCCCGACAGATTTCTGACCAAGCACCGACGCGAAACCATCGGCTTTATTTTCCAACAGTTCAATCTCCTGCCCCGCCTCTCTGTGCTGGACAATATCACCCTTCCCCTTCTCCCCCTTGGAATTTCACCTAATGAAAGAAAGGCAAGAGCTCGAAAGCTTATGGACCAGTTATCCATAAGCCACAGGGAAAACTTCCCGGCCGGACAAATATCCGGCGGAGAAATGCAGCGCGTTGCAATAGCCAGGGCCTTGATTAACAACCAGCCAATCATTCTGGCCGACGAACCGACAGCACATCTTGACAGCCGTCTCAGTATGGAATTCATGCAAATAATGGCTGATCTCAAAACAGCAGGTAAAACAATAGTCATTGCCTCCCATGACCCAGTTGTTTCTGAACATCCTGCCATTGACAGAATCATCCATATTAAGGACGGACGCCTCGATGTTCCTTAATTCCTGGAGCCTGGGACTCACTCTTGCAGCGCTGATTGTTCTGGCTCTTGGTATCTTTGCCGGCCGCACAGCAATCCGGGTACTGCGATACTGGGACCCTTCCAGTGATTCCAACCTTCAAATCAGGCTGGAAAACGAGATATGGCTTGCCTCAACCCTGGTGGAATATGGCCTTGGCTTCCAGATTATCACCCTCATACTTTTTGTCCTGGCGGCTGATACATTCTGTCAGGTTATAGTCGGGGCAATGTGTGCCACCGGTGCCCTGCTGGCAAATAATTTTGGCATGCCTGCCCTGATGGTGAAACTCATCGGGGTCTTTCTGTACGGTTTCTGGATTGTCCTGCACAAGCTGGATATAAGCTCTGAAACATATCCCCTGGTTAAAACCAAATATATCTATCTGCTGCTGATCCTTCCCCTGCTCCTGGCTGATATAACACTGCAAACCCTGTATATTGCTTATCTGTCACCTGATATCATTACTTCCTGCTGCGCCGTGGTCTTCGGCTCCTCAGCTGAAACCGGCAGAAACCTGCTGCAAAGCTTTCCGCAGAACACCCTGTTGTTCCTCTATTACGGCTCTATTATCGCTCTGATTATTGTGGGTTGCATACTTCTGAAACGCTGGATGCTGCCTCTTGCTGCAGCCTTCTCTGCCGGCTGGCTCTGGTTTTTAGGATTGGCGACCGTAGCTATAATTACGGTTTTTTCTTCTTACATCTATGCAATGCCTTACCACAATTGCCCTTTCTGCATCTTAAAACCTGAATATCATTATATAGGTTTCGCTCTCTATTTCACACTGATTCCTGCCTCTTTTTTCGGCCTTTCAACAATGCTTGTCGAGCCTTTTAAAAACAGGAAGGATCTTGCTGGGCCTGTATCAAAATATCAGAGGATTGCCATCAGGACATCATTGGTTTTGCTGATGTTTCTGGCAGCAATAAGTTCCTACCACTATCTGCTTTATATGATCAGTGGGGGTGAATCCTAGTTAGTGCCCGTCCATAAATGGCCTTTTTGTCGGATCTCAGCGTCATACGAAAAAAATAATACTCGGAATATCAAACATATGCCTGTGCTTTTTTTTTCGCAGTCCTTGACCTCAAACAAAAAATCCTCATTTCGGATAGACACTAGTTATAAATTATTGTGACTCTAAATTATTTTCATGATGTCATCTCGAACGGCC
>Ga0209013_10004688_pt1 | contig 11933 bp, 9 predicted proteins | sample Cruoilmetagenom2_FD_187291 | JGI IMG/M metagenome (GOLD analysis project Ga0209013, IMG submission 187291) | Oil polluted marine microbial communities from Coal Oil Point, Santa Barbara, California, USA - Sample 2 (SPAdes) (version 2) | ecosystem: Environmental > Aquatic > Marine > Oil seeps ...
CCATACTTTATCTCCACTCATCCAGGTGGGGTAGGCAAAAAACAAAAAAGCCCTTATGGTAAGAGCAGGGTTTAGAATATTCATTCCTGTACCACCGAAAACTTCTTTACCAATGATCACACCAAAAACGACTGAAACGGCTAACATCCAAAGAGGTGTATCGATCGGAACTATTAATGGAACCAACATTCCAGTAACAAGATAACCTTCTTCCACTTCATGTCCTTTTATTACTGCAAAAATGAATTCTATCAACAATCCCACACCATATGAAACAATAACCAAAGGCATAACCTGCACAAATCCTAACCAAAAATTATCCCAGGTAAGAAAATGTTCCATAAGCGAAAAATTTTCAGGAAAACCGTTAATGGCAGAATAGTGTTGATAACCAGTGTTAAAAAATGAAAACAACAACACAGGAATCAGCGCCATAATAACCGTATTCATCGTACGCTTTAAATCATCCGCAGCTCTTATGTGAGAACCATTATGTGTGGTTTCATCCGGAGCAAACAAAAATGTATGGATGGCATTAAAGGCAGGTGCCATTTTTTTACCCCTATATCTATGCTTTAGAATATGTAATCTTTTCTTAAAGGTCAATCGTTTATTGCTCATCTTTATCCTATTTCTTGATGTAGTAAATCCAGTCCTTCACGAATTATCTGTTGATGTGGTTGTTTGGAAATACAAATAAATTCAGTCAATGAAAAGTCCTCAGGAATAACCTCATACAAACCCAGTTGTTCCATTTCATCCAAATCTTTAACCATACATGCCTTTAATAGCTGAAGTGGATAAATGTCTAAAGGGAATACTTCTTCATACATACCTGTAACTACAAATGCTCTGTGTTCGCCATTTGTATTTGTATCAAGATCATATTTCTTGTTGGGTTGTAACCATGAAAATGTCAGCGCTCTTGTGGAAGATAATTTATCAAATACCGGTTTGCTCCAACCAAAAAATTCGTAATCATCCCCCTCAGGAATAACACTTACCGTATTGTTATAAAAACCGAGATAACCATCCGGTCTCGTTTTTTTTCCTGTCAGCACATCTCCATTAATCACGCGAAATTTTTCATCTTTTACGCCACTGGCATATAAAAATGTAGCTATCTCCGCTCCGATTTTTGTAGTAAAATATTTTGGAGACTTCACCATTGAACCAGCAAGGGCAATGGTGCGCTGCGCATTAAATCTACCTGTTAGAAGTAACTCCCCAATTATTACAAGGTCTTGAGGAGTAACGGTCCAAACTACTTCACCTTTATTTATTGGATCTAATTTATTTATTTGAGTGCCCACCAATCCTGCTGGATGGGGTCCGGAAACTTTATGCAATTCTATATTTTCGAGTTTAGAAAAAGGAGAACCAGAACCCTTGCCAACGGAAACATGAACCTTTCCCGGGGTAAGTTTTCCTAGAGCGGTTAATGCTGCTTGTAGTTCTTCTTCTTTACCCTTTAGGGTATAATCCAAATCTGCAGCCAACGGAGCTGTAACATATGCCGATATGAAAATTGCCTTTGGAATAGCTGCCGGATCTGCAACATAATCATAAGGACGCTCTCTGATAAAAGGCCAGCAACCGGATTTAAGCAGTAGAGACTTAATTTCTTCTGAATCAGCACCGGGTTTTATTTTGGAATGCTCCATATAGTCCTGAGACTTATCTGCAAGAATTTTTATAGTCAGAATTTTTCTGCGAGCTCCTCTAATTATTTCAATTAATTCACCACTCACCGGAGAAGTGAAAAGCATGTCTGGTTTATCTTTGCTATAAAACAAAGGTTCACCTGCCTTTACCTCTGCCCCTTGTTTAACCAACATTTTGGGCATTATACCATGAAAATCCAGGAGATTGATGGCGTAAACATTACTTAAAACTGCTTTTGATGTATTTTGTTCGGCAACACCGACAAGATTAATGTTCAATCCTTTCTTAATCCTAATGTCTTTAGACATAAATTGTAAACATTTAGTTTAACAAAATTTCGTCCAAAAATAGGACTTATGATGCGGTTTTCATAATTATTAACTATAATTTTGGGCATTATACCGATATGACTTTTTTGGGTGTGCATTTTGTTTACCTTTATCTCAAAAACAGGCTAAATATGCGTTTAGTTCTTAAACAACTATTCTTCTTTTTCCTAACAACTCAGTTATATTCGCAGATTCAGGAAGAGATGAACCCGCCTGAAAATATTAAGACTATTATTTTTAAGGGACCAACTGAAGATCAATTCCCTGTTATCAAATTGGGAGATCCAATTTATCTGGAGTTTGATGATTTGACCGCAAGTGAGCAAGACTATTATTATAAAATTGTTTATTGTAATTATGATTGGACGCCATCTGAACTATTAAAGTCCCAATACCTTAGAGGTGCAGACAACCAAAGAATTATTAATTATAGTAACAGTTTTAGTACACTGCAGGCATATTCCAATTATCGCTTGACCATTCCCAATAAAGTCGTGAGTTTAAAAGTTAGCGGCAATTATGTTCTCGAAATTTATAATTCTAACTACGAACTTCAATTTACAAGACGATTTGTAGTTTACAAAGATTTGGCAAAAGTTGGAGCCACAACCAGGAATTCCAGAAATTTTGATTTTCTAAATCAAAAACAATCTGTACAATTTACGATTACCCCATTCAATCTTCAACTTATTAATCCTGTAAAAGAAGTGAAAGTTGCAATTATTCAAAACTATCAATGGTCTAATGTCATTACAAATGTACCCCCACAATTTACGCTGGGCAATTCGCTGGCATATAAATATGATATTGAAACCAGTTTTTTTGGCGGGAATGAATTCCTAAATTTTGACACCAGTGATTTGCGAGCACCTTCTTCTGCTATTTCCCGCATTGACTATCAAGAACTTTACCATCATTATCTTTTTACAGATAACTATAGATTTGATAAGGCATACACCTATTTCCCTGACATTAATGGCGATTTTCTTATTCGCACCTTACAAGGTGAAGATGTATCCAGAGAATCAGAATATACCCTCATTCATTTCAGCCTTCCATATACCGTAGATATTGGTTTAAATGAAATTTATGTCTACGGTAAATTTAATAACTATGCTCTAGAGGAAGGGAACAAAATGAATTACAATTCCGAGACAGGAAATATGGAGGCTGAAATAAAACTTAAGCAGGGGTTTTACAACTATAAATACGTCCTTAAAAGTGAGGATGGTAATATTGACCTGAACAAAGTTGGTGGTAACTTTAATTTTACAGAAAACAATTATTTAATACTGGTCTATTACAGGAATTTCGGCGATTTATACGATAGCATAATTGGTATTGGTTCAACAAATTCTGAAAATATTACCAACTAAACATTTTTCAATAATCATAGTAAATGTGAGGTTGATTGGCTTAAAACCATTATATAATGTGAATAACTCGTAAGAGTAAAATGTTTTTTTGAAAGAAAAATAAATGGTTCCAATTTAATTTATGGATCCTAATTACACTAAGAAATAATTTTGTAAGTTGTTGTTTTTTAATCATTTAATGAGGTTAGATATTAAAATTTCCTGATATAAATATCATGTTATTACAATAATTTTCATAACATTGGGTTTAAATCTATACACTTATAATTCTTAGGATTGGGATAAATGATTCTTCGCAACAAAAATTCATATCCAAAAATTTGTTTTGAGATTATTGAGCAGTTAAAACAAAAACTCCCCGATTATCTTTCTTACCATTCTATAGATCATATTATAGATGTGGCCAACGTATGTAACGACTATATCAAATTTTATGATATTCCCGAAAAAATGGCCGGGCTTATACGAATTGCTGCAATCTGTCATGATTATGGTTTTGTAGTATCTTCTTTAGATCATGAAGAACGCAGCATTATTGAAATCCAACCATTTTTAACTCCTGTTCTTACCAGCGAGGAAGTGGAAATAGTAAGTGGGATGATTAGGGCCACAAAAGTACCTCAGGAACCAAAGACTTTTTATGAAGAAATATTGGCAGATGCCGATTTAGACTACCTGGGAAGAAAAGACTATAATGACATTAGCGATAAACTATTCAACGAGTATCTGCATTTCGACGTCGTTTCTAATAAAATTGAGTGGTTAGACCTGCAAATTTCGTTTTTGGAAAATCATAAATTTCATACTGATTTTGCTAAGAAGAATCGTGAGAAATTAAAATCCGAAAAGATAAAGGAACTCTTATCTCTTAGATTAGCAGCCAATTTGAAATGATAATTTATTTTAAAACTTGTAATTAAGAATAGTAAACTATAGACGATTTATTTTAATCAAAAACTGGCGTGTTTCATCCTTTTTAAGTTCCCTATATAATTTCCAATATGATCTTCCTTCAGTTTTAAATCATAATCCGGATCTTTATCAACCAAGAAAATCTGTCAATAACCTTTATTTAAGGCGAAATAGGGCAGAAATACATCAGAAAAAAATATACATACACCGATAATCCAATCTGAAGTTTTCATAATCAGTTCCTATTATCTATCTTGGACACCTGGGTTTTCTTATAGTTTTATTTTTTATCTTAGGAGAGTTGCTAAAAATTTGGTTTTTCTCCCTACTTGTAAAATGATTTAAGGAAATTTGTGCATTAAGCTTATTTTAAAACTATTGTTAAATAAAGCTGGCCTAATGCGATTTTTTTTATTTTAGCAGATATAACGGATATGCTACTCATATTGAGAAATACCGTTATTTATTAGCATGAAAAAGATGATTACACAAGTAACCAAAGGCATAAAAATTTCTGTGAATACTAGTTTTGAAGGCACTTTCTTTAAAAACTATAAAATGCATTTTGCTTTTGGTTATACAATTACCATAGAAAATCAAAGTAAGGATTCTGTGCAGTTAACCTCAAGGCACTGGCAAATATATGATGCCCTAAATGATTTTGAAGTTTTAGACGGTGAAGGTGTAATCGGAAAAAAACCGGTAATTAGACCGGGAGAATCTCATACATACAGCTCCGGATGCCTCCTTGCATCTCCTATTGGGGCAATGAAAGGCCATTATAATATGGTAAATTTCACCACTAATGAAAAATTCAGAGTCTACATTCCTTCTTTTAAATTCAGTGCACCCTTCGCACTGAATTAATGATTCCTTTTAGCTTGTTTTAATTTTATAAACGTTTCGGGTTTTAGTACCTTTGACGTGAAAATTTAACTAACAAAAAGTGATTATGGGTAAAGGTTTTTTTGAGGTCCCGCTGGCTATTAATGAACCAATAAAGAGTTATGCTCCTGGCACTCCGGAAAGAGACGAGGTTTTAAAGCAATATAAAGAATACTTCGATGGAAGTTTAGAAGTTCCATTATATATCGGAAGTGATGAAATAACAACATCAAATACCCGAACAATGTCACCTCCGCATGATCATAAACACGTTTTGGGCAAATATCATCTCGCCGAAAAAAGTCATGTTAGTTTGGCCATCGAAAATACACTCAAATCCAGAACCGCATGGGCATCGTTGCCATGGGAACAAAGAGCCAGTATCTTCTTAAAAGCAGCAGATCTTATTGCCGGGCCCTACAGGGCTAAAATCAATGCGGCTACGATGTTGGCACAGTCAAAAACTATACATCAAGCGGAAATTGATGCCGCCTGTGAATTAATCGATTTTCTCAGGTTTAATGTATCCTATATGTCTCAGATCTATGCGGAACAACCTGAATCATCTGAAGGAATCTGGAATCGGGTGGAATACAGACCTCTAGAGGGGTTTATTTATGCAATTACCCCTTTTAACTTTACAGCTATAGCAGGTAATCTTCCTGCAAGTGCGGCTATGATGGGTAATGTTGTCGTATGGAAGCCCAGTGATAGTCAAATTTTTTCGGCCAAAGTAATTGTGGACGTTTTTAAGGAAGCTGGACTGCCAGATGGGGTAATCAATGTGGTTTACGGTGATCCTGTAATGATTACAGACACGATTTTAGCAAGTGCTGACTTTTCGGGAATTCATTTTACGGGAAGCACCCATGTTTTTAAATCCTTGTGGAAACAGATAGGGAATAATATTGATCGCTATAAAACATATCCAAGAATTGTTGGAGAAACTGGCGGTAAGGACTTTATAATTGCGCACCCAACAGCAAAACCTCAGCAGGTAGCTACCGCAATTACACGCGGTGCCTTTGAATTCCAGGGCCAAAAGTGTAGTGCTGCCTCACGTGTATATTTACCAAAGTCTACTTCCACCGAAATCTTGGATTTGGTAAAGCGGGATGTGGAATCATTCAATCCTCCCGGATCTCCTGAAAATATGAGCAATTTTATTACTGCTGTAATACATGAAGGATCATTTGACAAATTAGCTTCCTTTATCGATCAGGCTAAAAAAGATAAGAACGCGACTATTGTTGTTGGTGGTAATTATGATAAATCCACGGGGTATTTTATTGAACCTACAGTAATACTAACCACAGATCCTCATTATTCAACTATGGAAACCGAATTGTTCGGACCGGTAGTTACAATTTATGTCTATGAAGATAAGGATTGGTCCAAAACTCTAAAAATGGTTGATACTACTTCTGAATACGCACTTACAGGGGCTGTTTTGGCGAAAGACCGATATGCAATAAATGAAGCCACGAAAGTACTTCAAAACTGCGCAGGTAATTTCTATATAAACGACAAACCCACAGGGGCTGTTGTGGGGCAGCAACCTTTTGGTGGCGCAAGGGCTTCAGGGACAAATGACAAAGCAGGTTCTGCTCAAAATTTGCTTCGATGGGTTTCACCGAGGTTGATTAAAGAAACTTTTGTGACTCCTGAAGATTATCGCTATCCGTTTTTGGGTTAAAAAGGATAAAACAATTAATCTTTATTTTTTTGGAAAATATAAGGCTTTGATACCGAAAAGTTGAAGAGCCTAAACGTACTATATTCAAAAAATCCGTTAGAAATAATTTTTGTTTCTTTTTTTAACATAATTTCCGCGTTAGTTGGTTTATCTTAAGGTACTTTTTATCATTAACCAAGTAAGAATATGAAAAAATTGCTACTGCTTTTCCTTACTATTCCCTGTTTATTTATGTATTCGCAGAATCAGAATATTAACTTGGCTGCTGATATATGGCCTCCCTTTTCAAATATAGAAGGGGAAAAAGGCTTCGCCCTCGAATTAGTAAAGGAGGCGCTTGAAAGAGGAGGTTTTCAAATGGAATTGACCATTGCAGGATTTGATCCGGTGATGGAAGGAATTATCTCCGGCACCTTCCAGGGAAGTCCGACTTTATGGAAAACGGAAGACCGGGAAAATTATTTGCTTTATTCAGAACCCTATCTTGAAAACCGCCTGATTTTAGTTGGCAGAAAAGGAAGTGATGTAAGTGCAAAATCTCTAAGTGAATTAAAAGATAAACGAATTGCTATTATAAGTGGATATGCATATGGATCCTCCGTATATACCAATCTGGATGCGGTTCTTATTCCAGGTAAAAGTGATCAGGGAAATCTGGAGAAATTACTAACTTTCAAGACAGATTATATGCTGGTAGATGAATTACTCATATCCTATTTACTAACTTACCAATTAAATGATGTCAGCAGATTTCTTGAAATTGGCAAAGAGGCCTTTATGATTCAACCACTTCATTTTGCCATTTTAAAAAATATCCCGAATGCTCAAAAAATAATTGACGACTTTAATAGCAATATTAACGAAATGATGTCTGATGGCACTTATAATAAAATACTGGAACTAAATTGGATACAATCCGATATTGACGGTGATGGCATTCTTGAACTGGTCTTGCATGGGGATAGTGCGGGTAGAAATGCACCTGCTTCTTACTATAAATTAATGACTGAAACCGCAATGACCGAAGGTAATGAAAGGTATTACATAAACGGAGAAATTTATAATGGATGGGAGGTTGTCCCGGCTAAGTATAAGACTGACATTATTAAGGCCGCCAATATGAATAATTCTCCATCTTCCGGTTTAAAATTAAAGTTCTAAGGAAAAGGTCAACTATGCAATAACTCGCTAAGCATCCTCAATTTGATTGAAGAAAGAAAAGTTCACTTCAAAAATTTATACTTTCTTAATAATATTATCAAATCTGAATGAAATTAGATTTATAATCGAAACATCTATTTTTCCATTTCCACACAGAAATTATAATTTTCAGCAAATTTTTATTTTACGGCTGATTTTCAGCACATTATAGGCTTAAAGTTTGTTTTCTTATACTTTTTATGTAAATTTAACGTTAATTAATTGTAAATTATATTTTAAATACTACATTATTCTAACTCTAAATCAAAATTATGAAAGCGAATGATGGTACAAAGTCAAAAAAAATAAGTTTGAAAAAACTAGCTAGCTACGTCAAAACCTACGCAGAAAATTGCAGGTACTCCTTTAATATGATGTTGATGCTTTAACCGCTGCCTTTGTACTTCATTGGCAAATAGACCACTTTTTTGGTCTTAAAAAAGTCCTCATTAAAGAATTTGGACAACTCAAATATCTGTACATTTCTATAATCTTTTAACTCCTCAGTTAAATCTCCTCCCTTTAAATATAGGATACCGTTTTTAAGCTCATGAATAGATTTTTTCTTAATACGGCCCTGAACCCATCTAACAAAGGTAGGCATGGCAGCTACTGCCCTACTAACAATAAAATCGAACTGATCATCCAGGGCCTCAACCCTGCTGTGGTAAGTCGTAACATTTTTTAGTTCAAGGCCGGCAACCACTTCTTCTACTACTTTTATTTTCTTGCCTATAGCGTCTACCAACGTAAAATGGGACTCAGGATAAAGTATGGCGAGAGGAAGTCCAGGAAAACCACCACCAGTTCCAACATCTAAAATAGAGGCCCCTTTTTTAAACGATTGAATTTTAGCAATCCCTAATGAATGTAGGACATGACGTAGATAGAGTTCCTCTATATCTTTTCTGGATACTACATTTATTTTTTCATTCCAGTCTTTGTATAAAACTTCGAGGCGCAAAAATTGTTCTTTCTGAATTTCAGATAAATTGGCAAAATATTTAAATATTATATCAGCTTGCATATGTACCTTTGTATTTTACCAAAAATAGTACATTCACCAATAACTCCTTTTTTAATTATGGCACAAGGAGGGTATTAAAAAGCAAGATATTACGTTATATTTACACAAATGATTTCTGCACATGGATTCAACCACAATTAAATTTTCTCGAAAAGATTCGGCACAGTTCTTCAAAACCTTGAATAAACGGGTTAATAATTATTTTAAGGAAAATGAAATTAAGAAAACCGGAAACTGGCGGTTGTATTTCAAAACGGCTATTATGTTTGGTCTTTTTCTTGCTCCTTATTTTTTGATTTTGACTTTGAATTTACCTAATTGGGCCAATCTATTATTAACCATTACCATGGGAGTTGGAATGGCAGGCGTTGGTATGAATGTTATGCACGATGGAAACCATGGGTCCTACTCAACTAAAAAGTGGGTGAATAAACTAATGGGGAGTAGTATTTATATTCTGGCAGGAAATGTATATAACTGGCAGGTTCAACATAATGTATTGCATCATACCTATACCAATATTCATACTCACGACGAAGATCTTGAAGCAGGAAGAATATTGCGTTTTTCTGAACATGCCAAATGGCACAGGTTTCATAAGTTTCAGCATTATTATTCCCTATTCCTTTATGGATTACTAACCTTTAATTGGGCAATAACGACCGATTTTATGCAAATGTACCGCTATACTAAACGTAAGTTGTCTTATGGCAGGTTTCCGAATCCTTTCCTGAACTGGAGCGTTTTAGTGGCTACTAAAATGATTTATATAACAATATGGATAGTATTGCCCATGCTTATTTTAGACATAGCATGGTGGAAAATTCTGCTTGGATTTTTTATTATGCACTATGTTGCTGGTGTAATTCTTAGCGTTGTTTTTCAATTGGCGCACGTCGTAGATGAGGCAGAAACACCTTTACCTGAAAAAGATGGTAGCATGAAAAATACATGGGCTATTCATCAATTGCTAACAACTGTTAACTTTGGAACTAAAAACAAGGTTGTAAATTGGTTTACAGGAGGCTTAAATCATCAGGTAGAACATCATATCTTTCCAAATATCAGCCATATTCATTACACAAAAATTTCCAAAATTGTTAAACAGACCACAAAGGAATTTAATTTACCCTATAACGAGTACAAAACTACCAGAAAAGCTATAATTTCGCATTTCAAACACTTAAAAGAATTAGGCAAAAAGCCTACATTACAGTACCAGTAAATTTATTGCAAGAATGAGCAACCATTTATCCGATAGAATTAAAAACATGTCTACTTCGGCCACCTTAGCTATGGCCGCAAAAGCAAGGGAATTAAGAACTCAGGGAAAAGATATCATTGGGTTAAGCCTTGGAGAACCCGATTTCAACATCCCGGAGTTTATCAAGGATGCAGCAAAAAAAGCAATTGATGAGAACTATAGCAGTTACTCCCCGGTAGATGGATACGCAGATCTTAAACAGGCCATATCTAACAAATTCAAAAGGGATAATAATCTGGATTACGGGTTAAGTCAAATAGTTGTGTCTACAGGGGCCAAACAATCTCTTGCTAACGTAGCAATGGTAATAATCAATAAAGGAGACGAAGTAATATTACCCGCTCCTTATTGGGTAAGCTATAGTGATATTGTGAAACTCGCAGAAGGTGTCCCGGTTGAGGTTCCAACCAATATAGAAACAGATTTTAAAATTACCCCGGAACAATTGGAGGTGGCCATCACTCCCAAAACAAAAATGATTTGGTTTAGTTCACCCTGTAATCCAAGTGGATCTGTTTATAGTAAAGAGGAGCTGGAAGGTATTGCCCGTATATTAAAAAATTATCCGGGGATACTGGTTGTATCCGATGAGATTTACGAACATATTAACTTCAGGGGTAAACATGAAAGTATTGCGACAATTGATGGAATGTACGAAAGAACTATTACGGTAAATGGAGTGTCTAAGGCCTTTGCCATGACAGGCTGGAGAATTGGTTATATAGGAGCGCCTGAATGGCTAGCTAAGGCCTGTACCAAATTTCAGGGCCAAATTACAAGTGGTGCTAATGCTATTGCTCAACGCGCTACTATTGAGGCTTTAAATGCACCTGTAAGTAAAATTCAATTCATGGTTGATCAATTTCATAAAAGGCGAGATATCTTATTGCAACTTCTAAGTGAAATAAACGGATTTAATTTAAATGTTCCGGAAGGTGCGTTTTATGTTTTTCCTGATATTTCAAGTTTCTTTGGTAAAACCCTGCAGGGCTTTACAATCAACAATGCGTCTGATTTTGCTTTATATCTGTTAGAAAACGCCAACGTGGCTACTGTTACTGGTGAAGCATTTGGTAATCCAAATTGTATACGAATCTCATATGCTGCTTCGGAAGATGAATTAAGAGAAGCTGTTAAAAGAATAAAAGCAGTGGTCTAAGTTCCAATTTATCTATAAGTCTGTTTGGTTAAGATCATATCCTTTTCCAGAAATATGGATTAAAAAGTATCAATACAGTAAATAGTTCTAACCTACCGGCAAGCATAAGAAAACCACACCACCATTTTCCCAAGGCCGGCAGGCTATTATAATTACTTACAGGGTTAAGATCTCCAAATGCCGGACCAACATTTCCCAGAGAGGATGCCGCACCACCAATTGCCGAAATAAAATCGAGGCCTAAAAAACTAAGTACAAGGGCACCAATTATAAAAAGTAACATGTAAAGGACAAAAAATGCAATAACGTTATATACAATATGTTCGTTTACCGTTTTATTATTGAACCTTACAGGAATAATAGCACTTGGATGCAAGGTTCTTTTAAATTCTAGAAGCCCATTCTTAATAATTAGTATAT
>Ga0209013_10004689_pt1 | contig 11929 bp, 8 predicted proteins | sample Cruoilmetagenom2_FD_187291 | JGI IMG/M metagenome (GOLD analysis project Ga0209013, IMG submission 187291) | Oil polluted marine microbial communities from Coal Oil Point, Santa Barbara, California, USA - Sample 2 (SPAdes) (version 2) | ecosystem: Environmental > Aquatic > Marine > Oil seeps ...
AGGATCGCTGGCCGCATTCTGCCATGTGAGCATGCTTCTCTTCTGGTTTCGTAAAAGACGGGGACGAATCGGCATGAAACAGGTGGCTTTTTCGACCCTGCGGATTCTTTTCGGGGCGGCGGTCATGGGCTTTTACTGCTATCAGGCCATTCGATTCTGCGGGTATGACCCGGGCAATCTTCCGCTGTGGCAGGGAATGCCGCTCTGGCAGCGGATATCTTCGCTTGTTTTTGTCATACTCTCAGGGCTCGGGGTCTATCTCGGCGTGGCTTACGTGCTCCGGTGCCCGGAGATCAAGGAAATTCTCATGATATTCAGAAGGAAGACCATAGAGGAGCCGTCATGAAAATCGTGATTCAGAGGGTATCCCGGGCCCGGGTTGAAATCGGCGGCGTGATGGTTTCATCCATCGGAAAGGGAATGGTACTTCTGGTGGGCGTGGAAAAGGGGGATACGGAAAAAGACATCGATTTTGCCGTAAACAAGGTGGTGAGCCTCCGGATCTTTGGGGACGGGAAAAATCATATGAACATGGACATCCGGGATATCGGCGGCAGTTTCCTGGTCATCTCCCAGTTCACTGTGGCCGGAAACATCCGGAAAGGAAGAAGGCCCAGTTTTGACAGAGCCGCAGAGCCTGAAAAAGCGGAAGCCCTGTATAATCTTTTTGTGCAGCGTTTACAGGCCTCCGGTGTCCCTGTCCGGGAAGGCCGTTTTCGGGAGATGATGCAGGTGCATATCGTGAACGACGGGCCGGTGACTTTCTGGCTCGACTCGAAGCAACCCAGACGCTCTTCGAAATAGGAGGGAATCCGGGAAGATTCATCTGAATTATGCTAAAATGTAACATCTTTGGAATATTCCTTGTCGTAAAACAGAATATATGAGAAGAGGTACTGCATGGATACAGATAACATCATCCTGGAACAGATCGTGGTCGGTCCTCTGGCTGTGAACTGTTACCTGGTCGGAGACAGAGGGCTCGGAAAAATTGCCATCATAGATCCCGGCTGTGAGGGGAAAACCATCAGGGCTGCCATCGAGCGGTTACGCGTTGAGCCCGTATGCATTGTCCTGACCCATGGCCATATCGACCATATCGGCGCTAACAGGGAACTGCACGAAAAGTATGATATTCCGATATTTATTCACCAGGAGGATGCTCCGCTCCTGACCGTGGAACAGGACCGGGAGCTTCAGATCCTTATCGGAGGGAGCCCCTCTCCACCGGCGGATGACTTTATTGCCGAGGGTGAGTCCATGCGCATCGGTGATGTGGAACTTTCATTTATCCACACACCCGGACATACTCCCGGCAGCGTTAGCATAAAATGCGCTCAGGGGATCATCACCGGCGATACGCTGTTCAACATGGGCGTGGGAAGAACGGATCTTCCGGGAGGGTCTATGAGCACCCTGATCAAGTCCATCACGGAAAAATTGTACCGGGAGGATCCCGACACGGTGATTTATCCGGGCCACGGGCCGGGCTCCACCATCGGCGATGAAATGAAATTTAATCCTTTTGTGCGTTATGGAGAAACTTCTGGCACTTTTTAAAGACTATTTGACTGTGGAAAGAGGGTATTCTCTTCATACGGTCCAGGCTTATCTTTCGGATGTCAAAAAATTCCACCACTTCCTGGTTAAAAATGACTATGCCCTGAAGAACCTGAAGAAGAAGCAGGTCCTCGAGTTTCTGGGCTTTTTGACCGCCGGCGGCATGTCTTCCAGATCCGCGGCCCGGAACCTCGTTTCCGTGAGTCAATTCTTACGGTTTCTTGTCCGGGAGGGCGTCCTCCGGGATAATCCGGCGCTGCTGATCAAAACGCCCAGGATTATGAAAAAAATTCCCAGGATTCTGACGGTCGAGGAAGTGGAGCGGCTCATTACCAGTCCCGATATTTCAACGGAAATCGGATTGCGGGACCGGGCTATGCTGGAGCTTATGTACGCCACAGGCATGCGCATATCGGAAATGCTGGATCTTCAAACGCACCGGATGAACCTTGAGGAAGGATTTCTGGTGGTCCGCGGAAAAGGAGAAAAGGAACGGATCGTACCATTCGGCAGGCAAGCGTGCGACTTTCTGGAGCGGTATCTTGAAAAAGCCAGGCCCGCCCTTTTGAAGAAAGGGGAGACCCCCCATGTTTTTCTCAATCATCGGGGAGGCCGGATGAGCCGGCAGGGATTCTGGAAGATTGTGAAAAAATACGCCCTCCTTGCGGGTATTGAAAGAAGCATCAAACCCCACACCCTGCGCCATTGCTTTGCCACTCATCTGCTGGCCGGCGGGGCGGACCTGCGGGTGGTGCAGACCCTGCTCGGCCACGCGGACATTTCGACCACCCAGATTTATACCCACGTGGATCAGCAGAGGCTGCTGAGTGTCTACGAGAAATATCACCCCCGCTCTTAGCCCCCTCCTCCTGTCGTGCGCCTAGTATCTGCTGCCATCTCCGGCGTTTCGTAACGATACCCGGTGAGATCTGCGGGCTACCCCCAACAAGTCGTTTTTTGCATTGATTTTAGAAAAAAAATACGATATAAACAGCATTTAATCTTTTACCAGATTGGGAGGAAAGTGCATGACAAGCAATAGAAGATATTTGTTTACATCAGAATCAGTGACCGAGGGACATCCGGATAAGATTGCCGATCAGATATCCGATGCGGTCGTGGATGCGGTAATGGCTGAAGATACCAGCGGCCGTGTGGCCTGCGAAACACTGGTGACGACCGGCCTCGCTTTTATCGCAGGTGAGATCACCACGGACTGTTATGTCGATTTTCCAAAAATCGTACGGGAAACCATCAAGGATGTGGGATATACCAGAGCCAAGTTCGGGTTTGATTACGAAACCTGTGCGGTTATTTCTTCCATTGATGAACAATCTCCGGATATTGCCATGGGTGTGGATCCGGGCGGAGCAGGGGATCAGGGACTGATGATCGGCTTCGCGTGCAACGAGACCCCGGAGCTGATGCCGGCACCCATTATATTCGCGCATCAACTGTGCAGGCGGCTGGCGCAGCTGCGAAAAGAGGGGCTGGTCGATTACCTGCGGCCGGATGGAAAGTCACAGGTTACGGTTGAATATGAAGGCTATATTCCCAGAAGAATCGAGGCGGTCGTCGTATCCTGTCAGCATAGCGCCAAGGTGGATGCCATGGACATCCGGCACGAGATTATCGAAAAGGTGATCCAGTACACGCTGCCCAAAAATCTGCTCGATGAGAATACCAAGTATTATGTAAACCCGACGGGACGGTTTGTCGTGGGCGGCCCCCAGGGAGACTGCGGTGTAACCGGGAGGAAGATCATCGTAGATACCTATGGCGGCACCGCTTCTCACGGAGGAGGGGCCTTTTCCGGAAAAGATCCGACCAAGGTGGACCGTTCAGCCTCCTATATGGCCAGATATATCGCCAAGAACATCGTTGCCGCGGATCTGGCCGAACGGGCGACCATACAGCTCGCCTATGCCATCGGCGTGGCGGACCCGGTTTCCATCATGGTAAACACGAACGGCACGGGAAAAGTGGACGATGCAAAGCTGGAACAGGCGGTCCGGGAGGTTTTTCCTCTCACGCCGAAGGGGATCATAGAGCATCTCCAGCTTAAGCGGCCCATTTTCAGGATGACAGCGGCTTACGGGCATTTCGGCCGGAACGAACCCGAATTCACCTGGGAACAGACGGATAAAGTAGAGGCGTTACGGTCCGCCGCCCGGTAGAAAGATCATAGGCCCGGACAGGGAAACAGAAAAGATCTCAGCAGTCCGCCTTCAGAGATCTTTTTTACTGAAGACGGACGAATCGATGAAACAAAGGAGAAATAGTTCATGAATTGCGATATTACGAATCCCGGATTGGCGAAAGAAGGAAGACAGCGTATTGACTGGGCAGGCAGAAGTATGCCCGTCCTGGAACTGATCAGGGATAGGTTCGAAAAGGAGAAACCCCTGGAAGGGATTAATCTGGCCGCCTGTCTCCATGTGACCACCGAAACGGCGAACCTGGCGATTGCGCTCAAGGCCGGGGGCGCGAATCTGGCCCTCTGTGCATCCAATCCGCTGAGCACCCAGGATGAAGTGGCCGCCAGCCTGGTGGAGGATTTCGGCATTTCTGTTTTTGCCAGGCACGGGGAAGATAACCCAACCTATTACAGCCATATCATGAGCTGTCTTGACCAGCATCCGGCCATTACCATGGATGACGGCGCGGACCTGGTTTCCACGATTCATAAGGAACGGAAGGAGCTCGCCCACGACATTATCGGCGGTACGGAGGAGACCACCACCGGCGTTATCCGGCTCAGAAGCATGGCGGCCAACCACATTCTGCTTTTTCCGGTGATAGCCGTCAATGACGCGGACACAAAGCATCTCTTCGATAACCGGTACGGTACGGGCCAGAGCACCGTGGACGGAATTATACGGTGCACGAATATCCTCCTGGCCGGCTCGAACGTGGTCGTATGCGGTTACGGCTGGTGCGGCAGGGGATTTGCCATGCGGGCCCGGGGCATGGGTGCCCAGGTGATTGTCGTCGAGGTCGATCCCATCAAGGCCCTCGAGGCGGTGATGGACGGATACCAGGTCATGCCCATCGTGGATGCGGCAAAGATAGGGGACGTGTTTGTGACCCTGACGGGCAATAAGAACGTGATTCGCCGGGAACACTTCCTGACCATGAAGGACAATGCCATTGTGGCGAACTCGGGACATTTCAACGTGGAGCTGGATCTGCCGGGTCTCAAGGAAGAGGCGGCCTCCGTGAAAACGCTCCGTCCCCTGGTTGAGGAATTTACCCTGAAAAAGAACAATCGAAGAATCCATATCCTGGCCGAAGGGCGCCTGATCAATCTGGCAGCCGCCGAAGGGCATCCTGCTTCGGTGATGGACATGAGTTTCGCCAACCAGGCCCTGTCCGCGGAATACCTCATGAAAAAGGGGAAATCCCTGGAGAAAAAAGTCTATGTGATCCCAGAAGCAATCGACCGGGAAATCGCCGACCTCAAACTCAAACACATGGGGATCGAGATCGACACCCTCACGCCGGAACAGGTGGAATATCTCGCCTCGTGGCAGGAGGGGACATAAACCGCGTTTCTCACTTCCTGATAAAAGCAGTTTAAGGTACAGAAACACATATAAAAATGGGTTTTTGCTCGATATATCAATTAATTGTACCGGTTTGTTCCGCATCTCTTCCCAAAGCATTCGGAAGGCCACTCCAATCCGATTGATACTTAAGAAATAAGATAATATTGAATACTTATCATGGACCAATACAGTCTTTTTGTAATATTAAAAGATTTTTTTAAAAAAGCTTGACATCTATCAAAAACCATGATTTCATATTAGTCAGGTAAATCATTGAGGGCGTTGATCTTTACGTGGTTGTTGAGGAGGGTATTTCTAGCACCTGTACTCATCCCGTTTTCTATAAAAAGTAGCAGTTTTGTTATGAGCCCTCTGGTGAAATCCAAGTCATAAATACCCCCCGTTTTTTATTTGTTTGTCGCAAGTCGCGGTCTTTGCAGTGTTTAGGCGGGCAGTATTCCGGTATTCTCGATTCTGTTGGTGAAATGTCCCTGCCGGGAGATGGCACCGCAGGACCGGATGCGGATGACATTGCTCAATGGGGATTTTATCCATCACTTTACCAATTAGTCACCCTTTCTTTTAAAGAAGGGGGAACTATCAAGAGGAGGGCATCATGAGGGAATTATTTTTTCATTCTGGAAGGATCCTTTTTTCTATTCTTATTCTGTTTCTCTCCATTTCGTTATTGTGGGCAGATGAGCCGGTGAGGAATATAAACACCGGCACGCTGAGCAATCCCAGGAGTGAAATCTGCGATATCAACACCCTGGGCCAGGCGGCCGGCTGGGCATACACAGATGAGGAGGTAGTGCATGCATTCCTTTGGGAAAGAGGTGAGATCGCAGACCTGGGAACCTTGGGTGGACTTGAGAGCAGAGCCAGCGGGATTAACAAGTACGGCCAGGTAGTAGGCTGGTCGGAAACCGCTAATGGTGAGGTGCACGCCTTTTTATGGGAAAACGGTGTGATGGAAGACCTGGGCACCCTCGGCGGATCGCGGAGTGAAGCTATGCGCATCACAGAAAACGGCCAGGTGGTGGGACGGTCAGAGACCACCACCGGGGAGGTGCATTCTTTTATATGGGAAAAGGGAGAGATGTTCGATCTTAACATACCGGGCGGCAAAGCCAGTGAAACTCATGATGTTCCGGGGGCAGGGAAAGAGGCTGGCATTGGAGGCCGGGGTTTCAAAGAAAAAAAGTCCTCCGGGTCCGGCAGAGGCGTGAGATCACAGGATAAAGGGAACCTGCCCGATCGGGGTATTGCAAAAGAGGATATTTTTATTACGCCAAATATAGGCAACCTGTATAACGGTCTGGCTGGTTTTGTTGGCGGGGCGCTTCCGGACCAGGCCGATTGGATTATAGGCAACCGCTGCCCTGTCCCGTTAAGCGCGCCCACAGATGCCATGGTGTTTTCCACCAATGACAGTGGGGGATGGGAAGAGAGGATGCGGATTACAAAGTCAGGCAATGTCGGCATAGGTGACGATAACCCAACCGAAGCACTGGATGTTCAGGGCAGCATCCGCGCAACGGATGAGGTGCTGGTCGGGAGCGATATTACCATTGATGGTTCAATCAGCTCCATCAGTTCAAATTATATCAACACACTGAGAGTATCTGCGAATTATCCTAATAACACGGCAGGATGGTTTATAGGGGGTGATTCAGGATTTAATTCCACGATCAGAGCAGAGAACATACAGGGCGTAGCAGCGACGTTTCATTCAGGCGATGGCTTTCCAGGATACAGTGACCACGCGCTAATTTGCTTTGGCTATGACGAATTTGGCGGCGGACACTTCAGAGCTATGGGCGATGCGGATGGTTTACTTGCAATAAGTGAAGGAGCCGGTGATGCCCTGTATGCATGGGCCCAGGGAACCGGCCGCGCCGCCCGTTTCCGGGGTGTTGTACATTTCGACGAATCCATCACGCTCGACCCGATAGCTGCACCTGATCCGCCGGCTACAGGTTTTGTAATCTATGTGGATGGAGCGGACGGAGATTTAAAAGCAAAAGCCGATACAGGAGTGGTGACTGTTTTAGCGAATGATTAATCCTATTTCTTTGACTATGCCTGAGCTTCTGAAAGCGGCATTCAAAAAATCCAGGGGGTTCTGAAGGCTCACCCCAGCCTGTTAGCCATATTGCCGGCGATTGCGGTGGGGCTGGTGTATCTTCCAGCGCTGGGCAGCTGAGCAACACGGACATGCCAACCTGCTCTGTATTCCAAACATCCCCGAAGCATTCGGAAACCCCCTCTGGTCCGCGTTGACGTTTCCCATAAACTATGATAATATGTTTAAGTGATAAATCATTGATGGATAGATCTTTAGGGGGTTTTTGAAGAAGGCATTTCCAGCGCCTGTAATGATTATGCCTTTCTTCAAAAGCCGGTTTATCAATAGAAACCTCGACTGAAATAGATGTCTGAAATACCCCCCTTGTTTTAGCCGTTTATCAGCCTAACTCTAAAAGAAGAGGAAATATCAAAAAGGAGAGCATCATGACTCCATCATTCCACCATGCCAGGATGAATCTTTTATACCGTGTTTTCTGTTGTCTATTCATTGCGTTCATTTGCCTGTCCTTACCGCAACAGGCGCAGGCGCAATCACGCAGGACTTCCAGCCTGTCTTTTATGCAGGATCAGGCGCCTCCGGGCATGCTTCTGGTTCCCGGGGGCGAATTTATCATGGGAGATCAATACGGCGTGGGCCTGCCCCATGAAAGTCCTATCCACGCGGTGTATGTCGATTCGTTCTACATGGACATCTACGAGGTGACAAACCAGCAATACTGCGATTTTCTCAACTGGGCTTTCATCCGGGGCCGGATCGAAGTGTGGAGCGGCATCGTCTATAAGGCAGACACCAGCTATGCGTATTGCGGAACCAATACCTGGTCGACCATGAGCCGCATCCACTGGAACGGCGGCATTTTCACTGTCACGTCGGGAAAAGAGGATCATCCGATGCTGCTGGTGAGCTGGCATGGCGCGGCGGCCTATGCCAACTACCGGAGTCTCCTGGATGGGTTGCCGCCCAGTTACGACCTATCAGAATGGGAGTGTATCTTCGGACCGGTCAAAGCGGGGGAATGGCTGGATGAAGTGACAAATGAAGCACAAATTCAGGATTACGACAGGTGGGTGCCCGGTTATCGCCTGCCCACGGAAGCAGAGTGGGAATATGCTGCCCGGGGTGGCCAGGTCCCCGCCAGCAAATATCCCTGGGGCAATGACCTGGACGGCTCCAATGCGAACTACGATAATTCCGGCGACCCATATGAGGGTGAAGATCCTGAAACGACCCCTGTCGGCTATTATGACGGCAATCAGACACCGGTGGGTTCGAACATGGCCAACGGCTACGGCCTCCATGATATGGCCGGAAACGTGTTTGAATGGTGTAACGACTGGTACAGCACGAACTACTATAGCCACAGCCCTTACAACAACCCGCGCGGCCCGTCGAGCGGGCTGTATCGTATCATTCGCGGCGGTGCATGGACAGGCGGTTCCGTGGACCTTCGATGCGCTTATCGCTGGTACCAGCCGCCGTATAACCTGAACTATCAGCATGGATTTCGTCTGGTACAGGCCTTGAACTAGGGGGAAAAGGAAATTACCCTGAGAATGAACAATAGAAGAATCCAATCATTCGAGATTGGGATTCAGCTAAAACCGCCCGGCGGCAACGTTCGTGCCATGGGTGTAAGAGGAAGCAAAAGCCTGCAGCGAGAACCATTCCGTCACACCCGCTCCATTATACTTGAATACTTTGACCGGAGAACCCGCAGAAGGATCGGGCCCTGCACCCACAACCAGCTCATTCCGGCCGTCCCCGTCCAGGTCGGCGCCGCCGTAAACCCGCGCGCCAAACCGGACATCGGTTGAAGGCCAGGCGAAAAAGCTGCATCCGGGAACCGGCGTTATGGAGGCATTGTCATAGTCCCAGCCGCGGACATGGGCGCTGAACAGTCCGCTGGGCCCCGGGGCGGTGATGATTTCGTCAAAGCCGTCCCTGTCCAGCTCCCCGAAAGCGACCACAGCGCCATATTTTTTTGTCCCGTAAGCGAAAAAACTGACTTTTGGTATGCTTGAGGCCGGACCGCCGTCGACATTCCATCCCCTTATATGGGGGCCGAATACCGCTCCGGGCCCAGGGCCGGTGACGATCTCATCAAAGCCGTCGCCGTCAATGTCCCCGCCTGTGACATTGGTGCCCCATTTGCGAGTGCCGTAGGCAAAAAAGCTGACCCCGGGTACGGGCGTGACCGATGGCGTTCCGTCAAAGTCAAAAGCTCTCACATGCGGCCCGAAGACCGCTCCGGGACCCGGACCGGTGATGATTTCGTCAAAGCCGTCCCGGTCGATATCCCCGCAGGCCACATTGACGCCCCATTTACGGGTGCCGTAAGCGATAAAACTGAGGCCGGAAACAGGTGTGCCGTTCAAGTGGAATCCCCGCACATGGGGGCCATAGATGGCTCCCGGACCGGCGCCCGTGATAATCTCGTCATCATCCGGCCCATCCACATCGCCGCAGGTCACGTTGACACCAAAATGCGGGGATCCGTAGGCGCTGAACTCATACTGGTGTGCAGCGCCGTCCGCTGCTGGAAACACGCGTACCGTCGGCGGATTATCATTGGCCGGACCCGGACCGGTAACCAGTCCGTGGGTCGTTTCTTCGCCGGCCTGGGAGTGAATGACAAGTGTGGTGTTCTGCCCGCTATACCCGCCCTGCTGTCCTGCAATATACAATCTCACCTCGCCGATGGCGGTTGCGGGTGCGGTCCAGAAAAAGGCGCCGTTATCATGGTTCGCAGAAGAGAAATGAATCCCGTTGGTTTCGTTCGTGACATTATAAGTAACGGTATTTGTCCCGGATGTAATCACTCCGGCATTTTGAGATCCTGATCCGATCCTGCAACTTCCGTTAAATTGCCCGATAGCGTTTCCACCGGAATGCGATATGGCGATTGAATATGTTTGGCCCGGATAGTATTGGGAAGGAAAACCGCTGATCTCGATTGTTCCTCCCGAAGTACCGTGACAGGATGTCGCACAGGTGCCGTTAGCCCCGGGAGCGCCCGAGTAACCTCTGTAGGAGCTGTAACCGAAGACCGCACAAGCAATTGCAATGATCATGACCGCTGAAAATACCGGAAAAACTTTTTTCATCGAATACCTCGCTCTTTTATACTGATTTTCCACTTACTCAGTATGACGGCAGCCGCAAAGGCCGGCACTAAAAAGCTTCATAATGAGCATCCTGATCCGGAGAGGGTGGGGATCGGTTCAGAAGCAAATCAAAAGAGTTAATCCACACCGATGATACTACCGTTCAAATTCCTCCGCAGGGTGATTGCGTATTTTCGAAGATGGATACAAAGTAACTCAGTAACAAATAAATGTCAAGGGAAGATCCGATACAGGTCCTTCCCCTCGAAATAGAGATCTTTATTGCCCTCCACGGTGCAGGTACCGTTCTCCGCTACCACCCATTCACCAATAAGAGCGGCTGTGATCGCCGCCTTTAAGTGGCAGGTCTTTTTATTTTTGACACGGCATTCACTTCTGATATAAAATTTATCGCTATGGTACAGAATATGGAAACTGCAATTGAAGACTGGTTGATCCATTTCGGTCTTGAAGAAGGCATTGTGCGGATTATCGCGGATTTTTCCTTCTTTGTGATTCTCGTCATTATCAGCGGCTTTGCTTATTTCATCACGAAAAAGGTGATGCTGTCCCTTCTTCAGAGGGTAACGAAGAAATCCAAAAACAGATGGGATGATATCCTCGCCGAAAACAAATTCTTCAGAATAATTTCATACCTGGTTCCATCCTACATCATCTATGTTTTCACCCCGCTCGTGCTGGCGAATTATCCAAAAACGGTATCCGGTATCAAAGGGGTCGTATCGACTTATATGATGCTGGTTATTTTGATGGCCATCAATGCATTCCTGAATACAGCAGCCCATATTTACCAGGATTTTACAATTGCGAAATCCAAACCTATCAAAGGTTATATGCAGGTTGTAAAGATTATTGTATTTTCCATTGGAATCATCATCATACTTGCAAACCTGTTCGGGAAAAATCTACTCGGGCTGATGGGCGGTCTGGGCGCATTCAGTGCAGTCCTTTTACTGGTATTTAAAGATCCGATTCTCGGGTTTGCAGCCGGGATTCAGCTGTCGGCAAATAAAATGCTGGGGCTGGGCGATTGGATCACCATGCCTAAATACGGAGCCGACGGCACGGTTACCGACATCGCCCTGACCACCGTAAAAGTGCAGAACTGGGATAAAACCATTTCGACCATACCAACCTATTCGCTGATTTCCGAGTCATTCAGAAACTGGCGGGGCATGGAGGAATCGGGCGGAAGAAGGATCAAACGTTCGATCAACATCGATATGAACAGCATTAAACTCTGTACACCTGAAATGCTGGATAAATTCAGAAAAATCGAATATGTCAATGAATATGTGGACAAAAAGCAGGAAGAACTGGAAGCATATAATACATCCCGTAACATAGATAATTCCATTCTGGTCAATGGACGCCGGCAGACAAATATCGGTGTTTTCCGAGCCTACCTGAGAGGCTTTCTGCAGAACCATCCCGACGTGAATAATGACATGACTTTCCTGATCCGGCAGTTACAGCCCACGGAACAGGGACTTCCAATGGAAATTTATGTTTTCAGCAAAATACAGGCCTGGGCAAGATACGAAGACCTGCAGTCCGATATATTTGATCACGTGCTGGCCGTTATTCCTGAATTTGAATTAATG